>Ga0051987_10000409_pt1 | contig 23523 bp, 26 predicted proteins | sample CryGey08umfilter_2_FD_58083 | JGI IMG/M metagenome (GOLD analysis project Ga0051987, IMG submission 58083) | Groundwater microbial communities from aquifer in Utah, USA - Crystal Geyser 4/10/14 0.8 um filter | ecosystem: Environmental > Aquatic > Deep subsurface > Groundwater | place: USA: Utah... | reverse complement strand
TCTTGGCTCCATACAGGCATATCTTACACCTGCGAATAAGTTCAGCTAGTCATGACCCTAATAATTTTAGGTCCCCGCCTTCGTTAAAGCTTTCCCCTTTGCCAAGGCTTCGGGGGACGAAGATGGCGGGCAGGCCGGCTCAAGGCTGGGATGACACTTTAAGCACGTCATTGCGAGCGAACCGAGTGAGCGTAGCGATCCCGTCCTTGCTTACTAGCGGCGGTCAATCAGAAGATGTACAGGATTACGACGGTCGTCCTGTAACCTACTTCATAATGGCATCCCGCCGAAGGTCTAGCTCTTAAGGCGTCCCCGTGTTAGCCTTAACAAACGTAATAAACTGAACCGCAAACGCATGGAAAATCAGAAAGAAGTAATCGTCTATTCGACTCCGACCTGTCCGTACTGCGTCATGGTCAAGGCATTTCTCAAGGAGAAGGGAATCGACTACCGCGATATTGACGTAGCGACTGACGAGGAGTCGGCCCGCGAAATGGTCGAGAAGACCGGGCAGATGGGCGTACCGGTGGTCATGATCGGAGAGACAGTTATTATTGGTTTCGATCAAGAAGCGATCATCAAGACACTGGGATTGGAATAAAAGATAAGGAGATAAAAAGACGCCCTTGATTGGGCGTTTTTGGTTTTAAAACTAGCGGTAAATGAAGCTCCCCGAGCTTACGCTCGGGGTTTCAACCCAGCGCAAGCTTCGCTTGTCCAGCGTCCTCTTGTCCTTGCTGCTCGATGTACTGCTTTATCATCTGTTCGTTAATACCAACTGTCGTAGCAAAGTACCCGTCTGACCAAATTCCGTCCGTTCCCCAGTACAATTCCTTGAGAAACGGGAATTTTTGCTTCAGTGCTCTGGCGGTATTTGCTTACGAGCACCAGATGGTATTCGCAATGATATACGCAGTGGCTTAGTCTCTTGAACTCCATACTTACAGCATGGGACAAGAGGACACTGGAACCAACTGCATCTCTCGGGCTTACGCCCGGAGATTTAAGTTAGGAGCTTTTAAAGCCTTGACAATTCTTTCAAAATTCGCTTCCATTCCTTCAGGCAAAGACGGGAATCCGCCCGTTTGAGCCAAAACCACGCACCTTGAAAAAGGAAGGAGGTCTCCGATGGAGACGAAGAAGATCGCATTGGCCTGTTTCGTGGGTGGCACACTGTGCTGCCTGGTGGCGTTCCTATTCACCCCCAAGTTTTGGTATCTGGGCTTGTTGGCCGGAGGGGCCGGCGGCTACCTGGGCTACGAGTTCCGGCAGGTCTGTCGGTCCGTTCCGATGGCCCTGCGTCGGGCGGCCGAGGGAACCGGTTGGTGGCTGACCGAGGGAATAAAAGAAGTCCGACAGTGGCTCCGAAAGCCGCATCCGGTCATTTATTCTGGAGTAATTGCGGGGTTATTTTTTGGTGTTTATTGGTTTGTGGAGAATCTTGGTCATCTGCCTTGGTTGCCTCTCCACATTCTTTCTTGTTTTTTTGTAGTGATGATCGCAATCGGAGTCAGCACAATGGCAACAATACTGATACTGACCGGAAACTCCGTGAGTGGCTTCGTTGCCTGGGAAAAGGAAAGTGTGCCCGAAACAGATACTTCATCTGATTTGGGTTATGGACAGGCATTGATATTGACCTCACAAGGAATAATAGTTTTTGGTAAATTTTTCGGCTGGACGCTATGGAAGTACGTCGCCTTTGGCGTCTTCCTGATAGCCAAGTTCGCCATTTTGGCCGGCTGGCACCTGTTCAGGCTGATCCACTCGCAAAAACGGGTACTCTGTGCGATCGACGGGACGCTCGGCGGGACGGTCAGCTACCTCTGGCTAGCTCAGTCGACCGGATCGTTAGTTCAGCAGTTAATGCTGGTGTTCTTCGGCGGCCTGCTCGGTGCAGCCTTCGGCGTCCTCAACTGGGAAGTCGTCTCCAAGCGGTTGCTGCATCTGACAGCCGACCCTTCCTGAACGAATCATGCCGGCCCTCTGGTGGCCAACCGACGAAGAGAACCTCTCCGGCGGTCCGCAAACGGGCCGCTTTTCTTTTTATAAATTTCATCAGTTTTGGGAAATCATCGTGGCAGGTCCGGGGTGACAGAAACGGAGGTGGGTACCCAGAAGCAAGAAAAATCGGACTCTGGATCCCGGATACCACTCGTTACACTCGCGGTTCCGGAATGACAAATGGAGTAATGTCGTCCCGGCCTTTGAGCCGGGACCCAGAAGTAAAAAGATCGGATCGGTGATCGATTGCCTCCGAGATTGCTGTATCAAAATCGTCCCGCAGGATAGATCGGGATCGTGGATCCCGGCTCAAGGTCGAGCCGCAGGAGAGGCCTTAACTTCTTCAGGCCTACATGACGAGACCGGTGAGGCGATGGTTCGTTCGTTCGTCCGTTCGTCCGACCGGACCCGCCGAGTTGCTGAGATGACAAAACCTAAAATAGAGGGATCTGACCTAGTCAAAACCCATCGGTCACGCTATCCTGCCTCTCTATGATCGATTCAGTCATCATCCATACCGACGAAATTGCGCTCAAGGGCAATAACCGGACCCTGTTCGAGCGTCAGCTCCGGGACAACGCCCGCCGTCGGCTGGGCGAATTTCCTGACCTCAAGATCGGTTTTCGCAAGGGACTGATGCTGCTGCAGTCGGACCGCGACCTGACTCCCGAGATCAACCGGCTCCGGACCGCACTGTCCGAGGTGTTCGGTATCAGCAACTTCACCTTCGCCCAGAGCTGCCCTCGTCAAATCGAAGAAATCTCCCGCATGGCCGCCCAGCTGATGACCGCCAAGTCCGGCTCGTTTCGCGTCACGGCCAAACGGGCCGACAAGTCGTTCCCGCTCAATTCGGTCGAGACCGCCGGGACGGTCGGTGCCGGAGTACTGGGGGCGAACCCCGCACTGCACGTTGACCTTTCCGATCCTGACCATACCGTCTTCGTCGAGATCAATGTCGACGGGGCGTTTGTGGCGACCGACCGACAGCCGGGTCCGGGCGGACTGCCAACCGGTACGACGGGCACCATGGTCGTACTGCTTTCCGGCGGTATCGACTCGCCGGTTGCGGCCTGGAAACTGATGCGTCGCGGCTGCCGAACGATATTCGTCCACTTCCACAGCTACCCGCACGTCGGACGCGAGTCCATCGACAAGGTCCGGCGGCTGGCCGAGTCGCTCGATCGCTTTCAGGGACGCTCTATCCTATATACAGTGTCGATCGCCGAAGCGCAGCGCGAGATCACGGCCAAGACCGACCAGGCATTAAGGATCATCATGTACCGTCGTCTGATGATGCGGCTGGCCGAACGGCTGGCCATTAGTGAAGGCGCGCTCGGCCTGGTGACCGGCGACAGTCTGGGACAGGTCGCCTCGCAGACGCCAGAGAATCTCCTGACCGTGAGTGCCGCCGCGAAGCTGCCGATCTACCGGCCGCTCATCGGCGAGGACAAGCGCGACATCGTGGATCTGGCCCGCGCCATCGGCACCTATGCCGTTTCGATCGAACCGCACGACGACTGCTGCTCGCTGTTCGTGCCCGACCATCCCGAACTGCGCTCCACTCCGGAGCAGGCCGCAGCCGAGGAGGCCAAGCTCGACTACACCCGCCTGATCGAGACTGCATTGGCTCAGACGGAACGTGAGACGTTGGGCCGGCAAACAGGTACAATGTCCTAAGATATGTCGGGAATCTTTTACGTCATCGCCACACCGATCGGCAACCTCGGGGACGTTACCCTGAGGGCACTTGAGATTCTGAGGAAAGTCGACATCCTCTTTTGCGAGGACACGCGGGTGACACGGCGACTGCTCGACAGGCATGAGATCGAGGTCGTTATCGAGAGCTATCGTGAGCAAGTGCACGGCCGGAAGCTAGGCCGCATCTTGGAGTTGCTGCGTGAGGGTAGGGAAGTGGGGCTGGTGAGCGACGCCGGAACGCCGGGAATCAGCGATCCGGGTTCGCTGCTGATTCGCGACCTCCTGATTGAGGAGCCGGAGCTCAGGATTATTCCGATCCCCGGACCGAGTGCGGCCTTGGCGGCGGTATCGGTCGCCGGCTTCCCATCGTCCGCCTTCACCTTCCTCGGCTTTCCGCCGCACAAGAAGGGACGCGGGGCGTTCTTCAGGATGGCGCTCGAGAGTCCGCATCCGACCGTGGTCTACGAGTCGCCGCACCGCATCGGTAAGGCGCTGGAGTCGATCGGCGAGCTCGACCCGGAGCGCCGGATCTGCGTCCTCAGGGAACTGACCAAAATCCACGAGACAGCCTACCGCGGGACGGCGGCCGAAGCCGCGGCCCGACTGGCGCAAGGCAGCGCCAAAGGAGAATTCGTCATCGTCATCGAAGGAAAGAAATGACCATATGGGAAAATACTACATCACCACGACCTTACCCTACGTCAACGCCGAGCCGCACATCGGTTTTGCCCTGGAGATAATCCAGGCCGACGCATTGGCGCGCTGGCGACGACTCTTGGGTGACGAGGTTATCTTCAACACCGGTACGGATGAGCACGGGCAGAAGATTTACCTCAAGGCGCAGGAGGCAGGACTCGACCCGAAGGAGTACTGCGACGGCTTTGCGGCCAAGTTCGACGGACTGAAAGAGTCGCTCAACTTGACCTACACCAACTTCATCCGCACGACCGATGAGCGTCACGTCGCTGCAGCCCAGGAATTCTGGCGTCGTTGTGCCGCGTCCGGCGACATCTACAAGGCGCACTATCAGAACAAGTACTGCGTCGGCTGCGAGCTGGAGAAGACCGACTCCGAACTGGAGGACGGACACTGTCCGGTGCATCCCAATCTAGAGATAGAGCTGCGCGACGAGGAGAACTACTTCTTCCGCTGGTCGAACTACGCCGACCGACTGCTTGAGCGCTACGCCGGCCAGCCGGACTTCGTGATGCCGACGTCGCGGTTCAAAGAGATCACTTCGTTCGTGCGCGGTGGACTTCAGGACTTCAGCATCTCGCGCCTCAGAGCCAAGATGCCGTGGGGCATAGCGGTGCCGGACGATGACGAGCATGTCATGTACGTCTGGTTCGATGCGCTGGTCAACTATATTGCAACCTTAGGCTGGCCCGAGGATCAGGCGAGCTTTGGGGCCTTCTGGCCCGGCGTGCAGGTCGCGGGCAAGGACAATCTGCGCCAGCAGTCGGCCATGTGGCAGGCCATGCTGCTGTCGGCCGGACTGCCGATGTCGCGGCAGGTGTTCATTCACGGCTTCATCACTGCGGACGGTCAGAAGATGTCCAAGTCGCTCGGCAACGTAGTCAATCCCTACGACCTGGTGGAGAGATACGGCACCGACGCGGTCCGCTACTTTCTGCTCGGCGGCCTGTCGTCGTACGAGGACGGGGATTTTTCCGTCCGCACTCTCGAGGAGACCTACACCTCCAAGCTGGTGAACGGTATAGGCAACCTGACGGCTCGGACCGCGACTATGGTCGAAAAGTACTGTGACGGCCGGGTTCCGGCGCGGCAGCCGGACCGGTTCGATACCCCGGCCTTCTGGTCAGCCTACGAAAGTGCACTTACCTCCTTCCGTTTCGACGAGGCAATTCGAACAGTCGAACGCTACGTGACTTCGGTTAACCAGGCGATCGACACTGAGGCGCCGTTCAAGAAAGCCAAGGAAGGGATCGACGTGTCGCCGTTCATGTACCAGATCGCTGAGGCATTACGTCAGATCGGATTGGCCTTGCTGCCGATCGTACCGAACGCCGCCGAGAAAATTTTGACCCAGCTGTCGATCGATGTCGCCGCAGCCCGACTACCCGAAGGCTGCAAGTGGGGCGGACTCGAACCAGGTACCAAGGTGAGCAAGGACGAGATACTCTTCCCGCGCCTCTCCGCCTGACGCGCACGGGCGGAAAATGCTACAATGGGGCCGAGAGGGTGCCTCGCGCACCCAACACGACGTAAGTCCCATCATTCAAAAAACATGAACGTCATCGACCTGATAGCGCTAATCGTCCTGGGCGGTTTCGTCCTGTACGGTCTGTGGTTCGGCATCATCCATATGGCCGGCTCGCTGATCGGCTTCGTGGCCGGAGCCTTCATCGCCGGCCGACTCTACGAACAGGTCAGCGGAGTGCTCGCTCCGTTCATCGGCGGCAACCAGAACCTGGCCGACATCATCTCCTTTTTCGTCCTGTTCCTGCTGATCACCCGGCTGGTCGCCCTGCTGTTCAGTCTGCTGGAGAAGATCTTCAACGTCGTTGCCGTCCTGCCGTTCCTCAAGACTTTCAACCGGCTGTTGGGCGCGCTTTTCGGTCTGATCGAAGGGACACTGGTTTTGGGTCTGGCGGTCTACTTTGCCGGACGGTTTCCGTTCTTTGACGGCTTTGGACCGTTGCTAGATGAGTCAATCCTGGCCGACGCACTGAACCTGATCGGTCTGGCCGTCTCGCCGCTCCTGCCGCAGGCCGTTCAGATACTGCACTCGGTGCTATAGCTCGGCTTCATCTTTTTCATCATGGAAACGCATCGCCTGATCGACACTCACGCTCACCTGGATGACCCGATCTTCGACCGGGATCTTGAGACTGTAGTCGATCACGCCCGGCACGAGAACGTCTCGGTCGTGACTCTGGGTTGCGACTACGTTTCCTCGACGCTGGCGGTGGGCATCGCCGAACGGCACGAGGGCGTCTACGCTGCGGTCGGTCTGCATCCGTCGAAGGTGACAGGCGACCAGATCGCCGACGACAAGCTGATCGACTTCGGAGCCTATCGTCATCTGGCCAGCCGACCCAAGGCGGTGGCCATCGGTGAGACCGGACTGGACTATCACGACCTGCCTACCGGACGGCGTGGCGGTGCGGAAATCGAACTGGCTGAACGCATCAAGCGAAATCAGGTCCGCACTTTTGGCCTGTTTCTCCAGCTGTCGCGCGAACTTCGACTGCCGCTGCTGCTGCACTGTCGGGACGCGCATGACGAGATGCTGAAGCTGCTCGCCGACTGGGACCAAGCCACCAAAGGTTTCGACTCGCGAGGCGTAGTGCACTGTTTCTCCGGAACCTGGAAGCAGGCCCGCAAATACTTCAGTCTCGGTTTCATGATCTCGGTTACCGGCATCATCACGCACGGCGGCTATCAAAGCGAACTGCTAAAGAAGGCACCGCTGTCCAACTTGCTGGCGGAGAGCGACTGTCCCTTTCAGACCCCGACTCCCTGGAGCCAACGGCGAAGCGAGCCGGCCTTCGTACGTCAGGTGGCGGCCAACATCGCCAGCCTGCGCCGCCTGCCGGTCGCCGAGGTGGAGAAGCAACTGTCGACCAATGCCCATAGGATCTTCAGGCGCATCGGTCCGTAAGTCCGACTGTCCTAATCGAGAACGGTTTGCGATCTGGTTGCTTCAGCCGGATTTTTTGTTGTAAGTTACGTACTCGTGACTTGACCTAAAACGCCAATCTCATGGACACTGCTGAACTGCAACTTATCGATGCACACTGCCACGTCAACTTCAGCGCCTACCGCGACGAACTTGATGATGTCATAGAGCGGGCGACCGATGACCATATTGGATTGGTCGTCGTCGGTTCGCAATCCTCGACCAGCCGCCGGGCGGTCGAATGCGCTGAGCGCTACGACAATGTCTGGGCAGTAATCGGACTGCATCCTCTCCATCTCTTCGAACAGGAAGTCGACGAAAGCGAGGAAAAGGGCGGCGAGCTGGTCCACTTCCGCAGTCGAGCCGAGGTCTTCGATCCGAACTTCTACGGCTCACTGATCGACCGAAGTCCAAAGGTGGTCGGGATAGGGGAGTGCGGTCTTGATTTCTATCACGTCCCGACCGACATCGATCCGTTGGTCTTTCGGTCCAGGCAGGAGGAACTGTTCCGTCTTCAGGTCGACCTGGCTTTCGAACGCGGATTGGCGCTCATGATCCACACCCGCAACGCGGCCGACGGTTCGACCGACGTGCACGGGGACGTCCTGAGGATTCTGAACGACTGCCGGACGGACGGACGGATGCCGCGCGGCGACGTACACTGCTTTTCCGGTACGACCGCCGAGGCGGAGTCGTATCTGGATCTCGGCCTATACCTGTCGTTTACCGGCAACGTGACCTACAAGCCGCGCAAGGTGTCGCCGAACTCGGAGGAGACGCTTCATGACGTGATTCGCTCCGTACCGCTCGAACGGATGATCGTCGAGACCGACGCTCCTTACCTGACTCCGGTTCCGCATCGCGGAGAGAAGAACGAACCGGCCTACGTGCGCTTCGTGGCGGACAAGATCGCCGAGATCAAGGGGTTGGAGCCGGACGAGGTCTACCGTCGGACGCTCAAGAACACGCGGGACCTGTTCGTGATCTGACTGCCGATTCGGTTGCCCGACCGCTCCGAAAGCCGTATATTGTTCGCTGTATGCAAGGCTGTCTGGGAACGCTAACTTTTCGCAAAAGCTACCTAAAGACCAACGACCGTTTGGAAAATCGCCCGCTGCGCCGACGTTTTTTGCGCTATGACCTGGAGGTCGTGGAGTCAGGCCTGGAGCTGGTCGATCGATACGAAGAGCATGATACGTCGTCCGGACAATACGTGGTCAGGGAGTCTCGAACTGAGCTCGACATGCCGACGGACAAGTTGCGGAATCGCCTGGTTTCGGACTCACGGTCACGTCAGCTGATGGCCGCCATGCTGTCGGATCTCAGGAGGGAGATAGACCGGAACGGCTTGAAGATCTTCCTCGATCCGCAGGCCGACGGTACGCTGCGACCGAAGTGGCGCTATCGCTGCCGGGGACGGTGGCAGACTGACCAGATCGCCGTTTAGGAGGAGGCAGAGACGAACGATCCCTATCTCGGCGACCCGGACGTCATGCCAGTCGCGTTGTTGGAGCTGGCTGTTCGGGACGTCCGCTACTATCGGACTGCCGCCTGGTGCGCCTGGTTCGGACGCAAGATGCAGCGCAAGAGGGAACTGGTGATACTCGGAGCGGCAGCCAAGGAGGTAGCCTGATCGGATCGCGGCTTTTCGGCCGTCAAGACGGTAGGTCCGGCTTCTGTTCCCTAACCGCATGAAAAACCGGCTTGACTGTTGATCTTCCATAGCCTAAAATTGTCGCGCCATTCCGTCATTACGGCACGGCGTTTCTCTTTTTCCCGAACCTGACGTCATGTCCACCCCGGATCAGGACAGAAGATACATCCAGCTGGGCCTGCGCATCGTGGGCGAGTTCGGCGCCATCATCGCGGTACCGGTGGTCCTGCTGACCATACTGGGCCGGCACGCGGACTCGCGCTACGGTACGGCACCTGCCGGCCTGATCGCCGGCTTTGTTCTGGCGGCCCTGTTCTCCGGCGTGAGCATCTACCGCCGAGCCAAGCGATTCGGACGCGAATACCAGGCCATCGACGCCGACCCTACGACACCGCAGACCGAAGGGGAAAAAGGGAAGCCGGAACGTACGATCAAGCCGTAGACTTTCATCTGACCACAATACTACTCACACTGTAGAATATGGCCGTACCAGTTCCAGCCGAGGAGCTATTCCTGATCGGAAACCTGCCGGTGACCAATTCGATGGTCAACGCCTGGGTCGCGATCGCCGGCTTTGTCGTGCTGGCCTGGCTGCTGAGGCGGCCTAAGAGCGGCGCACCGCGCGGCATCCAGAATGCCGTCGAGGCGCTCTTCGATTTCATGCTCGGCTTCATGGACCAGGTGACCGGCGATCGTGCCAAGTCGCGGCGGTTCTTTCCCGTAGTCGGTACCCTTTTTCTTTTCATACTGCTCTCAAACTGGATGGGGCTGCTGCCAGGAGTCGGCACGTTCGGACTGAACGCCGAGCACGGCGGCCACCTGATACCGATCTTCCGTCCCGCAACCAGCGACCTCAACATGACCCTGGCCATGGGCATCGCCGCAGTGGTCATGTCGCACGTTTTCGGGATCGTCCACCTCGGCTTTTTCCGTCATTGGAACAAGTTCATCCAGCTCGGAACCTTCTGGAAGGCACTGACCGGATTTCGCCACAGGTCCCCGGCCGACTACCTGGTCGGAATCTTCGTTGCCCTCATCGAGCTTGGCGTCGGCCTGATCGAACTGGTCTCCGAGGTGGCCAAGATGGTCTCTCTTTCGCTTCGTCTCTTCGGCAACATCTTCGCCGGCGAGGTGCTCATCCACGTAATCTCCTCACTTGTCGCCTTCCTCATTCCGGTGCCGTTCATGTTTTTGGAGATCATCGTCGGAATGGTTCAGGCGCTGGTCTTCTCCCTGCTGACCCTCGTCTACCTGACGATTGCGACCTCGGAGCCTCATGGTGAGGAGAAGGAAAGCCATGACCGCAAGTCCCACGACGAGCTGGTGCCGACCGAGATTTCGACCGTCGCCGCTCAGATTTGAGGCTAGAGGCGGCTACCTGTCCGATCGCGTGTCGGGTCGCCGGTCCTAACCTTAACCGCTTTTCGCCCAGGTCGACGTTAAAACCCCAATCCCCGTCGAACCGCCAAGTGAAGAGCAAAACGATATGGAGACAGAAATCGTCAAGGAAGTAGCTAATACCGCCGCCTACGCCGGGTTCCTGTCGGATCCGGAGAGTGTCAGAATCTTCGTCAAGGGCTTCACCATGGCCATCGGCGGCGTGATGCCGGCGTTCGCCATCGGCAAGCTCGTGGCCAAGGCCATGGAGGCCATCGGACGCAACCCGGAATCGGCAGGCAAGCTGTTCGTTCCGATGCTCCTGGGCGCGGCCTTCGCCGAGGCCATCGCCATCTACTCGTTGGTCGTGGTCTTTACGCTCTAGTCGAACACGGTCCGGTTCCTGGTGCGGACAAGACACCAGGGCTGGCGCCTGCCAATTGGCCGCGGCCGAGGGCAGACGTTAGCGGAGGTAACTACACATCCCATCCGATAAATTCCACGCCTATGGATCCAGCGGAAGCGCAACATGTCGTCGAAGGGGTCGGCGTCGCAGCCACTCTCGGCCTGAACTGGAAACTTTTTCTCGCTCAGCTCGTCAACTTCGGGCTGGTTTTGCTCGTGGTCTGGCGGTTCGTCTACCGGCCGCTCATGAAGGTCATGGACGAGCGCTCGGGCAAGATCGAGCGTGGCCTCAAGGACGCGGAGGAGTCGAAGGCGCTGCGCGAACTGGCCGACATCGAGAAGCAAAAGCTGATCGTCGAGGCGCGCCGGCAGGCCAAGGAGATCATGGAGACGACCGAGGCTGACGCCAAGAGCCGGCAGGAAGAGGTGGCGGTCAAAACTCGCACCGAAGTGGAGCGGATAGTGACCGACGGGAAGCGCCGCCTACGGGACGAGCAGGAGGCCATGCTGAAGGAGGCTAAGGCGGAGATTTCCGGACTGGTGATCGCGGCCACAGAAAAGATACTGCGCGAGAAGATCGACCCGAAAAGGGACCTGAAGCTGATCGAGACGGCGATCAGGTCGGCCGAGGATCGAGCCTAGCCGGCCATTTTTATGATCTACACGTCGAAGGAATACGCCGAGGCCCTCTACTCCGGGCTGCGGGACCTGAAAGACAAGGAGGCTGCGGCGGCAGTCGGTCGGTTCGTAGTCAAGATGGAGGAGCGCGGGCTGATCGCCCTGCTGCCCTCGGTCCTGCGTGAGCTGCCGGCGGTGGCCAAACGACTGGACAGCATCGAGGACGTGACCGTCGAGACGGCCCATGAGCTAGATCCGGAGCTCGCCAAAAGAGCTGTCGGACTGATCTGCACGGACGAGAACCGGACCGAAATCACGATGCGCGTCAATCCGGAACTGCTCGGCGGCATCCGCATCCGCGGCCGCGACACGGTCTATGATGCCTCACTCAAAAGCCACCTGGTGGCGCTGAAGGAAATGTTCGTCCGGTCGTCCTGAGGACGGCTATCCATCTCATAAAAGACACCGCTTATGGCATCAAAAGATTTCATCATCGAATCGCTAAAGAAGGAGATCGGGCAGCTTGACATCGAGGCCAAGGTCCGGAAGGTCGGCACCGTAGTCGAGGTCGCGGACGGCATCGCCCGCATGACCGGACTTTCCGAGTGCCTGTCCATGGAGATGCTCGAGTTCTCGGACGGCACCTTCGGCGTGGCCTTGAACCTAGAGAAGGAGACGGTCGGGGCCATGATCCTGGGCGATTGCACCCATATTAAAGAAGGGGACGAGGTCAGGACTACAGGTCGGGTGCTGTCGATTCCGGTCTCCGAAGGCATCGTCGGTCGGGTGATCGACCCGCTGGGACGGCCTCTCGACGGCCGTGGTCCGATCGCCGAGGGCCGACAGATGCCGATCGAGAAGATCGCGCCGGGCGTCATCACCCGCAAGTCGGTAAGCGTGCCTCTGCAGACCGGACTCAAGGCCATCGACGCCATGATCCCGATCGGCCGCGGACAGCGCGAGCTGATCATCGGCGACCGGCAGACCGGCAAGACGGCCGTGGCCATCGACGCCATCATCAACCAGAAGGACACTGGCGTGGTCTGCATCTACGTCGCCATCGGACAGAAGGAGTCGAAGGTAGCCAAGATGGTAGCCAAGCTAGAGGAGGCCGGCGCCATGGCCAACACCATCGTAGTCGTGGCCGGAGCCTCGGATCCGGCCTCACTTTCGTTTCTGGCGCCTTATGCCGGGACGGCCATCGGCGAGTACTTCATGGACCAGGGCAAGGACGCGCTGGTCGTGCATGATGACCTGTCCAAGCATGCCTGGGCCTATCGTGAAGTTTCGCTGCTGCTGCGACGCCCACCTGGCCGCGAGGCCTATCCCGGCGATGTCTTCTATCTGCACTCGCGTCTTTTGGAACGTTCGGCTCGGCTGAACGAGGACAACGGCGGCGGCTCGCTGACCGCACTGCCGATCATCGAGACTCAGGCCGGCGACGTCTCGGCCTACATCCCCACCAACGTCATCTCGATTACCGACGGTCAGATCTACCTGGAGCCGGACCTTTTCTATCGCGGCATCCGGCCGGCGCTGAACATCGGCATTTCCGTCTCGCGTGTCGGATCGGCGGCCCAAGTCAAGGCCATGAAGAAGGTGGCCGGACGGCTGCGCCTGGACATGGCACAGTTCCGCGAGCTGGAGGCTTTCGCCCAGTTCGCGAGCGACTTGGACGAGTCCACTCGCAAGCAGATCTCGCGCGGCAAACGCGCAGTCGAGGTGCTGAAGCAGGACCAGTACGAGACCATGACAGTAGCCCAGCAGGTGGCCATCCTCTTTGCCGTCACCCGCGGTCATCTGGACGACGTCAAGACCGACCGTGTCAGGGAATGGGAGAGCGGTTTTCACCGCTATCTGGAAGGCAGTCGTCGTGACGTGCTGACCGCCATCGAGGAGACCGGCGACCTCAGCGAGGACATCGAGGCTAAACTTGTGGAGGCCATCGCTGAGTTTAAGAAGACGGTGACGGTCGAAGCCTAGTCGTATGGCGATTTCGACAAGACTGATCCGCCGGCGCATCAAGTCGGTCACCAGCACCCGCAAGATCACCAAGGCGATGGAGCTGGTTGCTGCCTCCAAGATGCGCCGGGCCGTCAGTTCGGTGCTGGCCTCCCGGCCCTACGCCGAAGCGGTCTGGACCGCCATCAGGGAGATGGCCAAGGTAACGGACGCCGGACTTCATCCGCTGCTCTCGACCAAGCCGGATGCCGAGCGGGTACTGGTCGTACTTTTCACCTCGGAGCGCGGACTGTGCGGCGGATTCAACTCCCAGCTGCTGCGCCAGGTGAACCATTTCACCGGGAAGCTACCGGAGGGACTGCCGGTGGACTTCGTGACCGTCGGACGCAAGGGTCAGGTCGCCATCCAAAGGCAGGGCCTCAGTCTGGTAGCCGTATTCAACGAATTGGCGAGCCATCCGACGGTAGACGAGATGAGGCCAATCGCCGACCTGGCTGTCGGAGACTTCGTCGCTGGCAAGTATCGGGCCGTTTATCTGGCCTTCACCGACTACGTCTCGGCCCTGGTGCAGAAGCCGAGAGTCAGCCAGCTGCTGCCCGTCTCCAGAATCGAAGGTCTGGGGGAGGTCGGCGAGGCACTGACGCAGGGTCGGGCCGCAGAAAAGGACGGGCTTGACGTTACCGACTCCGGCCATGAGTACCTGTTCGAGCCGTCGCCCAGCGAGGTCCTTGATGTCATGCTGCCGCGCCTGATCGAGTCACAGGTCTACCAGGCCCTGCTCGAGTCATCGGCGTCGGAGCACTCGGCCCGAATGCTGGCCATGCGCACCGCGTCGGATTCGGCCGAGGAGATGATCGACAGCCTGACCCTAAGCTATAACCAGACCCGACAGGCCGGCATTACCGCGGAGATCGCGGAAATCTCCTCCGGCAAGGCCGCGCTCGAAAAGAGCCGCTAGCGGCGACTAACCGTTTTCTAAATATGGAAGGAAAAATCGCACAAATCATCGGACCGGTGGTGGACGTCGAATTCGAAGACGAACTGCCGGAGATCCTGAATGCCCTGGTCGTAGAGCGGAAGGGGGAGAGCGACCTGATTCTCGAAGTGCAGCAGCATCTGGGAGGACATACGGTGCGTACCGTAGCCATGTCGTCGACCGACGGACTGCCGCGCGGACTGGCGGTAAGGGACACTGGCGCGCCGATTACCGTCCCGGTCGGCAAGGAGACGCTGGGACGCATGTTCTCGGTCACCGGCCAGGTCATTGACGGACTGCCGGACATCGAGGTCAAGGCGACCTATCCGATCCACCGGCCGGCCCCCGATTTCGACGAGCAGTCTACCAAGGCCGAGGTCTTCGAGACCGGCATCAAGGTCATCGACCTGATCTGCCCATTCATGAAGGGCGGCAAGGTCGGACTGTTCGGCGGCGCGGGCGTGGGCAAGACCGTTATCGTCATGGAGTTGATCCGCAGCATCGCCCAGGAGCACGGCGGCTTCTCGGTCTTCGCCGGAGTCGGCGAGCGCACCCGCGAGGGCAACGACCTCTACCACGAGATGAAGGAGTCGGGTGTGCTGGGCAAGACCACGCTGGTCTTCGGCCAGATGAACGAACCGCCGGGAGCCCGGGCCCGGGTCGCCCTGACCGGCCTGACCATGGCCGAGTACTTCCGCGACGAGGGCGGGCAGGACGTACTGCTCTTCATCGACAACATCTTCCGTTTCACCCAGGCTGGTGCCGAGGTATCGGCACTGCTGGGGCGTATCCCCTCGGCCGTGGGCTACCAGCCGACTTTGGCCACCGAGATGGGCGCCATGCAGGAACGCATCACCTCCACTAAAAAGGGCTCGATCACTTCGGTGCAGGCGGTCTATGTGCCGGCCGACGACCTGACCGACCCGGCCCCGGCGACCACTTTCGCTCACCTCGACTCGACGGTAGTGCTGACCCGGTCGCTGGCCGAGCTGGGCATCTATCCGGCAGTCGATCCGCTCGACTCATCGTCGCAGGTATTGGATCCGAAACTGGTCGGCGACGAGCACTATCAGATCGCCATCGGCGTGCAGCGCGTGCTGCAGAAGTACAAGGATCTCCAAGACATCATCGCCATCCTCGGCATGGAGGAACTTTCGGCCGAGGACCGTCTGACCGTGTCGCGGGCGCGCAAGATCCAAAAATTCCTGTCCCAGCCGTTCTTCGTCGCCGAGACGTTCACAGGCTTCGACGGTAAGTATGTGCCGCTGTCGGAGACCATTCGCGGCTTTAAGGAGATTCTGGACGGCCAGCACGACGACAAGCCGGAACAGGCCTTCTATATGAAAGGCGGCATAGACGAGGTCGTCGCGGCCGCCGCCGAAAAGACGGAGAAGTAGGTCCGCCGCTGCGGTTTACCGAATTAGCCTATGGCCAAGCAGCTAAAATTCGAGCTCACCACTCCGGAGCGGGTAGTTGAGGATCGGCCGGCCGAGTCCGTCACCCTGCCGACGCAGGAGGGGGAAATCACCGTCCTGCCGGGCCACATTCCGCTGGTGGCCACGCTGAAGTCCGGCATGATCACCCTGCGCCACGGCGTCGACGAGACCTTCTTGGCCGTTTCGGGCGGCTTCGTCGAGGTGCGCCCCGACGGTCGGGTTATCGTCCTGGCCGACACGGCCGATCGGGCCGAGGAGCTCGACCTGGGAAAGATCGAGGAGGCTCGGGAACGTGCCCGCCTAGCTCTAGAGGAGAAACGAGGTTTGGATGAAGTGTCGAGTGCAGCCGCCTTCGCCGCCCTAGAGCGCGAGCTGGCGCGTGAACGTACTGCCAGAAGGTATCGCGACCTCAGGAAGCGACCAGTCTCCCAATAGCCCTACACGAATCGGTTCGAGGCCGTCCGTTTTCGGACGGCCTTTTGCGTTCTGCAACGTCGACTCGAGTAGGGCGGTTATAAACTAAGACAGTTGCCGATAGTTGTTTCGGATTCCTTGTATTCCCGAATTTTTTGTCCGGGTATTCATTGTTTGCGGCCAAACGGATAAAATAAAGCCCGCTATCGAACGGCAAGACGGAATGCCATACCATTGATCTATCAATTAATTCTCTCAGGAGAAATGTCAATGACTAGCGCCGAAAACGAGGAAAACATCGACGTCGGCGAGTTGCTCGACGGTCTTAACGATCGTCAGCTTCAGGCCGTGACTCACGGCGACGGGCCGCAGATCATCGTGGCCGGAGCCGGCACCGGCAAGACCATGGTGGTGACCCGGCGGGTCGCCTGGCTAGTGGCGACCGGACGGGCCAAACCGGACCAGGTGTTGGCCCTGACCTTTACCGACAAGTCGGCCGAAGAGATGGAGGAACGGGTCGACAGGCTCATGCCGATGGGCTATGTGGATCTCTGGATCTCGACCTTCCATTCATTCTGTCAGCGCATCCTCCAGGAGTACGGACTGCAGATCGGACTGCCGAACGATTTTCGACTGCTGAACGAGATCGACCAGTATCTGCTGGTCCGTGGCAGCTTCGACCGGTTCGACCTGGACTACTACCGGCCGGCCGGCAATCCGACCAAGTTCGTTCAGGCCCTGCTGAAGCACTTCTCCCGCGCCAAGGACGAGGCGGTGACGCCGGACGAGTACCTGGAGTATGCGAAAAGTGTGGCGCTGGACAAGGACCGCTCCGGCAGCGCGGACACGGACGAGGCTTCACGTCTACAGGAGCAGGCCAACGCCTACCACGCTTACCAACAGCTGCTGCTCGAGCGCGGCGACCTTGATTTCGGCGACCTCAACATGTACGTATTGGAGCTGCTGAAAAAGCGGCCGTCCGTACTCAAGGAGCTGCGAGAGCGCTTTCGCTACATCATCATCGACGAGTTCCAGGACACTAACTGGGCGCAATATGAGCTGGTGAAAGCCTTGGCCGGAGATATCAAGAACGTCACGGTCGTGGGCGACGACGACCAGTCAATCTACAAGTTTCGGGGTGCGTCCATCTCCAACATTCTCCAGTTTAAGGACGACTTCCCGGGGTCGCGGGAGGTGGTCCTGAACGTCAACTACCGTTCGCTGCAGGAGATCCTGGACATCTCCTACCGTTTCATTCAAGGCAACAACCCCAATCGTCTGGAGATCCGGTTGGCCGGTCCGAATGGGCAGGGCCTGTCCAAACGACTGACTGCATACCGGCCGGGTCAGGCTCGGGTGGCCCACCTGCATTACGCCACGCTCCGGGACGAAGTCCGCGAGACGATGCAGGTCATCTCCGAAATCAAGGGCAGCTCGGTCGAGCATACCTGGAGCGACTTTGCGATCCTGGTCCGTTCGCACAGTCAGGCTGACCCGTTCGCCGCCGAACTGCAGCGCCGCGGCATTCCGTTCCAGTACCTGGCGCTCAAGGGTCTTTACGCCAAGCCGGTGGTGCTCGACTGTATTGCCTACCTGAAGCTGCTCGACAACTACCATGAAAGCTCGGCGCTGTATCGCGTCCTGGTCTGTCCGCCGTACTCGCTGCCCGGACCGGACCTGATCGAGCTGACCCACACTGCCGACCGGCTGAAGGGGGAGTCGCTCTACGAAGTCATTAGGCGGCGACACGAGCTGACGGCTATCTCGTCCGAGGGTCAGACGGTACTCGACCGTCTGATGGGGCATCTCTCCGAACACACCGACATCGTCCGACGGCAGGGAGTTAGGGAGGCGGCCGTACGCTGGCTTTATGACTCGGGCTACGTCGATCACCTCAAGGCCGCGGACACGGCCGAGAAGCACGAGAGTCTGGCCCTGCTGAAGCAGTTCCTAGACCGAATCAAACGCTATGAGGACACCCACGACGATCCGAACCTCAGGCATTTCATGCAGGAACTGGAGCTGGAGCGGGAAGGAGGCAATGCCGGCGCGCTGGCCTTCGACGTCAGTACCGGACCGGATATGGTACGGATCATGACCGTGCATTCCTCGAAGGGACTGGAATTCCCGTATGTCTTCGTGGTCAATCTGGTGGACCAGCGCTTCCCGACCAACCGTCGGGGAGGGGAAATCGAGCTGCCGGATGCGCTCACCAAGGAGATCGTCCCGGAGGGCGACATGCATCTTGAGGAGGAACGTCGGCTGTTCTATGTGGCCATGACCCGCGCCAAGGACGGTCTGTTTCTGACCTCGGCCGAGGACTACGGCGGCCGACGCAAGAAGAAGCCGTCCCGCTTCCTGTTCGAGCTGGGCTTCGACCGGACACCGATCGCACCCTCCATGGAACTGCTGGAGGAAATAAGACCGACCCCATCGGTCGACGCCAAGCCGCCGGACTACCGACCGCCCAGCTCCTTCAGCTTCTCCCAGCTCGAGGCCTATGACCGCTGTCCGCTTCAGTACAGGTTCGCGCACGTCCTGAGGCTGCCGGTCTTCGGCAAGGCGTCGATGAGCTTCGGCAAGACCATGCATGCCACACTGGAAAAGTTCATGAGCGAACTGGCGATCCGAGTCTCCGCGAAACAGCCCGGCCTGTTCGTCGACGGACCGAAAGATCCGATCAAGCCGTCCGATCTGCCGCTGACCCTAAAGGAGCTCCTTCAGACATACGAAGGCTGCTGGATCAACGACTGGTACAGGGACGACAAGGAGAGAGAGGATTTCCGCAGAAAGGGCCGCCAGATGCTGGAGCAGTTTTACGGCGATGTGACCGCAGAACGACCGGTTCCGTTTCTGCTCGAGCAGGACTTCCGTCTGAAGCTCGGAGGCTGCGTCTTCCGCGGCAAGATAGATCGGATCGACCTGCTGCCGGACGGCACGCACGAAATCGTCGACTACAAGACGGGGACTCCCAAGGAGAAGCTATCGAAGGACGACAAGCGCCAGCTGCTCCTGTACCAGCTGGCCGCCGGACGTGCCCTCGGACTCCGGCCGACCAAGCTCACCTTCCACTATCTCAAGGACAACTCCAGGCAGAGCTTCATCGGCGACGATGCCGATCTGGAGAAGTTGGAGGAGGAAATCGAGGCCACTCTCGAGGAGATAGTCTCCGGCAGCTTCCCTCCGAAGCCCAGTGCCATCAACTGTCGAAACTGCGACTTCGCCGGTATCTGCGAATTCAAGCTCAAGTCCTGAAGCCATGCCCTTCGAGAAACTGGACAACCTGATGGGCGGATCGCTTCGACGGGCCGGAGCCGCCGGCAAGGTCCGGGCAGCTGTCGTAGCCGACGCGACCTTGCTTACGGTAAGGGAAAGGTTCGGTTCGGCGACGAACGGACTGACCGTACGTCGATTCAGGGACGGCACCGTGGATCTGTCCTGCGGCACGTCAGTGCTGGCCGAGGAGGTCCGTCTGTCCGCGAACGAACTGATCAATGAGATCAACCTCCGTCTGGGGTCGGACGTCGTCAAGCGACTGGTGGCCGTGACTTGAGACGGAATGGTATGATGACCGTACCGAACCAGCTATGACCCTGCGCCAATATCTAATAATGATGGCCGTGGGAACGGCCCTGTCCTGGGGTGCCGTCGGACTGATGGTCACGATGATCGACCCGACCGTCTCACGTCCGGCCGTCTTCACGGTCTTCTACGTCAGCCTGCTTTTGGCCCTGGCCGGAACCTTTTCCCTGATCGGATTTGTCACCAGGGTGACCGCATTGGGCAAGGGGGGGCAACTTTCCAGACAGGTGGCTGTTTCCTTCCGTCAGGCCTTCATGCTGGCGCTGATCTTGGTCTTCGCGCTTTTCCTGAGGAGCCATGACGTACTGACCTGGTGGAACGCCCTACTCATCGTCGGAGCGGCCACCGCACTCGAGTCATTCTTCATCTCGGCCAGCAGTCGACCTTAAGGACCTACAAAACGGCCAGAAACCGCCCTAAAAACCGCCATTTTTGTTGTTGTGCTAAGATTGGGACCTGTGTATACTGGGCCTGCCTTTGTGAGGCGTTATCATTGATGAACAACAAAGATGTTCAAGAAATACCTAGGCAAATTTTCAAAGGATTTGGGCATCGATTTGGGCACCTCCAACACCCTAGTCTACTGCAAGGACAAGGGAATCGTGATCAACGAGCCGTCGGTCGTGGCCCTGAACACCAGAACCGGACAGATCGTAGCCGTTGGCCGGAACGCCAAGGACATGATCGGCAAGACGCCAGCCCACATCAGCACCGTCAAACCGTTGGTCTCGGGCATCATCTCCGATTTCGAGGTGACCGAGAAGATGCTCAAGTTCTTCATCGAACGTGTGCACCGCGACAGCTTCTTCTTCATGCCGCGTCCGCGAGTCGTCGTCAGCGTGCCGCTCGACCTGACCGAAGTGGAACGGAAGGCCGTCGAGGACGCCGCCCTCAACGCCGGCTCCCGTGAGGTCTACCTGGTCGAGGAACCGATGGCGGCGGCGATCGGTTCGCGTCTGCCGATCACCGAACCGGTCGGGAACATGGTAGTCGACATCGGAGGGGGTATGACGGAGATTGCGGTCATCTCTCTCGGTGGCGTAGTTACTTGGAGATCGCTGCGGGTAGCCGGGGACGAGATGACCAGAAACATCATCAAGTATGCGCGCGAGACCTTCAACCTGCTCCTGGGCGAACGGGTCGCCGAAGACATAAAGATCCGCGTCGGCACGGCGACCAAACCGGACGAGCCTCTGGAGATAGAGATGCGCGGTCGCGACATGATAACCGGGCTGCCAAAGGAAATCATCGTCAACGATGTCCAGATCCGGCAGGCGCTCAGCCGATCGGTCAAGACGATAGTCGACAGCGTCAAGGTTGCATTAGAGGCCACGCCGCCGGAGCTGGTCGCCGACATCTACGAGCGGGGGATCGTCATGACCGGCGGTGGCGCGCTCCTGCGCGGACTGGATTCGGTCGTCTCGAAGGCGGCTGAGGTTCCCGTCCGCATTACCGACGATCCGCTGACCTGTGTCGTCAGGGGTACCGGCATGCTTCTCGAGGACAGGAACCTCCTGCAGACCGTGGCCCTGCCTTCATCCCAGGAAACTCAAAAACAGGCCTACGCCGCCTTCAGGTAATGAAGGCCTTTCGTGTGAGTGCTTCGATCGACTGCGTCTCCTAAGAGACTGTCTGAAATCCCTGCCTTCCAAGAACGTTCGAAGCTCGTTCCTGGCGAAACGTCGAAGGCCGACAAGTCGTAAACGGTACCTACATCGATGAGACCAGTGGAGTCTGCAGTCGGAACGGTTCCCAATCGGTCCGGGAGGTAGGATCTTAGACAGGCTCTAAGGCCCCCACAGTATGATGCGACCTGAAAAAATACAGCGAGTCGCTGCCGTAGCTGTCCTTCTGGCGACGACTCTCGTTGCCCTCAGGCTCTTAGGTGTCCTGTCCGCACTGTCCGATGCTGGATTTTTTTTGCTGGACGGGATCGCCGTGCCTGTCCGTCGCGTCACGGCTTCGGTCTGGCCGACGGACGACGTCGCCAAGAGTTGCAGTGAGGAATTCGGGGAGATCGAAACGCTTAAGCTGGAAAATTCCCGCCTGAGAACTCTAGTGTCGGAGAACGCCGCCCTAAAGACCGCCCTGGACTTCAGGGACAGGGAATCGGGGCGTCTGGTCATGGCCAGAGTGCTCTCCCAATCCGTCGATCCCACCTTCTCCGGACTGATCATCGACGGTGGAAACGACATCGGCTTGTCCCCGGGTCAGCCGGTCCTGGTCGGCGACGGCATAATAATCGGCAAGATCCAGGATGTCTGGCGACAGTCGGCCTCCGTCCTGCTTTTCAGCGATTCGTTGAGCCGTCTGGCGGTGACCGTTCAGGGGGGCTCTGGCACATCAGGCGTGCTGGAAGGGGACCGCGGCATGAGTCTTACCATCTCCCTGATACCGCAAGCCGAACGGATAGCGCCGGGAGACATGGTCGTGACTTCGGGGCTGGAGCCGGGGATAAGAGCCGGCCTGATCGTCGGTATCGTCGAGAGAGTTCAGGGAAACGGCCAGGAGCCGTTCCAAACGGCTGTCGTAAGGCCCTTCGAAAGTGCTGCACGACCTGTTTTGGTCCAAGTAATGGTCTCCGACGGCACAATCGAGTCGATTACCGACGACCAAAAGTCGGAGTCGCCGTCAGCGTCAACCGCACAGCAATGAGGAAATCCATACTCGTGACGGCCCTGATTCTTGCCTTAGCACTGTTGCAGGCGACGATTCTGTCACTGCTGCCGACTCCCTTGGCTATCGTCAATCCGGCGCTGATGGTGATTACGGCTCTGTCCCTGTCGTTTCGTTTTCGGCTGGCCGTCCTGTCGGCTTTGGTTGCCGGACTTATCGGCGATTCACTGGTATCTCGTCAGGCCGGGGCCTGCACCTTTGCCATGTTGATTTCGGTGATGGTCGTATCGTTCCTGATCACCAGATTCGTCAGTCATAGGACCACTGTCTCCGTCGTCGGCACGAACGCCGTAGCCTTCATTACGCTCCAGACAATGACATTCACGGTCGAGGCGACCGCTCGGGCATTTTCCGGCGGTCCGTTTTTCCATCCGGCCACGGTCTTGGCTGCAGCCTGCGTCATGCTGGCTCTGCCGGTCCAGTGCTGTGTGGTACTGGTGGTACGGTGGCTGACTTCTTGGTTGGGCAACAGGTTCAGACGGCTGATCTTGGTCTCCTCTAGCCTCAGCAAGCTATGATGTTCGGCATGGGCAGCAGGCCAAAGGAGGATACGCCTATTTTTCCCGTAGGGATTGACGGACGTTGCGAATCAGCAGTAACCGACGACAGGCTACTTTTTGTCGATGATACCTTGGCCGACTGGGGAGGACGCAGTGCCCCCAAAAACGAGAAGAACCGACGTGTCAGCACTTCGATGGGAACGGAGGGGATCATTCCGGTATGGGCAGCCCTAGTGGTCGGACTGATCATCGTCCTAGTCAGGTGCGGACAGGTGCAGATCGTCGAACGCGTACGTTATGCGGCGTTGGCCGAGGGGAATCGCAGCCGCATCGAACGAATACCTCCCGAAAGGGGAGTCGTCTATGACCGCGACGGTCAGGTCCTTGTCCAGAACGTACCGAGGTTCACGGCGACGGTGATCCCCTCCGACTTGCCGACGGACGAGGCGGAGAGACGCCTAGTCTTCGGACAGCTGGCGGAGATCGTCGGACTGACCCCCCGCGACATCGAGGAAAGTCTGCTCAAGGGAGGCGGGCCGGATTCGGTACCGATTTCCATAGCCGAGGACATAAGCCAC
>Ga0051987_10000405_pt1 | contig 23648 bp, 19 predicted proteins | sample CryGey08umfilter_2_FD_58083 | JGI IMG/M metagenome (GOLD analysis project Ga0051987, IMG submission 58083) | Groundwater microbial communities from aquifer in Utah, USA - Crystal Geyser 4/10/14 0.8 um filter | ecosystem: Environmental > Aquatic > Deep subsurface > Groundwater | place: USA: Utah... | reverse complement strand
CTCTAAAGCTATTTTTGCTCTAACTTTAGATTAACAAAGTACAAGTTAAAAAATGTTTAACAGGGTGAAAAAATCAGTCATTTTTAGGCCCTGCTGTACTACCGGCTAAAATACCACCGTCAAGCGTGAATTCAGCCCCTGTTACATATTTAGATTCATCTGATGCAAGGTAAATAACTGCGTAGGCAACATCTTCAGGTTTTCCCATATGCCCCAAAGGCACGCCACCTGCAATTTGTGCAATAACTTTATTACGTGCTACTTCATCAGCGCCAAGCATGGGGTCCCAAAGTGGTGTTAAAATAGCACCTGGATGCACAGAATTACAGCGAATATTATATTTCTTTTCAGCGCAATAAAGGGCAACTGTCTTTGTATGATTACGAACAGCAGCCTTGCTAGATGCATAAGCTGCAGCACCTGGTATACCAACAACACCTGACCTTGATGACATATTGATAATTGACCCACCGTTTTCCTTCATCAACCCAATTGCATATTTACAGCCTAAGAATACGCCGTCCAAGTTCACACTATGAATTTTATGCCAACTATCCAAGCTTACGTTTTCAGGGTCTTGGGGACCTAAGCTTTCATTAAGCCCAATAATCCCCGCATTATTAAAGGCAATATCTAAGCGACCATGTTTTGTTTCTATACTTTCAAAAAGGGATTTCCACTCACTTTCAGAACTAACATCAAGGTGATGGTACTCACCTTTTATTTCTTTAGCAACTTCTTGACCTTTATCATCTTGAATATCCGTTACAATAACGTAAGCACCTTCTCTTGCCATCATTCTTGCAGTTTCAGCACCAATTCCTTGACTACCACCTGTCACAAGGGCAATTTTATTATGTAATCTTTTCATACAGACTCCTGATTTTTGTTCAGATTTTGATAACGGATTTAATGCATTAAAACAGGGTAGTAATAATGCCCCACAAATGGTACCTGATAAGAGCAGTATTACATAGTGAACTTTTTGTTTATTGTGCATTTTTCCCTCTTTTTAATTCTGTTGCTAAAGTGATGAAATTTTCTAGTGTTAAGTTTTCTGCTCTAAGTGTTGGTTTTAAATGACTATGATTTAACTGTTCTTCACTAACTAAACCTTTTAAACTGCTACGAATCATTTTACGGCGCTGCCCAAAACCCTTTTCCGTTATTTTTTCTAACATAGATAAAAGCCCTGCATCCACATCTTCATAAGGTTTTAAATGAACCACACAAGAATCAACCTTTGGTGCTGGCGTAAATAAATGCGGGGGCAAATAAAAGCAGTTATCTACCTTGCAAAGATACTGGCTAATAATAGATAACCGCCCGTACTGCTTTGTATTAACTTGTGCCGTAATACGATCAGCAACCTCTTTTTGAAACATCAATGTCATGCCATCAATTAAAACTGTATTTTTAAGCCATTTAATTAAAAGCGCCGTTCCAACGTTATAGGGCAAATTAGCAACAATGTGAATTTTATTCTGTTTTTTTGCAATATCTTGTATATCAAATGTCAGTGCATCTTGATGGTGGATATGAATTTGCGGGAAATCTTTTTGAAGCGCTTCCAAAACAGTAATGCACTCTGGGTCCATTTCAACCACATGCAATTCTTTTGGGTTATGCTCTAAAATAGCGCGCGTTAAACCACCAGGCCCTGATCCAACTTCAAGAACAATTTTATCTGACACATTACCTGAAAAGCTGACAATTTTTTGAATAATGTTATAATCTGTTAAAAAATTCTGCCCCAAGCTTTTACTAAACCCCTTGCGCTTTAAAAGATTAAAATCTTGAATCGTTTGTGCAATACTTGGTAATTTTTGTATTTTATCAATAAATGCTGGATGCCGCATTAATCCATACTTCCTTTTAATATGCGTGATTTATCACGATTCCAATCACGCTCTTTAATTGTTGCACGTTTATCTTGCATGGCTTTCCCTTTACCAAGTGCAATTTCAAGCTTTACAATACCGCGCTCATTAAAATAAAGACATACAGGAACAAGCGTCAGGCCCTTTTTACGAATAGCCCCCAACCATTTATTTATCTGTTTTTTATGCATTAAAAGTGCGCGGGGGCGTCGTTCTTCATGGTTAAAGTTTTTCGCCAAAGGATATTTTGCAATATTGGCATTAATAAGATAAATATGTGCATCCATTTCGCCTGCGTAAGATTCATTCAAGCTGACTTTTCCAGCACGTAAAGATTTAAGCTCTGATCCTGTTAACATAAGGCCAGCTTCAATGGTTTCTATTAACGCATAATCAAACTTTGCACGCTTATTGTGTGCAATAATTTTTCGCGTACTTTCTTTTTTTTTTGCCATACCCTTCAACCCACTCGTTATACCTTTTTAAAGATCAGGCTAGCATTTGTGCCGCCAAAACCAAAGGAATTTGACATCGCAATATCAATTTTCTTCTCCTGCGCTTTAAGTGCTGCAAAATTTAAATCGAATCCATCATCTGGATTATCTAAATTAAGCGTGGGGGGAATAATGCCGTGAAGCATAGAAAGTATAGAAAAAACGGCTTCTATTCCCCCTGCCCCACCAAGCAAGTGTCCTGTTGCCGATTTTGTCGAAGACATCGTTAACTTATAAGCATGATCACCAAATGTTGCTTTAGCTGCATTAACTTCTGCCCGATCCCCCAGTGGTGTCGACGTACCATGTGCATTAATATAGTCAACAGATTCTGGCTTTAATTTTGCAAACTTTAAAGCATTTTTCATAGCGCGGTGTGCGCCATTACCGTCTTCAGGTGGCGCTGTGTAATGAAAAGCATCGCCAGACATACCATAACCAACAAATTCAGCATATATTTTAGCGCCGCGCTTTTTAGCATGCTCATATTCTTCAAGAACCAAAACACCAGAACCTTCACCCATGACAAACCCTTCACGGTGTTTATCCCAGGGACGAGAAGCACGTTCAGGGTTATCGTTATAGCTATGAGCAAGCGCTTTACAAGCAGAAAACCCAGCAAGGCCAAGGCGGTTTAAAGCAGCTTCTGCGCCCCCTGTTACCATAACGTCAGCCTCCCCCATCATAATAATCCGGGCAGCGTCCCCGATCGCATGCGTACTTGTCGCACAAGCCGATACACAAGAATGATTAGGCCCTTTAAAACCATATTTAATGGCAACATGGCCAGATGGCATATTACTTAAAATAGACACAATAAAGTAAGGGCTAACACGTTTAGGGCCGCGCTCATGCATTTTAACGCTGGTATCATAGATCGTTTCTAAACCACCGATACCAGATCCAATTAAAACACCTGTCCGCTCTTGTTCATATTCAGTTTTAGCTTGCCAGCCAGAATCTTGAATAGCTTGATGCGCTGCCCCCATAGCAAAATGACAAAATTTATCCATCATTTTTTGTTCTCGCTTTTCGATATAAGCGTTAGGATTAAAAAAAACAGAGTGTTCATCAATAGAATCATCTATTTTTGTTGGAACTTGACCACCAATTTGAACCGCTAAATCATCAGTATCAAAGCCTTCCAACTTTGCAATGCCCGATTGCCCTGAAATAAGGCGTTCCCATGAATTATGAACACCATTTGCAAGGGGAGACACTAAACCAAGACCGGTAACAACAACGCGTTTCAAGATAAAACCTTCTTTATAAACTTAATATATACCTTTAAAATACGTTAGTTACCTTCAGGACTCAAGTAAAAAACAGTTAGTTATTGTTGACATGCTTGCAGGAACAGCACTTTATTATTATAATAAACTTACTCATTCATTTTCAGATGTAACATGATTTCTTATGGACGCCAAAACATTGACCAACAAGATATAGATGCCGTTGTTGACATTTTGCAGGGTGATTTTTTAACGTGCGGGCCGCATGTTGCTAAGTTTGAAAACAAATTAAAAAACCTGACAAATGCATCTTATGCTTCTGCATGTTCAAATGGTACAACAGCATTACACCTTGCTTTGTGCGCACTAAATGTTGGACCTGGAGATACTATTCTTGTGCCTGCGATCACTTTCTTAGCGTCCGCTAATGCCGTGCGTTTTACAGGCGCAGATGTTGTGTTTGTTGATGTCGACCCAGATACCGCCTTAATAACCGTTCAGGCCTTAGAAGATGCGATCAAGAAAAAACCCAATGCAAATTTTAAAGCGCTTATTAACGTGCATTTTGCAGGGCAGTGCGCTGATTTACAAGCTATTTATGCGTTTGCACAAAAGTATGGTTTAAAAATTATTGAAGATGGTGCCCATGCTATTGGTACATCTTATGTTGATTCAAAGGGAAAATCGCATCCAATTGGTTCAAATACTTATTCTGATTTAACGACATTTTCTTTCCACCCTGTTAAAACCATTGCTATGGGTGAAGGCGGCGCTGTCACAACAGAAGATCCCGCACTGTATCAGCGCATAAGTGATTTAAGAACACACGGCATGATACGCGATCAAGATCGATTAAAGAATGAAAGCCATGGGCCTTGGTATTATGAAATGCAAGAACTGGGTTTTAATTATCGTGTTAGCGATATTAATTGTGCTCTGGGGGCCTCTCAACTAGAAAAACTTGACTATTTTAAACAAGACAGACTAAAAACTGTTGACTATTATGATGGTGAGCTATCAGGTTTACGCAATGTTAAAACAATGAAGCGTTTGGGTTGCGCAGAACCTGCATGGCACTTATATGTTGCCTTTCTCGATTTTGATGCTATTGGAAAATCGCGCCAACAGATTGTGCAAGAACTGCACAATAAAGGTATCGGTACCCAAATTCATTATATGCCTTTATATCAGCACCCATATTATGAAGATCTTTATGGAAAAATGACTTTACCTGGTGCTGAGGCTTATTATAAGGCATGCATCAGCTTACCCTTATTTGTTGGGCTGACAGAACAAGATAAAAAAAATGTTGTAACAGCTTTAAAACTTTATCAATAAGTAGACAGACAAAAAAACACCCAAAAATACTTTCTTGGGTGTTTTTATTATGTAATTGTTAAAAAATTAACGTGCTGACTTTACAAGTTCAGAAAGCTTACCTGCTTTTTCCAAAGATTTATTCATCATTGCACCCGCAACATCAACCAATGCACCGAGTGTTTGTGAACGTTCCAAAGCAGCAGGAATGTCTGTATCAGCAAAGGCTGCTTTTGCACCCGATAAGTTCTGAATCGTTGTGCCCACATTGTTTGAAATGAATCCCATTCTAGACTTCAAAGCACCCATTTCAGCAATTTTGGCACTGACTGTTGCTCGATCAGCCTTAAGTGCAGCGACTTCTGTAGCAGCATTTGTTGCATCCGAGATATCACCAGTTGCCGTTGGGGCTAACGCAGTACCTCCGTCGTACGTGATTATTTCAGTAGCTGCTGTTCCGACTTGCATGTCTAAAGTACCGGCACTACCGTCAAAAAATTTAACACCATTAAAGTTAGTATCGGCTATCACATTGCCTACTTGGGTTTTTAATGCTTGGTATTCCGCATCTAAGTATGTTTTAGCGGTAGCATCCAATGTCATATCGTTGTTCGCCGTTGCCGCCAGGCTTGACATTTGTTCAAACATTTCTTGTAAAGATGCCAGTGCACCCGCACCTGTTTGCACAAAAGCTTCACCTTGAACAATGTTTTTTGCAGCAGCTTGTGTTGTTTTAATATCTGCAGAAAGTGCAAACGCCACACCAGCAGGACCAGGCAAGTTTGAAGGATCTGAAATCAAGCTACCTGTTGCTAGGTTTTGTTGTTGTTTGGCAAGTTCTTTGTTATTTTTAGCAAGTGCATTACGTGCAGCAATTGCTGCTGTATTTGTATTAATACTATCTACCATATTATATTCTCACTTCCTGTGACTGTTAATGTTTAACTGATTCTGGGATTTTTTCCCCATAAGTTAGTTATAACCCGCAAAAGCTTAAGAAAAACTTAACAACTTGATTTTTTTTTATTTTATTTGTATAAATAAGGCTGAATTTTATATTAAGTTAACACCATGCACGCACTTTTATTTCCAGGGCAAGGATCCCAAACCGTTGGTATGGTTGAAAGCTTATATAAAAAGCATAAGCATGTAAAAAAACTTTTTGATACAGCAAATGAAATTTTAAATTTTAATTTATCTGATATTGTTTTTAAGGGGCCTTTAGAAAAACTAACCTTAACACAATACGCACAACCCGCTTTGGTAACAGCCAGCACGGCTATTTTAATGTGCTATTTAGAAGAACAATCAAAAGACATTTCAAAAATATGTTCATATGTTGCGGGGCATTCATTAGGTGAATACTCTGCTTTAATTGCAGCTAAAGCGCTCACTTTTGAAGATGCTATTCAATTGGTCTACGCACGTGGGTGCGCTATGCAAAGGGCTGTTCCTACCGGCAAAGGATCTATGGCCGCTATTATAGGGCTGACGATAGAAGATATTGAGGTGTGTATGCCGCCTGATGGCACCTGTGTTATAGCAAACGACAACTGTAACGGACAGGTCGTTATTAGTGGCTTAAACGAATCTATGGAATTGGTTATGGCGGCATTAAAAAATAAAGGTGCCAAACGTTGCATCCCTTTAACTGTAAGCGCCCCCTTTCATAGCCCCTTAATGCAAAAAGCTGCTGACGTTATGGAAAATGCTTTATCTAAGGTTGTGATACATGATCCTGTCATGCCTGTTGTGTCTAATATAGGGGCACAACCCATTACCACAAAAGAAGAAGTTAAAAAATGTCTTGTTGAACAAATTTGTGGACGTGTGCGTTGGCGCGAATCGATCTTAACCTTAGAATCTTTAGGTGTGGGTAATTTTATTGAAGTGGGCCCTGAAAAAGTATTAACAGGTCTTGGTAAGCGCATTATAAAAGATGCAAATCACAGCGCACTAGAGCTGAACACTTAATAATGGGTGATATTCAATATTTTAAAACGTTAGCATCAACGCACACATACGCACGTGATCAGTATAAAGCTATACAAGCTGATACGCTTATACAAGCAGGTGTGCAAACGAATGGATTTGGGCGCCGTGGCACCCCTTGGAAAAGTATCGCTGGCAATTTTCATGGCACTTTTATCTTTAAAGATGCAAATATAGCCCCTATTAAAAGTAGCGAACTCGCTTTTGTTTTCGCTGTATCTACAGGAAAATACTTAGATACATTGACTTTCAATGATTATGCCTTTAAATGGCCAAATGATCTTGTGGTTGAAGACCACACGACTGGCACTATAAAAAAATTAGGGGGCATTCTAATTGAAAATATGAGTCAGGATTTATTGCTTAGTATTGGTCTTAATATTGCACATGCCCCAAACAATGTAGAACCACACCCATCTGTATGTTTACAAGAACTGTCGCCATATGCAGCGGGCGCCTTTTGTCCTGGTGAATTGTTTGGCACACTAAAAAATGATTTAAATCACTACCAAATGATTGGGTTTGAATACTATGAAACAAAGTGGCAGAAAAAATGTGCACTTAAGGTATCAAAAAGCTAAAAAAGATCACGACGATATGCCTTTTATAAAAGCATTGAAACTTGGATATATATATTTTTGTGCGTCTTCGGTATTTTCTAAAAACCACCCACTGCCCCCTTCACAATAAAAGCAAACAGGCGTTTTCGGCTGCAAAAACATTACTTGCACTGCCTTGGTCGGTCAAAATGATGAGAAGAAAAGACAAACAGCATAATAAATTCCTATTAAGATTCTAATTTTGCTATACTATGTGAGAATTATCGTAAGGATTATAGAATGCCTGAAAACAGCCACACAACACTTGCCATTAAAATTGATGTCGATACTGCAAGGGGCACTGTTGCAGGCGTACCAACGCTTCTGTCTATTTTTAAAGAACTTGACATTGAAGCAACCTTTTTATTCTCACTCGGGCCAGACAATACGGGCCGTGCTATAAAACGTATTTTTAGACCTGGATTTTTCTCTAAAGTATCTCGTACATCTGTGTTATCGGTTTATGGTCTGCGCACACTTTTATATGGCACACTTTTAAAAGGCCCACATATCGGCAGAAAATATGGTCATATTATGCGTCTTGCAAAAGATGCAGGCCATGAAGTTGGTATTCATACCTATGATCATATTCATTGGCAAGATAATCTGCATAATATGACACAGCCACAAGTACGTGCAGAAGTCACAAAATGCTGTGAAGTCTTCCAAGATATTTTTAATATGCCTGCACAAACAATGGGTGCAGCTGGGTGGCAAGCCAATAAAGCATCCCTTGCAGCGTATGATGATGCCGGATTTTTATATGCATCAGACACACGCGGCACAACGCCTTTTTTTCCAAAGATACAACAAAAACAATTTAAAACACTTCAAATACCAACAACACTGCCAACATTAGATGAACTTGTGGGAAGGCCAGAATACCCATTTGAAGATTTACATACATATTATTTAAGCTTAATAAAGCCCAACCAATTAAATGTCCTAACAATTCATACAGAACTTGAGGGTATGCATTATTTAGATTGGTTTAAAGAACTTCTTGTTAAAGTAAAAGATGCTGACATACAGATTGTTTCCGTCAAAACAGTGGCACTAAGCGCCTTAAAACAAAAGGGCAAAGTGCCTAACTGCCAGCTTATTCAAAAAGAAATTGATGGTAGATCAGGCTTACTTGCCTGCCAAGGTGAGTAGAGTTTAGAAACTATCCTCTCTACCCATTTGACCACAGCGCGGTATTAGGGAATGAATTTCCATTGGTTTTTTATCTGGTAATGCTTTAGTATCTATTGATTCTTCAATATATCCAGCATAACATGCATATTCCTCTAAAGTGGTTCCGTCATCAAGTAATTGAAACCAAAAACCGTCTACCTCAACCCCCCTGACACATGGACCGAAAGCAATAATACTTTCTTTAAGGTTGACAGGAAAGAACTCCCATATTGCTGCATCCTGATCTAGTTTATTTTTTATGTGCATCACGAAAGCATTGGCAATAACATCACAATAGGTTTTATCAACATTAGCAAATTCAAGATCCTTCAGAATTAATTTACTCACTGTGTCTAGTATTTTGTTATTTCTATAGTTCAGCCCAGCACGCGCTTTGTTAGATAAATTATTAAACGCAATATTTTCAGAACATGTCTGCATTGTTATAACATGCATTAAATCATTTAAAAAATTACTTTGTGGCTTTGCAAACAATGATCCGGATCTTGATACGGGTGTGTTAGGGTGGCCCTCTGCATGCGGCGATTCTTCAACAAAAATTTCAGGCACCTGGTTTGGTAGCAGAAAGTCTTTAAAACTATCACTTGATAAACGGTTAAAATCAGGATTTCCTGAACTATTGGTGGTGTCAAAAGCATCAGCAGAACATAAAACACTACTTATACTAAGGGATAAAATGGGAACGATGTAACGAAGTGACATAGGAAACCTTTTGATTGTGTCGTTTACATACATAAAATATACACACACAATGCCATCAAAAACTAGTTAAAAATTTAAATAAATTAAATTTTAAATACGTTTTCAAGCTCGTGCTTCAAAACAAGACGATGATATTTGATGCTTTTGTGCTAAAACTTGCCTCAAGGGGCTGCTTAAGTGTATAAATAAATAATGTTATACCTTATATTTATCATCGATGTCAGACTTTAAAAACAGCGTATTTTTACCAAAAACATCCTTTGCCATGAAGGCAGGCCTTAGCGAAAAGGAGCCTAACTTCCTAAAGCACTGGGATACCATTAAACTATATGACCGTATTCGCGCTAAATCTAAGGGTCGAAAAAAATTTATTCTTCATTACGGCCCCCCTTACGCAAATGGCAACATTCATATAGGCCATACGTTAACTGAAACATTGAAAGATATCATTGTTAAAACGAAACAAATGCAAGGTTTTGACGCACCACTTGTTCCTGGTTGGGATTGCCATGGGCTGCCGATTGAGTGGAAAGTAGAGGAAGCCTATAAGAAAAAAGGCATTCAAAAACAAGATGTTGATCCGCTAGAGCTTATGGAAGAATGTCGTAAATTTGCAAACAAATGGATCCCTATACAAAAAGAAGAATTTAAACGCCTGGGTATTATAGCTGACTGGGAAAATCCGTATATCACGATGGATTTTAAAACTGAAGCGCGTATTGTGCGTGAAATATCCAAATTCTTAATGAACGGATCTTTATACCGTGGACTAAAACCAGTGCCATGGTCAGTTGTTGAACAAACGGCCCTTGCAGATGCTGAAATTGAATATCAAGACCGTGTAAGCGATTCTATTCATGTAACGTTCCCCGTTTTAAAAACAGATCAAGAAAGTTTAAAAGATGCGCATGCTGTTATTTGGACAACAACACCTTGGACACTGCCTGGTAACCGTGCCATTGCCTACGGCGAAGACTTTACCTACGCGCTATTTGTGCACAACGGCAAAAAATTAATTATTGCAGAAGACTTATTAGAAAATTTTGCAAAAGTATTAGAAATAGATGCACCCGAAGTGTTAGCAACTTTTAAAGGCACGACTTTAAAAAATACAATTTGCGCGCACCCGCTAAGGGCTAAGGGATATGATTTTGACGTACCTTTAATTAGCGCTGAACATGTCACAACGGAATCTGGAACAGGCCTTGTGCATACAGCACCTGGACATGGACAGGAAGATTTTATAGCAGCAAAAATGCACAATATTAAAGTACCTGAAACAGTATCTTCAGATGGTCTTTACTTGAAAAATGTCCCCATGTTTGCAGGCATTCATGTATTTAAGGCGAACCCAATTGTCATGGAAGCCCTAGAAGCTGAAGGAACACTGTTAAATGCATCCAAACTAAAACATAGCTATCCGCATTCATGGCGTTCTAAAGCACCCTTAATTTACCGTGCTACAGCACAGTGGTTCATATCCATAGAACATAACAACCTGCGCGAAAAAGCCCTAAGCGAAATTGATCGCGTAAATTGGGTACCTGAACGTAATAAAAAACGCATAAAATCTATGGTGGCATCCCGCCCTGACTGGTGTTTATCACGCCAACGTGTTTGGGGCACACCTATCAGCATTTTTGTTAACAAAACTACTGGTGAGCCACTTCGTGATCAAGAAGTTCAAAACCGCATTATTGACATTATTGCCTCACAGGGTGTAGAAGCGTGGATCAAACGTCCCTCTTCAGATTTTTTAGGTCAAAAATACGACAGCCAAGATTATGAAAAAGTAAAAGATATTGCTGATGTTTGGTTTGATAGTGGCTGTAGCCATGCCTATGTTTTACAAGATAGAGAAGAACTATCATGGCCAGCTGACCTGTACTTAGAAGGTTCAGACCAGCATCGTGGTTGGTTCCAATCTTCATTATTAGAGTCCTGCAGCACAATGGGACAAGCACCATACAACACGGTCGTTACACATGGCTTTACCCTAGATGAAAAAGGCTATAAAATGTCTAAATCATCAGGAAATGTTATTGTGCCACAAAAAATTATTGATCGCATAGGGGCTGACGTGTTGCGCCTTTGGGTAATCAATACAGATTACACTGAAGATCAACGCATTGGACAAGATATTTTAAAACAACAAGAAGATATTTATCGTCGTTTTAGAAATACATTACGTTATCTTTTAGGCGCGCTTCATGGCTATTCAGATACTGAAAAAGTTAGCTATGCAGATATGCCATCTTTAGAAAAATGGGTTTTGCATCGCTTATCTGAATTAAATGATTTGCATACAAAGTGCACAGATAGTTACGATCTAAGTGCATTTTATGCAGCATTACATTCATTTTGTGCTCAAGATTTATCTGCATTTTATTTTGATATTCGAAAAGACGTTTTATACTGCAATCATAAAGATGATGTCGTGCGTCAATCAACACGCACTGTCATGGACACCGTTTTAAATGCACTTATGCGCTGGATTGCCCCTGTACTTAGTTTTACAGCAGAAGAAGCATGGTGGAGCTATACGATAAGCCAAGACTCATCTATTCATGAACAAGCGTTCCTATCTATTCCTGAAAACTGGAAAGATACAAAACTAGGAGAGCATTGGAAAACGATTCGCCACTTCAGAAAAGCTATAACTGGCGCCCTGGAAGTTGAACGTAATGCCAAAACAATAGGTTCAAGCCTGCAAGCCCACGCCATTATTTATGTAACGTCTGAAATTTCTAAAACGTTAAAATCGCTGGATTTATGTGAGCTATCTATTGTATCGCAAGCAACCTTAATGATTGCAGCACCACCTGCAGAAGCCCTAACATTAAATGATGTTGAGGGTATTGGCGTTGTTGTTGATATGGCAAAAGGTGAAAAATGTGATCGCTGCTGGAAAATAGCACCTGAAGTTGGACAAAACGATCGCACAATACCAAGTGTTTGCCACCGATGTGAGGACGTTTTAGCTAAACATATATAAAAAGCTCCCCCTTCACTGGGGGGAAAAGATGTTTGATTCCCGGTATCAGTATTTTCTACTGTATGCCCACATAAAAAACAAATATAGAAACACCTTAAAAGATTCATTATGGATAACAAGTCTTTAATCACAGTGGCGCCAGAAATCTGCCAACAGAAATAGTTCTTAAAATAATTTTAATATATCTTTTGACACTGTTAATACGACTTCGACCAAAATCAAAATAATAATAATCCATTCTAAAAAAGAAGAATGAGAATGGTTAAGCTCTGTTGATAAAAAGTTATGCAACTCGTGTACTATATCCAGCCGTTTATTTAAAATTTCTAGCCGATTGTCTAAGTCCATGTATTTTGCCGACATTAAATAAAAGGATTCGTAGTTAGGGCGTCGCCAAAAAAAATCAGGGGTGTCTAATAAATCGCAATCCAGATTAATATTGTTACGTTCTTGAAATAACGTGCCGATTAATTGGGATAAATTTCGTCTTGAAAGCGTTGTCTTACCATGCTTTTTAATCTGCTCTGGTAAAAAACGTGTCTCGTTAATGGTTTTAAGAACCGATTGTTCGAATGTTTTAAGTTTTACTGATTGCGCTAATCCATGTGAAAACGAAAAACGAATATCAACATCTTGGGATTCCAATTCAATTAAATCATCTTTATAGTGAATTTGTGTGTTTTTTCCATATTTTACCTTGCATTGATCTTTAACGGATACACTTAATATATCTTTTGAAACATCAGTACAAAGGGCTAACGTTTTTTCTTCTATTGTTTTATTACTGTTCCAAATAACATAACAACCATAGGCAAAAACAAACACATCGCTTTGGCTACCAAAATCAATATGTACAACATCTTCATATTGCTGGAAATCTATTTTTTTGTTATTTAAATTGGTTATTAAGGAATCTAAATTATAAGATGCTGCAGAGCAGTGTGATGAAATAAACATAAAACAATAAGTTGCTGAACTATTTTACAGTGTATATGGAATATGTGTTAAGTGCAAATCAATGCAGGAAAAATATTGTTTTATCACAAAATAAGGAGCCAATAAATGGCCCCCTATTTTACAGTTTTAAACGAGAAAAGATTTATTTTTCTTCTGTTTTGGCTGTTGTTTTTTTTGCCGCAGGCTCTGCCTTTTTAGCAGGCGCTTTTTTTGCTTTTGGTTCAACAGTTTTTTCAGCTTTTGCTTTATTCATTGCAGCACCTAAAATATCACCAAGGCTTGCACCACTATCAGAAGATCCGTATTCGCTTAATGCTTTCTTTTCTTCTTCAATTTCACGTGCCTTAATAGATAGCGTCATCTTACGTGCAGCTTTATCAACAGTCATAATTTTTGCATCGATTTTTTCATCTTTTGCAAAACGGTCTGTACGTTGGTATTCACGATCACGGGATAAATCGATTTTTTTAATGTATCCAGGTATTCCGCCTGCAGAAACAACTTCCATGCCCCTATCGTCAATCGTTGTTATTGTAACCGTTACAGTTTCACCCTTTTTAATTTCAGCCATACCTTCAGCTAAAGGATCACCTGTAAGTTGCTTGATACCTAACGAGATGCGTTCTTTTGTTGCATCTACATCCAAAACCTTAACGTCTACCATTTGACCTTTTGTGAAAGATGACAGAACTTTATCAGGGTTTTCTTCCCATGTGATATCACTCATGTGGACCATACCGTCAAGGTCTTCCATCACGCCAACAAACAAACCAAATTCAGTAATGTTTTTAATTTCACCGCTTAGCTTTGCACCCACTGGGTATTTATCTGTGAAAGAATTCCAAGGGTTATCAGTTGTTTGTTTTAGCCCAAGGCTGATACGACGTTTGTCTGAATCAACATCCAAAATAACAACGTCAACTTCATCTCCAACTGTTAATATCTTTGATGGATGAATATTTTTCTTTGTCCAGCTCATCTCTGTAACGTAGATCAAACCTTCAATACCATCAGTCATTTCAACGAAAGCACCGTAATCAGCAACACTTGTCACTTTTCCGTTAATGCGTTGTCCAACTTCAAATTGACCTTTGATTTCTGTCCATGGATCAGCAAGAAGCTGTTTCATGCCAAGAGAAATACGCTGTGTTTCTTTATTGAAACGAATAACTTGCACTTTAATTTCTTGTCCAACACTTAGGATATCAGATGGATGGTTAATACGCTTCCATGAAATGTCTGTTACATGTAGAAGTCCGTCAACACCACCTAGGTCTACGAAAGCACCGTAATCTGTAATGTTTTTCACAACTCCGTCTAGCACTTGACCATCTGATAATTTTGAAACAAGCTCTGTACGTTGTTCTGCGCGTGATTCTTCAAGCACTGAACGACGTGACACAACGATATTACTGCGTTGCTTGTCCATTTTTAAAATTTTAAATGGCTGTTCAATGTTTAGAAGTGGTGTAATATCTTTAATTGGACGAATATCTACTTGGCTTCCAGGTAGGAAGGCTACAACGCCAGATAAATCTACAGCAAATCCGCCTTTAACGCGACCGAAAATAACACCGTTTACAAGAATTTCATCTGTATGTGCTTTTTCCATGTTCATCCAAGCAGCTTCACGGCGCGCTTTTTCTAATGATAAACAAGCTTCTCCATTTTTATCTTCTAGACGTTCAACGTAAACATCCAAAATGTCACCAACACGTGGTTCTTGTGCTTGTCCGCGTGTGCTAAATTCTTTTAAGGGTACGCGTCCTTCAGACTTTAGTCCGACATCAATAATGGCAAAATCGTTACGAATACCAACAATCATTCCTTTGGCGACTGTTCCTTCTAAACTTTTGCGTGATCCCAAAGATTCTTCTAAAAGGTCTGCGAAATTTTCTGTTGTTTCTACAGCTGTGTTCACTGTCATATAGCTTCCTGATTCATATTTTTTATGCCCGGGAATCATAGCCGGGTCTACAGTTATACTAAAGCAACCTATTGAACATAAGTTACAGTGCTATTGTATATGAATAACAGTTAATAATCAAAGAAAAATAGCAATCAATATGTGTCTCTACCCAATAGGCCATCAAATTCACCATCACACGCTAAGAGCAGTCCTTAGCAAACACCCAGTAAACTATTTTCAGTCTTACCAGTTACGCGCACCTTAATAACTGAACCTACTTCTGGTGTTTTATCTGTGGCGACCATAATAGGGGCAAAATGATCAGTTTTGCCAGTAACCATGCCGTTTTCAATGGATTCAATCAGCACATTTTGCCCTGTTCCCGTTTGTTTGCTAAAATACTGGTTTAGCATCTTTTTACCCGTTTCTCGCAAAACGGCAGCGCGGCGTTTAATAATACTTTTTTCCACTTGTGGCATGCGTGCAGCAGGCGTTCCAGGTCTTATAGAATAGGGAAAAATATGCAAATAGGTTAACCCAGCTTCTTCAATAAACTTTTGTGTGTTTTCAAACATCGCATCCGTTTCAGTTGGAAATCCTGCAATAATATCGGCACCAAAAACAACATCAGGGCGTAAACTGCGGGCTTTTTCACAAAACCGCAACCCATCATCGCGTAAGTGCCGGCGTTTCATGCGCTTTAAAACCATATCATCACCCGCTTGAAGCGACATATGAAGGTGCGGCATCACACGTGGTTCCTCACCAATCAACCGCCATAAATCAGGGTCCATTTCAACTGAATCTACAGATGACAGCCGCAAGCGTTCTAAGCCTGGAACCTTATCTAAAAGATCAGATAATGTAGCCCCTAAAGTCGGCTGATGCTCAAAATCTTTTCCGTAATCGGTAATATCAACACCTGTAATAACAACTTCTCTATATCCTAAATCAACCAGGTTTTGTGTTTGGGTTACAATATCAGCAAGTGGCACGCTGCGGGAATTGCCCCGGCCGTAAGGAATGGTACAAAAAGTACAACGGTGATTACAACCATTTTGAATTTGCACAAAAGCGCGTGCTTTTCCTTCAAAGCCAGAAACCAAGTGCCCAGCCGTTTCTTGGATTGACATAATATCATTGACCAAAATACGCGGCGCGTCTGGATCTTGATATGTTTCTAATTTTAATTTGTCATCATTACCAATAACGCGGTCCACCTCTTTCATGGCGGCGAATTGATCTGGATTAATCTGTGCTCCACAACCTGTAACTAAAATTTTTGCATCCGGATGATCACGACGCAATTTTCTGATAGACTGGCGTGCTTGTCGTTCAGCCTCTGCCGTTACAGCACACGTGTTAACAATAATGGTATTATCCAGCCCAGCCTTATGGCTTAAGTCCTTCATGACCTCGGACTCATAAATATTTAAACGGCATCCAAATGTGACAACTTTATTATTCATTACTTAAAATTTTACAACTCATTTGTGTAGTATACACTTTAATCTTACTTATTTCACCTAAAATAGGCACGCTTTGTCTTGGGTATAAAACAACATATATTTTCAATATTATGGAACAAAAAATAAGTGCAAGTTAACGTTTTAAAAATGCGATCGTTTCGCGAATAATTTGCTCTGATAAATCGATTAAAAGTCGGTCCCTAACAGATGATTTTGCAGTCTCGCTAGAAAACTCATCAGCGGCTTCTAGGTTGTAAGAAGATACAGAATCTATACTGATCGTCTTTGATTTTGTGATTGAATTTTCGCTAATGGCAGGTGATATTGCCATGTCAACAGCGATGCGTCCTTGGTTTCTAACTGTATCTCCTGCGGTGTTAATACCAATAGAGGCGAAATTTTCAGAAATATTTATGGACAACACCATATTATGCTGTAATAGCGGTTCTATAATATGTTTTTTTTGCTCTAATATATTTTTTAGTTTAAAAACACTATAGCTTTCCCCCGATGATAGTTTGATCTTTATTTGTAATTTTGACTGTTTACATTGATCTTTTGAAGACGAACTTTGGTCACTTTTATAAAGCGGCGTCAAAGAACACGATGAAAGCAAAAATAAAACAAATAATAGCTTGAATTTATGAAGAAGCATTTTGAAGACGTTCATCCTTAATAATCATTAATTGAGCCCGCTTTTGTGCAATGACACAACCACCAACTGAATGTTTCTTAAATCTATTCTCCTGAAGTTGGTGGAAAATATCAAGCATTTTTTCATATGGGGCACAATATGCTTTGCCGCTTACCTGCTGTAAAGTACGTGCAATTATTTTAGTTGCAATACATTCGTGCAGCTGTAATAAAGACACAATAGAAATAGAGATTGTATCATCTGTAAGCATAACCACATCGTTCCATGCGTCTTCTATGGTCTGGTCTATAAAATCATTCACACTTTGTAAACGATTTAGTGATTGTGGAAACTGTTTCATTGATAATCCCTGTTCATTCATATTTTGTAATAAAGTACGCCACTGTACACGTTCAAACTTTAAATCTTTGTTACTAGGATCATTAATATATTTTTGTGGCAAAGTTTGTAAATATTCTTTTAATATCCCTGGTTGTGTTGATAGCAAAGGGCGCCCAATCGTAACATTATTCCAAACTGATAATTGTTTCATAACGGAAAGCCCCTCAAGACCAGAACCTTTAGATAGCCGCATTAAAAATGTTTCAAGTTGGTCTGCTTCATGATGAGCAGTACAGATAGTTTTTATATTATGTTGATGGCAAAAATTTGTGAGCAAATCATAACGCGCTTCACGCGCCTTTTTTTGAATACCTGTTGTAATAGAAGAATGGTTCCAAGTTAAAATATGATGTTTAATGCCACGCTCTTCTATCCACTTTTTAACTGTTTGTGCTTCTTGTAATGAATTTTCACGTAATCTGTGATCAACCGTTAAGGCTATAAGTGTGCAGTGATTTTTTTGTGCCCACGTATGCATCAACAAACATAATGCCATGCTATCTGACCCGCCAGATACAGCAACAGCAATTGTTTGATGTTGATCTGAACTGACCAGCTTTCTGCAAAAAGCGTCTATTGTTTCTTCTAAAGGTGCAAAATGATTATTCATTATAGAAATGATGCGTGCCAAACTGTCTATATTTAAATCTACTGAATTTTCTAATTAAAGGTCAATAGAAAATAAATCAAATTATTTAAATAAAGTTTTATTATTAATGTAAATAAAATTAACTATAAATTTTAATGTATTATTCATATCAAGTCCTGAACGATAAGAACAGATTGTAAGAAAAAATTTATCGGGCAGGCATATTAAAGTGCCAATATGACAGCTCACCCTTCTATTTTCTCATTTTTTATATATCTGTCTTAAAAATAGGGCAGACCTTAAAATTTAAAAAAAGATGGGTTTCTTTAGATGTTTACTTTGATCGGTTGCAGCAGAACCACTGAAATACCCGTTGCTGCAAATGCTTTGTTTTATTTTAGGGCGTTAAGAAAGGTCTGACTGTCATTTTGAATCATATTCTTTTGCTCTTGCTTAAAGCGATCATAAGTTTTATACATCATCCCAATGCGGTTATTTTTTTCTAATTTTTCACGGTTACGTGACAAAAAATCCCAGTATAAGTAATTGAAAGGACAGGCTTTTGGTCCATTTTTTGTGCGGATACTATAGTGGCAATTTTTACAATAATTAGACATTTTATTAATATAGTTTCCTCCTGATGCATAAGGTTTACTTCCCAAAAACCCACCATCTGCAAATAGAATCATGCCGGTTACATTGGGTAGTTCAACCCATTCAAAGGCATCAGCATAGACTATTAAAAACCATTCATTCACATACTTTGGGTCTATCCCTGCAATTAATGCAAAATTTCCAAGGACCATGAGACGTTGAATATGATGTGCGTAAGCATTTTTTCTTGTCTCATCTACACATTGATGTAGGCAGTTCATTTTTGTGATGCCATCCCAATAAAAGCCGGGCAAATTTCTTGTGGCGTTTAAAAAATTACTCTCTTTATAGTGTGGCATTTTTAACCAATAAATACCCCTTATGTATTCGCGCCACCCTAGAATTTGGCGAATAAATCCTTCAACAGCATTTAAAGGTGCACGATGTGCATGATAAGCACTCTCTGCTGCTTTAATACATTCCATAGGCAATAAAAGACCGCAATTCAGATAAAAGCTCAGGTGGGAATGATACATCCATGGCTCCCCCTGTATCATGGCATCTTGGTAATCACCAAAGTGTTTTAAACGATCTGTTATAAAAAGCGCCAAGCAATCCAAAGCCTGTTCCCTTGTAACGGCAAAATAAAAAGGGATTATATCGCCAAAATTATTTTTAAAAAAATGTTGTGTATCTTTTATAGCTTCTAAGGTGATCGTATCATTTTGTGCAGAATATGGTTTGGGGATATCAACATTATTCGTTGGAAATTTTCGATTTTCTTTATCATAGTTCCACGTGCCAGTAACTGGTTTTCCCCCATCCAATAAAATTGCATGTTTTGTTCGCATTTCTCTGTAAAAGAACTCCATACGCAATTGTTTTTTATTTTTTGTCCATGCTTTAAAGTCTTTTATTGTTGATAAAAATCTTCCGTCTTCCTTAATTTCTATAGGTATGTTGAATACACCCCCATAGCCCATTATTTCCTGTTGCAAGCTATACGCAGATGGTTCTGTTACGATTATTTTCCCTATATTATGATCCTGTATTATTTTTGACACCCGATCCCTATAAGGTATCGCCATATTATGTTCGGATATTTTATCATAAATTATGTTATAACCCTTTTTCTTTAATCCCTCAGCAAAATGCCGCATTGCAGAAATTAAAAAAGCTATTTTCTTTTTATGATGCTTAACCTGAAGCATAGTTGGGGTTGCCTCAGACATAAAAATAAAATCTTCTTTTTTATCCACATCTTCAAGGCTAGATATTGACAATGAAAGATTGTCTTCAAAAATAATCCGTAAAGTTTTCATTATAAGCCTGCTTTTAAAGATTGAAAGGCAGATAACGCATCTACACGCGACTGTTTGAGGTCAACAATAGGATTGGGGTAAGTTGACCCAAGCTGAACACGTGCAAGCTTTAATATGTTATCTGGCGCTTCCCAAGGGTTAAATAGATATTTATTTGGCAGGTCACAGAGCTCAGGAATGTATTTTCTGATGTACTCTCCCTCTGGATCAAATTTTTGTCCCTGTGTTACTGGATTAAAAATTCTAAAATAAGGGGCTGCATCAGCACCACAGCCAGCAATCCACTGCCAACTAGCACTATTATTAGCAAGATCGGCATCCACTAATGTGTCCCAAAACCATCGTTCGCCGTGGCGCCAATGCAATCTTAGATTTTTCACTAGGAATGAACCAACAATCATGCGAACACGGTTGTGCATATATCCTGTTTGCCATAGTTCACGCATGCCTGCATCCACCATAGGTATACCCGTGATCCCCTGTTGCCATTTTTTTAATAATTCAGAACTATCCCGCCAGGGGAAATTGTCAAACTTTTTTTGTAAATTTACTTTTGGTAAATCTGGGTTGATATACAATTGGCTGTAGGAAAATTCGCGCCAAGCAAGCTCGCTTCTGAAATGATCTGTATGTATAGTACTTTCCAGTGTGGACAGTTCATCCCATATTTGATTTGGAGAGATGTGACCAAAATGCAGGTAGGGTGAAAGTCTAGAAACGTTTTCTTTTGCCGGGAAATTACGGCCTTCTTTGTAACCCTCAAGACCCTTGTCTAGAAAATCTATAAAACATTTTTGCGCACCTTGTTCACTGATATCCCAATGTGGCTCCAGCATTTTGTCCCAATCAATACCCGGCAATAACTGTAAATTTTCTAGGGTACAGCTGCTGACATTATCTTTTACATACGCTGCTGTATGGATTTTTTGAATTGCAGGACGCGGCGTCGCGCTGCCAAGGCACCCCTTTTTGTAAAAGGGGGTGAAAACTTTATAAGGTTCACCATTGTCTTTTTTAATGGTCCAGGGCTCCCACAACAGCGATGCATTGTAACTGTTAACGTCAACACCATGTTCTTTAAAATACTCTTTAATTTTAGTGTCGCGCTTTATCATCCACGGTTCATAACATCGGTTCCAGTGAATAGCCTGAACTGAAAAGTGTTCCGCAATTTTTTTTAAAATCGCCATAGGATCCCCAGAGTAAAAGGACAAGTTCCCCTCCAAAGATTGTTCAAGTGACTTTAATCCATGGTGAAGCCACCATTTACTTGCAGAACCCATAGCGTAATCATCCGCATTATGCGTATCTTTAATATAAATAGGTAACACAGTTCCCTTATCGATGGCTGCTTTTAGCGCAGGGTTGTCTGACAGACGTAAATCATAGCGAAACCAGTGAATAATAATATTCTTTTTCATATAGGAAGCTCTCTTTGATAGGGTGACATTTTTATTTTTGAGGGAACGTTTCGTTTTGGTAAGGCTTTTCTACTTGCATGCTTGATGACAATATTTTTAGATATAGCTTTATGTTGTTTATGTTTGCGGATTTCATATATTTTACCACTAGCTTTTTGTCTTGCTTCCTTCTCATTAACGATCGGCAATGGATACCCTCCCATAAGGTTTTTAGCCATCCAGGGCGTATGAATTAAACTTGTTGGAACGTTTTTTAGTTCGGGTATCCATTTTTTTATAAATTTGCCCTCGGGGTCATGATCTAACCCTTGTTTAATTGGATTATATATACGAATACTGTTAATCCCTGTAGTGCCAGATTGCATCTGTATTTGTGCATAATGAATACCGGGCTCATAATCAGTAAAAAGGCGCGCTAGGTAATGTGCAGGTCGCCGCCAATGAAGCCATAAATGATAACTAGCAAAGCTAATTAACATGGCCCGCATACGAAAATTTATCCAACCAGTATGAATAAGACTGCGCATGCAGGCATCGATCATGGGATAGCCTGTTTTTCCATTTTGCCAAGCCGTAAAATAAGATTCATTAAAGTCTTTTTCGCGCAGCCCGTTATATGCTGGATGCATATTATTGAATTCAATATCTGGTTCATCTTCGAATTTTTGTATAAAATGACAATGCCAACGTAACCGGCTTGAAAAAGAGCGTAGCGCGCTTGCCCACTTATTCCTTTTATGTTCAGGTAATGCATTCAATTCTTTTTTTCGTCTTTCAACTGCTTGAAAAATTTCTTTCAATGACAGTGTACCAAAAGTGATATGGGGAGAGAGCCTAGAACATGCATCAAACGCTGTAAGGGGGGATGACATTTCAGCTGCATAGTTTTTTCCACGATCACCTAAAAAACTATTAAGCAGGTTTAGTGCTTCTTCTCTGCCCCCTACAATAGTGGATGTACAAATATCCTTGTGTAGTTTTAAATCTGCAGCAGATGGTATTTTATCGGGCAGCTCATGAAGACTGGAAATTTTGTTGGGGCACTCCACAACAGGCAATGACATTGTTTTATACCAATTTTTCCCCCAGTCATTTCGGTCATGTTTCCCCCGAATAACCCCATTTTGCTGTTTTTCTACCCAGGCTATATTGTTTTCCTGCACCCACCTTTTAAAGTTTTTATCGCGTTCAAATGTCCACATATTCCCTGTTTCTTGGTGAGAAAAGATAGCTTTTATTTTATGGTTTTCATGCAAATTCTTAAAGACATCAATCGTATTACCTACTTTTATTGTAAGGGACGCACCAAGTTTCTGTAGTGAATGATTTAAAGAAACTAAACAATTTAATAAAAAATTATAGTGCCTTAGGCTGCAATCTGGCTGGGCCCAAAATTCTGGCTCTATAATATATAAGGGTAATAATTTCTTCCCTAATTTGATTGCTTCGTACAAAGGGGCGTGATCTTCGATACGCAAATCTTTTTTAAACCAAACAACTTGCATAAAACAATTCTCCTTTATACATGAATGTAACTGATTATGAGCATGATAAAAATACTTTTTATGCAGGAATTTCTGAACCATCCCAGGCAAAGCATTTACCGCTATCTTTCATCTCCAGATTCATTAAAACATCTTTTAAGTATTGTGCAGCATCTGCCGGTTCAAAAATGCTATGCTGAATACCCTTTTGAAACGGTTTGGATAGATGACTGTCCACACTACCTGGATGTAACCCTACAATAACTGCCTCTTTATTGCGTCGATTTATTTCAATCGACAAGTTTTTAATCAACATATTTAATGCAGTTTTAGACATGCGGTAAGCATACCAACCACCAAGTTGATTGTCCTGAATACTGCCAACGCGCGCAGAAAGAACGGCTCTATGATATTTCCTGGAGTAACTTATGCAAACCGTTTGTATCCCATTAAATCCAG
>Ga0051987_10000395_pt1 | contig 23976 bp, 25 predicted proteins | sample CryGey08umfilter_2_FD_58083 | JGI IMG/M metagenome (GOLD analysis project Ga0051987, IMG submission 58083) | Groundwater microbial communities from aquifer in Utah, USA - Crystal Geyser 4/10/14 0.8 um filter | ecosystem: Environmental > Aquatic > Deep subsurface > Groundwater | place: USA: Utah... | reverse complement strand
TCCTTTTTAAATCAGATACTATACCTTAACACCCTGTCTGATTTCTTAGGACCACCTCTATTAAAGACAACGTATATTTATTTATGAAATAATATACTTCATTGTCATACCTTATTTATGCTATTTTAAGTGTATAATTAAGATTTTTCTAAGGGTTAAGTTTGTGGACATTTTTTCAGTATTTGTGATTGCACTTGTTGTAATGGTTGCCGTTATTATTGTTCGTGCCGTTCAAGTGGTGCCACAAGGTTATGAATATACAATAGAACGCTTTGGCGCTTACACACATACGCTTAGACCAGGCCTTCATTTAATTGTACCCCTTGTAGATGCTGTTGGTGCAAAAATAAATATGATGGAACAAGTTTTAGATGTTCCATCTCAAGATGTTATCACAAAAGATAACGCTGCTGTAACGGTTGATGGTGTGTTGTTTTTTCAAGTACTAGACGCTGCAAAGTCAGCATATGAAGTGTCACAATTAACACGCGCTGTTTTAAATATTACAATGACAAACATTAGAACTGTTATGGGTTCTATGGATTTAGATGAGTTGTTATCACAGCGTGAAATTATTAATGCCAAGTTACTATCTGTTGTAGATGATGCAACAGGTCCTTGGGGTACAAAAGTCACGCGTATTGAAATAAAAGATATTCGCCCACCTAGAGACCTTGTTGAATCTATGGGCCGCCAGATGAAGGCAGAACGCGACAAACGCGCAGTTGTCTTAGAATCTGAAGGTGAACGCCAAGCCCAAGTTTTAGAAGCTGAAGGCATAAAACAATCGATGATTTTAAAAGCACAGGGTCGCATGGAGTCGGCAAAACTGGATGCTGAAGCGAGAGAACGTTTGGGTGAAGCTGAAGCTAATGTTACAAAAATGGTATCAAAAGCAGCACAAGATGGCGGTGCAAAGGCACTAAATTACTTTGTTGCACAAAAGTACGTAGAAGCATTTGGTGCGCTTGCAAAAGCACCAAACCAAAAAATTGTGATGATGCCGATGGAAACAAGCGGCTTAATGGCAACACTTGGTGGGTTGGCAGAAATTGCAAAAGATACCTTCCAAACCGACAAGAAATAAAAAGTTTACAAAAAGAAGTTATAACCAGGATAGGGTACGAAGTAATGACGTTATATAAAAACATAAAGTTTTTCATGCTGTTATTTTATGCCTTATGTTTTACGGTTCATGCACAGCATAGTGTACAAAAGGCAAAGAACGATGAAAATGTCAGACAAGAAAAACAATGTCATTTAAAGCCTCACAAGGCTGAATATACTATTTCATTGTTAGAACAAACGGAAAATATCCGTAATGTTAAAGGCACTGTTACCATTAGAATACTTGATTCTTTTGGGTGGACTTTGGAATACCATGTAAAACTTCAAATTTTTTATGATGATGGCACGCAAGACAATTATGAAAGTACATTAGCATCTTTTGAAACATATGATCACCAAAGTTACAGATTTACCCTTAAAACCGCACTAAATAGTGAGGATATATCTATAACGCGTGGTAAAGCTGTCATAGATGAAGATAATGCAACAGTCATATATAAAACACCAAGTAATAATAGTGTCGATATTGATGAAAACTCTTTGTTTCCAATTCATTTAATGAAAACATTACTAAAAAATGCGCAAGAAAAACCAACGACAAATACCTGTAATTTTTTTGGTTACTATAATACTGAATTTATGCCTTTGCGGATGAATACAGTTATGTGTGCAAAAGAACCGTCTATTAATGTAAAAGGTGGCACAGACATTGATTTTAAAAAATCATATCAAATGACAGTTGCAATCTATCCTATGCATGACACAGAAGTTATGGATCCGATATCCACGCTTTCAAAAGTGATACAGGCTAATGGTATAACAGTTTCAGAAAGCTTGTTTTTTCCTGAATTTGGCTTTACAATTAAGACTCAGCTTAGTAAACTTGAATTGTATAAATAGAATCCAAAAAATAACTCTTGTTCCCGTAGCTCAGCAGGATAGAGCGCAGGATTCCTAATCCTGAGGCCGTGGGTTCGAATCCCGCCGGGAACACCATTTCCTTTTCAATTTGTGTTTATTTCATGTAAGCTTATACATATTACTATAAAAAAAACTGCCTATGTTCCGGACAAGAAAAACACGTAATTCTTTTGATATATGGCCTGCTTATGTCGATATTTTGGCAACTGTATTAATGGTCTTAATTTTCGTTTTGATGACGTTTGTTTTGTCACAAATATATTTAAGCGACTCCATTGTTGGAAAAGATAGTGTTATTGAAAGTTTAAATACTAAATTAACTTCTTTAGATCAAAATTTAGATCTTGAAAAAAAACGCCTGAAAGATGCACACATAAAATTAAAAAAAATGGAAGATGATTTATCCTTAGAATTGGATATTAGTCAAAAGCTATCTGAAGATAAAAAAGATTTAAAAAATAAACTTGAAAATATGTTTAATGAGTTAAAAAAAGTTTCTGATCTATTAGATGAAGAAGCAACAGTAAATAAGAAAGACAAAATAACGATCAGCGATTTGAATAAAGGCATAGAAAAATTAGCCCAAGAATTAGAAGCCATAAAACAACAAAATATCAAGCTTGAGGAAGAAAATGGAACACATAAGGAATTAACACGTGTTCACGCTTACCGTTCTGAATTTTTTACAAAACTAAAATTAGCAATTGGCGATATGGACAATATGCAGGTTGTAGGTGATCGTTTTATTTTTCAGTCTGAACTGCTGTTTGCCCCTGGTTCTACTGATCTGGGTGATGTTGGGCAAGGGAAGTTGGAAAAACTGAGCAATACACTAAAAGAAATTACAAAAAAAATACCTAAAAATATTAATTGGGTTCTACGCGTAGACGGTCATACTGACAATGTCCCTATCCGGCATGCCTTTGCATCTAATTGGGAACTGTCAGCAGCACGTGCTATTTCCGTTGTGAAATTTTTAATGAAACAAGGCATCAACCCTAAAAATTTAGTAGCTGCTGGGTTTGGACAATTTCAACCCTTAATCAAGGGCAGCAACGAAAAAGCACGCTCAAAAAATCGACGAATTGAATTTAAACTTGATCAGCGGTAAGCTAAGTAATTTTGAATAATTTTATCTGCGTTAAATAATATTCCACTTTTGTTGTAGGAAGTTGGGCATAAATTAATCCCAATCTAATCCTGCTCTCACTTTATTCATGCGTTCTTCTTTTCTGGCGTCTTCTCCAATTGATCCAGGTGCACGTAGTCTCTCTCTTAATGGTGCCTTACGCATCGTTTCATACCACTCACTGTCGAACTTGTCCTGCTGAATTTTCTTTTTTCTTTTATCTTGATCTTCTGGTTCAGGTGGCAATTCATGTTCGTATGCATATTCTTCCCATTTATTTTGAATATATTCCGGATCATGCATAATCTCCTCTTTTTCACTCGTCCATAATCCAACTAATCCTATATGCATACCATAATGGGGTAGCTTTTGCATAATTTGATCAAAATGTGATTCAAGGAGAAGAAGCTTTTTTTCTAACGCTGTTGCACCATGCATATTTGAAAACATCATGCTTAGAACAATGACAGATACATTTTTTTTCATATAAAGCCAATCAAAAAAATATTATAACTTTATTGTGATTGAGAAAAGTTAATAAAACACTAACATATCAATAATCATATTAAAAAATGTCAGCATAAATATCTGCAGATCAAGCTCCCATTTCTGTGCAAAATAATATAAAATGAAATACATATATAAATATGATAAGAAATAATGACACGTAGTACATTGAAAGCACCTAAACGCACGGTAAAAATAAAGAAGAGAACTACCAAAAAAAAGAAAAAAACAAGTTGGGGCATTATATCAAAATTAATCAGGGTCATACTTATGGTAGGTCTTTGGGTTGCAATGATTGGTGGTTTTATCCTTTTTTGGTTATTTCAAGAATTACCAGATGTTAGCACTTTAAAAACAGCTGGTCGGCGCCCAAGCGTGACCATCCAAGCAAGTGATGGTACCGTTATAGGAACTTATGGAGACCTTCGTGAAGATGTTTTGCGTGTCAAGGATCTGCCCCCCCATTTACCACAAGCCTTAATGGCCGTAGAAGATAACAGATTTTACTCACACTTTGGCGTAGATATTATTGGACTAGTGCGTGCTATGTACAGCAATTATAAAGCTGGTCGTGTTGTACAAGGTGGATCTACCATTACACAGCAGCTTGCAAAGAATTTCTTGCTAACGCAAAAGTTGTTCCCCGTTACAGACAGATCTATTAAGCGAAAAATTCAAGAAGTTTTACTGGCTTTTTGGCTTGAGTGGCATTTTACAAAAGATCAAATCATGACGATTTATTTGAATCGTGTGTATTTTGGATCAGGAACCTACGGTATTGATGCTGCTGCGCAACGGTTTTTCCAAAAATCTGCCAGGGAATTAACTGTCTTTGAATCGGCCTTAATTGCTGGTCTGTTACAGGCACCATCACGTTATTCACCAGCAGCAAACCCAGAACGTTCAAAAAAAAGGGCGACCTCTGTTATGGCAAAGATGAAAGACCTTGGTTATATTCGCGACTATACAACGTACTTAGAAGAAGGGTCTAAACAGCTAGACCAGATTAAAAGCAGAGAAGAAAGGAGCTACAGATATTTTACAGATTGGGTATACGAGTCTATTGCAGACCATATTGGTGGCCTTACAAAAGATGTCGTTGTCACGACAACCCTTGATATTAACGCACAAAATCACGCTGAACTTGTCTTAAAACATTATGTAGATACTTTAGGAAAAGTTCTAAGTGCATCACAAGCGGCGATGATTGCCATGCGACCTGACGGTGCTATTGTTTCTATGTTGGGTGGCAGGTCATACGCTAAATCTCAATTCAACAGAGTAACACAGGCGCTGCGTCAACCAGGATCGGCTTTCAAACCGTTTGTGTATCTTGCCGGTTTAGAAAGCGGCTTTTCACCCGAACATTTATTTGACGATAGCCCTCAAAAAATTGGTGACTGGGAAGCAAAAAATTACAAATATGAATCCCAAGGTGACATCACAATGGCATGGGGATTAATTAAATCAGTCAATGCCGTATCAATTCGTGTGTGTCAAGCAGTTACACCCCAAAAAGTTATAGACTTATCGCATCGTTTTGGTTTTTCTAGCGAAATGTTACCAACGCTTAGTATTGCCCTTGGCACAATGGAGGTAACATTACTTGAACTTGTATCTGCATTTTCTGTTTTTGCTAACCAAGGAAAACCAGTTTATGGCTATGGCATTGAAGAAATTCGTGATAAAGCAGGAAACATTTTATACATAAGAAAACCTTTAAAATCGCGACAAATTGTTCAAGACGAACATTTGGTTTATATGCGCGAAATGTTAGGGCGTGTTATTAGGGAAGGAACTGGACGGCGCATTAACCTGGACGACACGATGATGGGGAAAACCGGATCTAATGACAACAAAGATGCATATTTCATTGGCTATCGTGGTGGTACGTTTAATGAAGATACAACAGAGCATGGCATCCGAGATGTTGCATGCGGCGTTTGGGTTGGAAACGATAACTTAAAACTGATGCATAAAGCATCATTAGGGTCGAATATGCCCCTAAAAATTGCAAAAGCTTTTTTAATGGGTAAAATTCCACCTGAAGATATACCAAAGACAAATACAAACAACAATCAAAAAAAAGTACAAAGCGATGGTTCAGAAAAAATCAAATTAACAGTCAAAAAAGAACGCGTTATTAAAGCTGAAAAAATAGTTACAATGGATGATTTATTAGACTAAAGGTAATTTAATAAATACAGTGAGCCTATCTAAAAAATATGTCTTTATTTTAAGGACTGTTTTGACTATTTATTTAGGAAAGCGTGAAAATCTCAACACCATTTTTTGTAACCCCCATAGAGTGTTCAAACTGTGCTGATAAAGATTTGTCGCGTGTAACTGCCGTCCATTGGTCATCTAAAACTTTAATAGGATATTTACCCGCGTTAACCATGGGTTCTATTGTAATAAACATACCTTCCTTAAGCTCAACACCAGTTCCAGGGGTGCCATAATGGGGTACAGATGGTGCCATATGCATTGCACGGCCAACACCATGGCCGCAAAAGTCGCGTACAACAGAAAATCCATTTTTTTCAATGAAAGATTGCATTGCGTGCCCCAGGTCACCAAGCTGTACGCCAGGTTTTACCATATCAATAGCAAGCATCATTGCTTCATATGTAACGTTGATCAGTTTTTCGGCGCGCACACCGATTTTACCGATAGCGAACATGCGGCTTGTGTCGCCGTGCCATCCATCAAGTTCTACCGTTGTATCAACGTTTAAAATATCACCTGTTTTTAGTTTTTTATCGCCTGGTATGCCGTGGCAAACAACATGATTTAAAGATGTGCAGACAGATTTTGGAAACCCATGATAACCAAGTGGTGCTGGACGTGCACCATTTTTAATAATAAAGTCATGTGCTAAATCATTAATTTCGCCAGTCGTGATTCCTGCTTTAATATGGGGTGTTATATAATCTAAAACTTGCGCTGCCAACTTGCCTGCTTTACGCATGCCTTCAAAGCCGGATTCATCGTTGATAGGAATTTCACGTTTATCTTCTGGTGTATGATCATGATTACAAGCGTCTGTATGTTGGTGCATATTAATCTCCATAATAAAAAAGCCCCAAAACGGGGCTTTGAAAAAATATATTTATCACAAATTAACGTGAATAAAATTCAACCACTAGGTGTGGTTCCATTTGAACTGGGTAGGGAACATCTTGCAATTTTGGTCCGCGAACGAATGAACCCTTCATTGCTTTATGATCTACTGTAATATATTCAGGAACTTCACGTTCGCCAGATTCAACAGCAATCATCACGTTTGCATTTTCTTTCATGCGTTCAATCATTTGAATTTCATCACCATCTTTTACAGAATATGATGGAATATTAACACGATTGCCGTTCACAAGAATATGACAATGGTTTACCATTTGACGTGCTGCAAAAACTGTTGATACAAATTTCATACGGTACACAACAGCATCTAGACGACGTTCTAGAAGCTCGATCAAGTTTTCTGATGTATCACCACGACGTCTTACTGCTTCGAAGTATAGGCGTTTAAACTGCTTTTCAGAAACGTTACCGTAGTAACCTTTTAGTTTCTGTTTTGCACGTAACTGTACACCATAATCAGAAGGACGACCTCTAGCTTTACCGTGTTGACCAGGGCCATAGTTTCTTGTATTTAAAGGGCTTTTCGCGCGACCCCAAAGGTTAACACCCAGGCGACGATCAATTTTATGTTTTGCACTAATTCTGTTTGACATCTGTGTTTTAAGACCTAATCGTTAAATAATTAAAATTCACTTTGCCTTTATTAATAGCATTCATTTGCGGTACTTGTCAACGTATTTTTTGAATAAAATTAGATTTTTCTAAGCAAAGCATGTTGAACGTGACACAAAGCAACAGCCAGTGCATCAGCACTATCTGGTGTTAATTTTCCCGTTATTTTAGGCAGTAAGCGTTTCACCATCATCATTATCTGATTTTTATCAGCATGACCCACACCAATAACAGTTTTTTTAATTTGATTGGCACCATATTCATAAACGGGAATTTCTTTAAGGGCAGGTGTCATTAAAAGAACACCACGTGCCATGGCCAGTTTTAAAGCACTAGCTGGATTTTTATTCACAAATGTTTCTTCAATTGCGGCTTCATCAGGGCAGTACAGATTTATAATATCAAGAAGCTTTAAATTTAAAGTTCTTAAACGTTCAGCCATCGGTGCTTTAGCATCGGGCTTAATGACCCCGTATGCAACTGGTGTAATTGTATTGTTGGTTTGTTTAATCACCCCATATCCTGTTGTGACTAAACCTGGATCTATGCCCAAAATTATTGTCATGATTTTAACCTAATATCACCGAAGCGCCCTTAACAGTTGCAACTCCTTGTGCCACAACTGATACCGCACCTTGGGCGCCGATAGTTGCAGCGGCACCTTTTACAGTAAAAGCACCATCTACATTCGTTGTCATGACACCTGCCTTGTTTGTGATTGCACCATCTACATTTGTTGTAATTGCCGCAGCCTTATTCATAACAGGGCCATCTACAGTGCTATCCATCTTAGCAGCTTTTATCTTAAGATTTGCTTTTGCTTCAATATCAAACATTTTCCCAACATTTTTAAATTGGGCATCAGCAGTATTTTGAATATTTTTAGCTTTATTTGTAATATCAGCATCAGATTGAATATCAACACCAGTTTTACCTGTGATCATAACTTTTTTCTCAGATTCTATTGTAATGTTATCTGTTGCCTTAATATCAATTTTTCCTGTTACCTGAATTTTAAGGTCGCCTTTTGATAAAGTAATTTTATGGTTACCCTTTGTTATTTCAAGATCTTTATCGCCATCTTTGATTTCAACCAAGTAACGTGTACTTTCACCGTCAAGCGATATTGTTTTGCTGCCTGCTGTTATGGTTAACGTATCGTCGCCTTCTACTATTTCTTCTGTTCTTTCATTTTCAATCACAAGATTCATATCTTTTTGTGCATGAATGAAAATTTTTTCCTCATTTTTTTTATCTTCAAAACATAATTCATTATAACCTTCTCCATCTTTAGAAGAATTTGTCATAAAAGTTGATTTTGTATTTTCTGTTCCTTCATATGGTGGCATATTATCCCCATTATAGACGCACCCCATAATAAGTGGTCTATCCGGATCGCCGTCCATAAATGATACCACAACTTCCATGCCAATACGGGGTAGTACCAAGCCACCCCACGAACTGCCTGCCCAATTTTGTGCAACACGAATCCAGCAAGAACTTTTATCATCATCTTTTCCACGGCTATCCCAGTGGAATTTAACTTTAACGCGGCCATATTTATCAGAATAAATTTCTTCCCCTTCAGGACCTGTAACTGTTGCTGTTTGTAGACTGTGGATACGTGGTTTTTTTTGTGTTAGTTCTGGTTTGCATTTTTCGTTAGCGGGGTATGACCAGAATCTATTTTCATAAGTTCTATCGTAGGCAGCTTCGCCTGAATCATTTTTAAGCTGTGTTTGTGCAATTTTATGGCAAACACGATATACGACATATTCAGCATTTAAAGATTTTCGCGGATGCGCTTTCATTTTAAAAGATTGAAAAGGTGTAAGGGAAGGGATACTAGAGGTTCCCTGAAGGGTTTTTCCAGCCCAATTTAAAGAAGCAAATAAATCTTTTGCTTTTGTATCTCCATCGGCTTTTTCTTCAAATAAGCCTGGATAATCAAAATACGTTCCACCAGCACCGCTGCCAGCTGTTTCGGCTTTTAATGGTGTTGCGGGTTTTAAATAATTATAATCGCTTGTCTTTAATTTAGCCCCTTTAACTTGTTCTCCTGACACACATTCATAAATTGTATTCATTAACATAGTTGACGGCATTTTTTGTGAATAAGGAAATTCACCATCTTCTATTTTTTTAGGTACAGTTGCTGCGTCGACAAAATGTAATTTATGTGTTCTATTTGTATGTTCAATATAAAAGAATACACCTTCTTCTTCGCATAGTCGCACAATAAAATCAAAGTTGCTTTCACCATATTGCACACAAAACTCTCTTTTTTTAGACGCACCCTTTTTTGCTGTATAAGAAAAATCTGTGATTTTATTTTCATCCATGATTTCTTTAACTATATCTTGAGTCGATTTTTTTTGAAAAATACGGTAGTCTTTTGAATGCTTTAATAACCAAAACTGAGGGACAAGGCGAATGTGATAAAATGCAACAAGTTTTTTCTTTTGATCTAAAACAGTTGTATGTATTTGCTCAAACCGCGCAACAACACCAGAAAAATAACGCTTGCCGCTATTGGTATTGAAACGCACAATCATGGGTTTGCCCAATGAATCATTTAAATCAATATCAATATCTGTAGAATGCGCAATAATTTTTATATCAAACAAATCATGCAAGTGTTCCTCTACAGTTAATTCTTCAATGATCAGCTTATCTTTTCCAAGCTTTGTAAGCATTTGAAGATCTATATTTTTTTGCGTCGTCAAAAACGTCATATTTTATAAAGGATTTTTTAAGGACTTTACTATATTCTGGTACTGTATACCCCTTTTTGTCGAGGGGGGTAATGATAAAATGAAAGTTTTTTAATGAAATTATGTGTTTTTTGTAGTGCATCAGAAAAAATTGATCAAAAGTTCAAAGATATTGCGGACGAAACGGGCCGTATTATGGCTAAAAATAATATTGGTCTGGTTTTTGGCGGGGGTAAGCTTAGCATGATGGGGGCAGTTGCAAGCAGCGTTACAGCAAATGGCGGTCACGCAACAGGCTATATCCCCGGACATTTAAATGAATCTGAAGGCGGGCATAGCGATATTGAAGATATTCATATTGTTGACACCATGCATACCAGAAAAATGCACATGGCAGAAAATTCTGATGGCTTTCTTGTTCTTCCTGGTGGGTTCGGCAGTATGGATGAATTTTTTGAAATCATGACCTGGAAACAGCTTGGTATTCACCATAAGCCCATTATCATTATGAATGCACATGGTTACTGGGAACCTTTGTTAAAGCTTATGGACCATATTATCGCGCATAACTTTGCACGTCCAGAACATAAAAATATCTTTGATGTTATTCAAACACCTGATGAACTTATGAAAATGCTTAGTAAGCACGAACGCTTCAAAAATATCTAAGGTTTTTGTCAGGCCCTGGTTTTTTTTGACAAAAGAGGATCTTGCATGCCGTATAACTTTGTGCTTAGGGTTATTCAACAGTCACTGATTTTGCAAGATTTCTTGGCTGATCAACATCTGTACCTTTAAAATATGCTGTGTAGTAGGAGAGTAATTGCATTGGTATTGAATATGCAATGGGTGACACCAGCATATGATTTTCAATGGGAATTTCAATAATATGCGTATTTTTCATGCCCTGATTTTTAAATAGTGCAGCACCTTTTGTATCAGTAATTGCAACAACATAAGCACCGCGTGCGATAACTTCTTGAACATTAGATAAAGTTTTTTCAAACCATTTATCATAAGGTGCGAGTACAACAACAGGTAATTGATGGTCAATTAAGGCAATTGGGCCATGTTTTAATTCACCTGCAGGATACGCTTCTGCATGAATATAAGATAATTCCTTTAGCTTTAAGGCACCTTCTAGCGCAATGGGATAATTTGTTCCACGACCTAAATATAAAACATCCCTTTTTTCAACAAACTGCTTGCTAATTTCTTGAATCGCCTCATCATGCTGTAAAACGTTTAATATTTTAGATGGCAAATGAAGAAGGGTGTTTAGTTCTTCTTCTAATTTTTTAGTTGAAAGATGGCCTTTTGCGTGTGCTGCTTGTAATGTAATCATTGCTAGTGTTAATAATTGACAGGTAAATGCTTTTGTAGATGCAACGCCAATTTCTGGTCCAGCTTGTGTTTGAATGACATAATCAGACTCACGCGCCATAGAGCTTTCAGGCATATTAAGAATAGATGCAACTTTAACATTTTGTTCTTTCACCAGTCTGAGTGCGGACAATGTATCAATTGTTTCACCAGATTGCGAGATGAAAATCACGAGATCATATTGTGTTATAAGCGGTTCTCGGTATCGAAACTCAGACGCTATATCAACATCTACACTTATTTTTGCATATGATTCAAGCCAATATTTTGCTGTCATACCTGCGTAATAAGATGTGCCACAAGCAATAATTGCAATGCGATTTACTTCTGCTAAGGGCAACTGTGTTAATGTTTCGCGTATGACATGCGGCACATGGGTAGAATTTTCTACTAAGCTGTTAAATGTTTCACCTATCACAAATGGTTGTTCGTAAATTTCTTTTAGCATGTAGTGATTATATGAGCCTTTGTTTACGGCATCTATATTAAGACGAGATTGATGATGCGGGCGTTCAACAATAATGTCTTGTTCATCATAAATGGTCACACTAAAATGCTGTCCTTCATCTTTGATAACTGCTAAATCTTTTTCTTTTAAGTACACAAGGTCTTGCGTCCAAGCTGCAAGGGCTAAGGCGTCTGAGCCAACATAAATATCTTCTTCGCTATAGCCTAAAACAAGCGGGCTGCCAGAACGGGTGCAAATCATTAAGTCATTATATTCCTTAAAGATAATCACAAGAGAAAAAGCACCATGAAGCTTTTTAAGCGTTTGTTTTACCGCTAATAAAGGGTCATTATTTGTCGTTAAAAAATCAGTAATTTGGTGTACGACGACTTCAGTATCTGTTTCAGATTCAAAAGTATGTCCTTTTTCTTGTAAATCTTTTTTAAGGTCTGCAAAGTTTTCAATAATACCGTTATGAACAATGGCGACTTTGTCACTTGAGTGTGGGTGTGCATTATGGGCGTGTGCCTCACCGTGGGTTGCCCAGCGTGTGTGTCCAATACCTTTATTGCCATTTAAGGGGTTTTTAGCAAGCTCAGCTTCAAGGTTAATAATTTTACCAGCAGCACGTCGGCGATCGATCAAATTATCAGTGGTGATGGCAACACCTGCTGAATCATACCCCCTATATTCAAGGCGTTTTAAGCCTTCTACAAGACGTTCAACGACATTTGATCGGCTCATTATACCAACAATTCCACACATATTATTTTTTCTTAAATGTATACTTTATCCTACAAATATAGGGTATTTGATGTGAAAATACTAGATTTTTGTATGTTACAAAAAATTTTACGATTTAAATATACAATATATTGAATAAAACTAAAAAAAATAGTTAATGTAATCATTAACTATTTATTAATAATTATTATGAAATACTGTAAATAATTGCGGTTTGTTTCTTAAGGGAATTGTTATGAACAAAAAAAGAGTATTTGATGTTAGTACGATGATCATTGCTGCCTTCACCTGTGTTGGCACAGAATTACAGGGTATGGCTCCTGCGCAAGCGGGAAAAGCTGCAGTGGCTGTTTTATCTGACAATTCAGCGTTTAAGGAAGCTGAAAACATAATCAATAGTGCATCTTATTGGTGGCAGTTTAAAAGCAGCGTTTTTAATGCGGCATTCAGATCTGCAAGAGAAGGACAAGTAGATAAAGCAAAGAAAGAACAGCTTGGCTATGATCAAGATTCAGTATATCCCCCACAAGATGAAGCTGTGACTATCATTCCATATTCAACTTTAGGGTATAATCTTCAGGGTGTTTTTACGTCAAAAAATCCACCGATTGACGAACAATCATTTTTTGGAAAAGTGAGCCCAAAAATTATTGCAGGGCTGCTGAATACATTCCATTTAAACGATGACAATCAACCCAAAATTCCAAATGACCCACAGGTGTTAGCTGCGATTATGTGGCCAAAAAAACATCGTGAACTTTTGGCTGTACCTGAATTCCCACCAGAATTTGTGAATAGAACTGACCGCATTGCGGGTTGTGCACTTTCTGGGCCCTTTGCTGGATACATTCAGCGTGCCGACAGCAGCGACCTAGAAGGATCTAAAGTACTCTATGATGCGGCATTGAGTAATAATACATTTAAAATAGATCTCGGTGTTCTCGGTAGCATAACGCCTAAGGATCATCTGATGCGCCTTGGGGGTAAAGCAATTTTACGACACAATCCCGACACAAAACAATTAAACACGCTAGCTATACAATATACAGATAAGACCCAATACACATCATGGTTTTATCCAAGTGATGATAAATGGAGTAAATATCAAGATATCATCATGGCTGGCATGTCAACTGATACAACAGTTATCCGCCACCTTCTAAATACCCATATGATTATTGCGGGAACAATAAGTGCCCTTACAAATAAGCATTTTAAAGCACAACACCCGTTGCGCCGTTTTTTACACCCCCACACCGCTGGCACACTTTCTATTAATAATTACAATATTCCTATTTTGTTGGGTGGCAAGAATACAATGTTTCCCGCACTTTTTAGTTTTGACCTGGAAAATACTTTAAATTACATGCAAAAGTATGTTGAAAATTTTCAGATGAGCAAGATGGACATTTATGAGGATGTGGAAAAACGTGGGATGGATCAGCTTCCTGCTGGTATGGTATACCCATATGCAAAGCAAGGGAAAATGTTTTGGGATTTCATAAGGCAATATACAACAGAGTATGTTGATCTTTACTATAAAAATGAAGAAAGTATAACGCAAGATTTGCAAGTTCAGGCATGGTACAAAGCTTTAACAGAATATATTCCAAATGGACAAGTAGAATCTTATGTAAACCTTGGCGCAAGTTCAATGCTTCACACAAATGGGTTAAAGAAACTTTTGACAATGTTTATTTATACAGATTCTATTGAACATTATCATGCAGGTGTCATGACGTATAACTATCTGCCGTGGATAAACCAAGTTCCACCCCATGTCAGAGAAGATGGTGAAAATATAGATATTGGAACCGCGCAGTTAATGGCAAATGTGCTGTTAACAACGATGCCATCACATGCACTAGATTTACTTGATGGTAACCCATTTTTGGGCACAAAGGGCGACTATGAAACAGAAGAAATGATTATTAAAGAGCGGTTTAGAGGCAGTTTGATAGAATACAGGGATCTGATTAATAGTGCTGAGAAGAAAGAGTCAACCGCTGCTATTTGGCCAAGTAAGGTTATGCAATCTGTTAACTCATAAAACGTATTCGTAAAAGTGGAAGGTCTTTTAAAGATTTTCCACTTGTTTGCGAAGATGGAGTTTTTCAAGTTCAACCGTTACGCGTGTTTCAATATCATCTAAAATATTTTTTAATTCCTCACTTAAAGGCGTCGAATCATTTTTTTTACCTTGAATCAGGTTATCTAGGTGTCTTAACGTATCTTTTGTAACGCGACCTTGTATTAATTCTAGACGTAATTTTTTTAATTCATCTAACATGGCTCTGCCTTGCATAAAGTGCTTTTTGTTTTGTGATGATGGCTCTTCCTTAAAAAAAACAGGGATAGATGTCCTGGGCGCAGATGTTTTACCTATTGAATTGGTTGAATCTTGGGCATCTTCATCTACAATATTAAATTCGTTGTTCGATGTTTTTATTTTTTTTGTGGTCGTTTTTTTAAGAACAGATGCTTGCCTTGCTATAGAACTTAAATCCATAAAATATCTATATATTATCAACCTAATATTAGTTTGCATTGAATGGCTAAAATGATCAAGTCGATAACAATATTTAAATTTTATCTAATATGGTAATTATATTAAATTAAAAAGGAATATAAATAAGATGCAGCTATTGTTGGACAACAGGTATCTCTGTTTGTATAATTAATTATCTCAAGTATATTAACAGTTTTATGGCAACCGAAAAAATGAAAAAACCTTATGTAATCGTTCTTGGAAATGAAAAAGGGGGTACAGGAAAATCCACTTTATCCATGCATGTGATTACATACTTATTGAAACAAAATTACAAAGTTGCCTCTATTGATGTCGATGCAAGGCAAGGAACGCTTACAAGGTATGTTGAAAATAGACAAAATCGCATTCAAAACTTAAAAGAAGATTTGCTAATACCTGAACACAGACCAATTTTTAGAAGTACGTTAGATAATGTTAGTGAGGCAGAAGCCGTAGAAAAAGAATCTATTAATCAGGCAATGAAAGATTTTAGCGATTGCGATTATGTTGTGTTTGATACACCTGGAAGTGACATGCATTTATCTAGATTTGCGCATTCTTTTGCTGATACGCTTATTACACCTTTAAATGATAGTTTTATTGACCTTGATATGCTGGTTAGATTAAATGCTGAATCATTAGATATTATTAAACCAAGTACATATTCTGAAATGGTATGGGAACAAAAAAAACAAAAAGCGATTCGTAGTCGTGGTTCAATAGATTGGATTGTGGTGCGCAACCGTTTAAGTAGCTTAAATTCAAGGAATAAGCAAGAAATTGAGCGTGTACTAACGTCTTTATCGCGCCGAATTGGTTACCGCCTTGCATCTGGTTTTGGTGAACGTGTTATTTTTCGTGAATTATTCTTAAACGGTATTACTTTACTTGATTTGTCTGAAATACGTACAAATATTAGCTTGTCTCATATAGCTGCAAAGCAAGAACTAACAACCCTTATGGAAATGATTCAGCTTCCTGATATCAAACAAAAACGTGCGTAATTAAAATGAAAGTTCATTTTTTTAATGCACAAAGCCCGAAAGCAATTGCTGTTGCAGAAGATTTTGCGCACATTGAAAGTGTATCAGCAAAAGATGCAGATGTTTTTGTCGTCTTTGGTGGGGACGGTTTTATGTTGAAAATGATGCGTTCTCACCAACAATATAATAAGCCATTTTATGGTATTAATTGCGGTAATGTTGGTTTTTTAATGAATAGTATTGATGAAATAGACCCTCGTAATTTTATGAGTCTTTTGAAAAATACCTGTAGTTCAACATTACCTGTTTTGGATTTTCAATTAAAAACAATTCATAATGAAGTGATTCATGATTACGCTATTAATGAAGTTGCTTTTATGCGACAAACGTCGATGGCATCGAATATTTCAGTTTATATAAAATCAACGCAACGCATTGTTTGTAGCGGTGATGGATTGTTGCTTTCAACACCTGCAGGTAGTACTGCATATAATGCCTCTGCACATGGGCCAATTCTTCCTTTAGGGGTTCATTTGCTTGCCTTAACGCCGCTTTCAGTTTATCACCCACGTAATTGGAAGGGTGCTATTTTAAAGGATAATGATGATATTGAATTTATCATTAATACACCTGAAAAGCGTCGTGTAAACATGACCTATGACAACAATATGATAGAAAATATTAAATCTATTAAAGTGAAAATTAATAAAGAGCGTGAGTTTAAATTATTGTTCAATCCAAATACCTGCCTTGAAGACCGCATATTAAAAGAACAGTTCGCAAGTTAACCTATTTATTTGAGTTTATTTTTTTTCAACAGCTTAAACACAGAGCCACTCAACGTTTGTGGCCTGTGATTGAAAAAAAGACTTGAAAATTGAATACGTCATGTTATTATTAATTATACTGTCAGTTTATATTTGAGGAAAAAATGAAAACTAAAATTTTAATATCTACGGCATGTGCTGCCGCTTTAATAACAACAGGGTGCGCACCAAAATTGGGTGGAAGTGATTATAGTGTTGCAAACGTCGGTGATATTTCACGCTCACTACCTGGTGTTGTTATATCCAAGCGCGTTATTCAAATTAATGCAACTGATCCGTCACAAGCTGGAACAGGTGCGGGAGTTGGTGGTGTTACTGGTGCATTAGCGGGTAGTACTATTGGGCAAGGTAATGGAAGTTTGCTTGCGATGGGTATAGGTGGCTTAGCAGGTGCGTTTGCAGGGCACTTTGCAGAACAAGGCTTAACGCATCAAGAAGGGTTTGAGTACCAAGTTCGTATGGAACGCACGGGTGAAGTGTTAACAATCGGGCAGGGTGCTGAGCCAAATATTCCAGTTGGGGCGCCAGTTTATATTGTTGAAAATATGCGCACCGATGGATTTAGTGCAATTAACGAGGGTAAAAAAGGTCGTTCACGCATAATTCCAAGATAACTATTTATTTGCATACGAAGGAAGGGGGGGCATTAATGCCCCCTTTTTACATGCCAGGTAGACTTTTATGCCTTGGTTGCAGCTAGTGCTATTTAATAGCACGAGGTCTTATAACCAAAACTACTGAAAAGTAGGGTATTAGTTTTGGATAATGCTTGGGCCTTCATAAGGATTAAAGGATGCGGGATAAAATGATTGAGTAAGAGAAGGCATACTCTTTGAATAGTTGCCACCATATCTTTTTATGCTATTAAAAAATGAGTTCATGCACCATCTTTAATAAGATAAGAAGAAGAATGCTTTATAAATAAAGTGTTTCAATGGTATATAGACATTTTGTTTTAATTGGGTTATCTAGGTAGTATTTTGTACAAGTTATGGCATTTATGAATAAAATTTAAAGTCTACCTGTGCCAGTATCCATTCTAATAAGTCTGGGTTTTGTTTTAGGAAACGCTTTAAGTCTGTAAATTTTTCCCAGTCCTTGTAGTAACCGTTTGCATCAATTTCTATTCCCCATAAGCCGTCCATCGGGTGCGGGAATATACCAAAACGTACATCGCGCAACAAATACCCATCGTCATGTTTTTGAATTAAAATATGACCTTTAGAGAACCATTTGAAAAATTCAATATCTTTTGATGTGATATCAAGTTTGTCTTGCTTAAATGTTGTCCACTGGATGGGCCTATCATTGAGGTTATTAAAGTGTGCGATATGAACATTGTCGCCTTCATATACAACAGCGCGGCGGTTGAAAATTGAAAAAATGCCCGTAAATACTTCTGTTCGGCCACACCAATTGTGTGCTTGGGCTTCTGCTTGTACGCGCTCCATTGCTTTATCGTATTGCGCAATGCCCATAATCAAATAGCAACTCGTGATGAATAGAATTATATAATTTATGATGCGGCTGACATGTTCATTTTTACATAAGGCAATGACAAAGATCGAAATTGTAAGTGGAATTGAATAGGTAAAATCAATAACGGGTACAGCATTTAGAGAAAATCGATTATTGGAGAAGGGCATTAAAAGCTGTGTGCCATAAGTTGTAAATAGATCAAGAATCGGGTGGGTGACAATTGACCAAAAAGCCAGTTTAAACCAAGGTTTAAAATCCTTATGATACGCAAATTTTGCAATAAAGCCTATGATAGCAGCAAAAATAGGGGCGAAAAACAAAGAATGCGTAATACCCCGATGGTGAATAGCTTCAGCCAAGGGATTGTGGGATATATAAGATACAAACATGTCCACATCTGGAAGCAGGCCGCATAACGCACCATATATAAGCGTTTTTTTTGCCCCTAGGCTTTTCCCCGAGACAGCGTAACCAACCGTTGCGCCCAATAGCCCTTGTGTCACTAAATCCATGTTTTTTTCCTATTTTTGTGACGCTAGCCAATCTTTTTCAAAAATCTCTAGCCCTTTATCAGTTAAAGGATGGTGTATCATTTGTTGTAGCACTTTTGGGGGAATGGTCGCAACTTCAGCACCATCTTTTGCCGCTTGCATTGCATGATAGGGTGTTCTGATAGAAGCTGCAAGAACAAGTGTATCCATTTGTTGTATGGCGAAAGTTTCTGCAATATCTTTAATAAGTGATGATCCGTTGCTAGATATGTCATCAAGGCGGCCAATAAAGGGCGATATAAATGTTGCGCCGGCTTTTGCTGCCATCAGGGCCTGTGTCACTGAAAAACACAGTGTGACATTTGTCATGATTTCTTCATTGGAAAGTGCATAACATGCCTTTAAGCCTTCTATTGTTAAAGGAAGCTTTATGGTTACATTTTTGTTAATTTTGGAAAGTTCTAAACCTTCTTTAATCATTTCTTTTGATGTCTTGCCCATAACCTCTGCACTTATAGGGCCATCTACTAAATCGCAAAATTGCTTGATAACATCAGACAATTTTTTTCCCTGTTGCGCAATAAGGCTTGGGTTTGTCGTTATACCATCAATAAGGCCTGTTTCTAAAAAGGGTTTTAGGTCATCTACGTTTGCTGTATCTAAAAAAAATTGCATTATTGATCTCCATTTTTTTGTTTTTGGTGTTTTTCCCAGGTTTTTGCTTGTTTTATAAAGCGCCCAAATGCCCAACAAACACTGTCATGAAAGCCGGCACGTCCAAGCATAAAGTAACGTCTTAGGATGAAATATTTAAATATGGTAAAAGGTATTTCTATAAGAGAGCGTATAGCGCTGAAATGACGATTTTTTTGAACCATTTCAGTGGCTTGCAGCTCTGTGTAATCGTTCATTTTAGCAAGCATTTGGTGTAGTGATACTTTTGATCTGTGCCAAATTGGGTTCTTTAGTTGTTGTGGTTTGTTGTTAGCATCTAGCATTTTAACAGAATCTTTATATAAGCTTCCGTGGCATGCTTGATAGCTGGCCACAGATTTATGGTATAGAAGAATAAAATGTAGGTAGGGATTAAATGAATTTAATTTGTTTTTCAGTGGATCTACGAAAACTTTTTTTATTTTGTATCCGTTGGGTTTTAGGGTGTCTGTGTTAAATATATGACGAATTTCCTCAATAAGTTTTTCGCTTAAGGCTTCGTCCGCGTCAAGGTTTAAAACCCAGTCATTCGAGCATAAGTTTTCTGCATATATTTTTTGAGAAACATAGCCTTCCCATTTTTTAAAAACCGGTGTTATACCTACAGATTTCAAGTATTCTATAGTGCCGTCGGTACTACCACTATCAACAACAATAATTTCACAAACAAGATCTACCAAACTATTAATAGTATGGTAGATCCTATCTTTCTCATTGCAACATATTATAAATGCGGAAATGGGAAGTTTTTTCATGCACAATTAGGCTCAATCAAAACTAAACTTTTAATGCGCTTAAAAGTGTAGATACGCAAAAATCTGTATATTCTTCTTTTGCTTTTGAATCATTCACAAAGTTATTTGGATCCATTGATAAAGAGCTGATCACAGCTAAAATCATTGTGACAACATATTCAGGTTTATGCTTTTTGTTAATATCGCCTGTCGTCTGGTAATGCTTACATGCTTCTAACCATTCTTTTGATTCAGGAGACAGGTTCAGCCCTATAATATCGCCAGCTGCAATATCAACACGTTGCCAGTTAATCATGCGCACGATGTCTGGATTGTTTTTGTAAAAATCTGTGGCTCTTTTAATAAGAATTTCTAGAAAGTCAGAAAATTGAAGCTTTGTTTCAGGAACATGCGCGTAAAGTTTCTTACCTTCTTCAATAATATTATCTTTTACAGCTTGCCACAATTTTTGTTTGTTTCCAAAGTGATGGAAGATAAGGCTATGGTTTACATTTGCCTTCATGGCAATTTTACCCATAGACGTTCCTGAGAAACCGTGTTTTACGAATAATTCCCTTGCTGAAACCAAAATTTTATAGTCTGTTTTTTCTTCTGGTAATTTCATTTTTCTCTCTAAAGCCATTTTCACTATGTAATTAAATTTACTGTTCACATTATGCAGTGTTTATGTTTTTTTTGCAAACTGTTTTTTATAGGGATGTTTTAGAAAAAATTGTTAGAAAGCTACTCAATTTAGAAAGCTAGGCAATCGTGTCAGGGGTGTAGCGAAAACTAACAACAGCTAAATCTTGTTTGATGCGCGATCTTTCTTTGTTCAGTTTATGTAGCGTAAAGTCTAACGTGCCTTTAGGTGAATCAGCGTGATCGGACAACTCTTTTTCTATTGAGGTTTTGCGCTGCACTAAAATGTTAAATTTAGTTTTTGGGTCAACAAGTCCAATAGTCATTATGTTCTCTCCAAAAAATACGTATTAATTTCCCCTTACCTTTAATATGGCTTAAAATTCAAAAAAAACAAGTGTTAATTAACTATTTTTTAATATATTTATTAAGGTCTGTGTTTGATAGTGGCTTGTTTGTTTCTAAACGGGCTGTTTTTTTGACTGTAAACAGTACTTAATAGGAAGAATGCACCCAGCGCCAGTACAATTGTTGGGCCGGAAGATAGATTGAAATGGTAAGATACGAGGAGGCCTATTAAATTACCGCATATACCAAGGGCAATACTTAGGAAAATGATGTGCTTAAAGCGTGTTGCTAATATGCGGCTTGTGATTGCTGGCAGTAACATAACACCAAGCGCCATAAGTGTTCCTATTGCTTGACATGCTGCAACTAAATTGAGGACAACAAGTACTAAAAATATGCTTTGAATAAGGGATACCGAGTATCCTTTTAGTTTTAACAGAACTGGGTCAAATGATGCATAAAGAAGAGGTTTTGTTAAAAATAACATTGTGCACAAAGTGCTAATTGAGATGATGATAATTAACCAGAGCGTGTCGGTATCAATAGCAAGTATATTGCCAAATAAAATATGTGTTAAATGTACCCCACTGTTTGCAGATGATAATAATAAAAAACCAATACTTAAAAATATAATATACATAGCAGATAAGCTTGAATCTTCTGGAATGTTAGATTTGCTTGAGAGCGTAAAACTAAGTAAGACGACTAAAATGCCCGCTATCATGCCCCCAATTGTCAGGCTTAGAGTTGATAGCCCAGATACCATGAAAGCAACAGCAATGCCTGGTAAAATGCCGTGGGATAGGGCCTCTCCCATAAGGCTCATCCGTTTAAATACAATAAAAGTTCCCAGTATAGATGTTGAAAGCGTTAAGCATATGCACGCTGCAAGGGCAGAGCGCATAAAATCATACTCAGCAAAAGGTAAGTATAATGTTTCATATAGTATGTTAAAGGGCATAACGTCCTCCATTTTTTTTTAAAAATAGGCGCCAGTCACTTTGTGTATATAAAATTGGTTGTTGTTTTTTTATGTGTAAAATATGCGTAAAATATTCTTGTGCAAAATTTAGGTCGTGGCATATGCATAAAATAGTTTTGTTTAGCTGCTTCGTTGTTTTAGACATCAGCCCTAATAATGTTTCTATTGTCGTTTCATCGATAGAGGTAAAAGGCTCGTCCAGTAATATAATATTACTGTCTTCTGCGAGTGTTCTGGCAAATAACATGCGTTGAAATTCCCCACCACTTAAGTTAGAGATGTGGCCGTTTTTTTTGTCAATCAAGCTAACTGTTTCGAGTGCTTTTTCCGTTAATTCTTTCTGCTTATTTGTCGGTTTCGTCCAAGATAATTTTGGGATGGGATGGGCCATATTAACGACATCAAAAACTGTTAAGGGGTATATTCGGTCATAATGTTGAAGCTGTGTCAGATAAGAAAACTTCAGACCTTTATCAATGTGTGCTGTCCCATTATAGGGCGTTAGCAAGCCTGATATTAATTTTAAAAATGTCGTCTTTCCAGATCCATTTGCCCCAACGATTGCAATACAATCACCGCTTTTAATTTTAGAGGTGAATGTTGAATTGTTAAAAACGGGTTGTGGTCTTTTAGGGTATGAAAAGGATACAGACTTAAATGTAATCATAGTTGCGCTAATTTAGCATATCAATTATTGGTTTGTATCTTATCTTAGCAGATTATGCTGTGCGCTCACTACCTATATTGAGGATTCTTATCGTGCAAGGGGTTCTATCATGAGTTGCAATAAGGGCTGACCCCCCAGTTGCAACATGTAATTCAAGGTTTTTATAGAATAAATTTTTAGCAGCTTCATCCAAATGTGCTGTTGGTTCATCTATAATCCACAAGTCTTTGTGTTGTTGATATAAGCAAGATAGCGCAAGTTGACGTTGCATGCCTGTGGATAGATCGCAGATATTTTTATTTAAATCTTTTTTAGAAAAAACACCCTTTGCTTCTTTTAAGTAGTGGTGGATTTTAAGATTTTGAAATAAGCCGTTTTTTGCGCCTAAATATTGATGCGCCTCCGTCATGATGACTTCAGTATCATCGGGTGGTGTTATAATATTGGTGATTAAGCGCAGTAGGGTGGTTTTACCAACGCCATTAGTGCCTTTCACAGCCAGTGATTCTCCTGGTTTTATTTGAAAGCTAATAGGGTTAGTTGTGCTGTTTTTTATGCGTGAATCATAAAGATTTCTAACGTTTAGCATAGAATATATAGGTGAGTATAATATAAAAAAGCCTGCACAAAGCAGGCTTTAAAAAAAATAGTTGAAGCTATTTAATTTTAGCTTCTTTAAAAATAACGTGTTTACGAACAACTGGATCGTATTTACGCATTTCCATTTTTTCAGGTTTCTGACGTGGATTACGTTTTGCTACATAAAAAAAACCAGTATCTGCAGTAGACAACATTTTTAAATTAATAACAGGTGACTTCTTGGCCATAATAAATTCCTAAAGTGCCTTATAAATAAGTGGTGCGCCCGAAGAGAGTCGAACTCCTAACCTTCAGATCCGTAGTCTGACG
>Ga0051987_10000385_pt1 | contig 24400 bp, 24 predicted proteins | sample CryGey08umfilter_2_FD_58083 | JGI IMG/M metagenome (GOLD analysis project Ga0051987, IMG submission 58083) | Groundwater microbial communities from aquifer in Utah, USA - Crystal Geyser 4/10/14 0.8 um filter | ecosystem: Environmental > Aquatic > Deep subsurface > Groundwater | place: USA: Utah... | reverse complement strand
TAATAAACTATCTCTTAATTTTGCTGCTTTCCTGTCCGAACAACCAGGACCACCTCAGACAATTGTTTATTCTTTCATACTCATGAAATTCTGGCTGCCGGCTAAAAAAACTAACGAAGTTTAAGCGTTGAAAGGCCTACTAAGGCTAGGATGACGGAAATGATCCAAAAGCGAATAACAATGGTGGGTTCTTCCCACCCTTTTTTTTCAAAATGGTGGTGAATTGGGGCCATAAGAAATATCCGCTTTTTGGTCATTTTATAGTAGCCTACTTGAATGATAACGGAAATGGCTTCTATTACAAACAAGCCACCAACGATTGCTAGAACAAATTCGTGCTTTGTAATAATAGCGGTCATACCAAGGGCACCACCCGCAGCAAGAGAGCCTGTATCACCCATAAAAACTTTTGCAGGTGGGGCATTAAACCATAAAAATCCAAGACCGGCACCAATAATTGCGCCTAAGAATATAGCTATTTCTCCGGTGTTTTGAACGTGGTGAATTTGTAAATAGTTCGAAAATACAGCATTACCAACAAGATAGCTTATCAACGCAAAGCAAGAGGCAGAAATCATGACCGGAACAATGGCTAGGCCATCAAGACCGTCCGTTAAATTGACAGCATTAGCAGCACCCACCACAACAAAAAATGACCATATATAAAAGAAATAGCCACAATCAATCATAAATTCTTTTATAAAAGGAAAGGTTATTTGTGTTGCCATTTTTGGGTCTTGCGCTTTAATGACAAAATACGTTGCAACACATACCATAATGGCTTGCGTGATCAGCTTCTTTTTGCCAGATAATCCATCATGGCTGCGCCTGGTCAACTTTAAATAATCGTCATAGGCGCCAATTAAACCAAAGCCTAAGGTTACCAAAAGAACGGTCCAGACATAAGTGTTTTCTAAATCTGCCCAAAGAAGGGTTGCAACCGTAACGCTAATTAAGATTAGGGCACCACCCATTGTTGGGGTGCCTTTTTTCGTCACAATATGACTCTGCGGGCCGTGTGTTCTGATGGGCTGACCCTCACCTTGCTTAGACTTAAGCCACGTAATAAAACTTTTCCCAAAAATAAAACTAATTAACAAAGAAGTTAAAATTGAACCACCTGTTCTAAACGTTAAATACCTAAATAAATTAGAGCCTAAAAATAAGTCGCTATGATTTAAAAAAAGATTAAAAAGCATGAAGAAAACAGTCCTGATATTTAGATGATTATGCGCGTATAGTTTGTTCTAGTTTTTTGAGATGATTTTTTACAGATGTGTCAATATGCACGCCATCTGTTTCAACTAATAGCCCACCCAAAAGGTTTGTATCAACCTTATGCGTAAAGTTAAGGGTTTCGCAAAAGAATTTTTTAATTGCTTGTTCTACTTGCAACTGCTCTGCTGCAGATAACTTTATTGCTGAATAAATTTCTATGTAACGAATATTATGGTGTTTATTCCACAGTGTGCGATAACAACGTGCAATATCTTCTAATAAACTAAGCCTATTATTTTCAATCAGCACTTTCAAAAAAGAAGAAAATTCTTCTTGCAGGTGTAAAACATCGCTTATGACATCAACAAATTCCATCAGATACTGGCGTTTTAAATGTTGCGCCTTTAACATAAACAAGGCTAGCTTATCTGATTTTAAAGTACTCAGCAACACATCAAAATCTTTCAAAAAATCTTTTGACTTAAAATCTAGTAAAGATTTGGCGTATCTTCCAGGAACTGAAAAACCAATAGAAAGTGATTTTGGCATAATATATTTTTTTTATATGATATATACATCATATCTTGTTCAAAAAGTTGTCACAAGTTGAATTATCCTTTGTTGCATAATATCCATGATCACAACCCAAATGCGGGATTAACTTTTTCTCGTTAATAGCTTGCTTTTTTGATGCAAAGTCTTTTCTTTTACTGTTATCTTGCTTTGCAATATCAAAAGTGCGTTAATAATACAAAATTGTTATAAAATAATGTGCATGAAAAAATTAAAAGTTGGAACAAGGGGAAGCCCCCTTGCCCTTATTCAGGCCAATACAGTTTGCGAAAACTTACACAAAAATAATATTAGTACCGAACTGGTTATTATTCAGACCTCTGGCGATAAAAATCAGACATTACCCTTGTCTGATATTGGTGGTAAGGTTTTATTTGCCAAAGAATTACAACACGCCCTGTTAATAGATGAAATTGATATAGCCGTACATTCTTTGAAAGATTTGGAAACAACGCATCCCAAAGGTCTGCAGTTATTAACGACATTAAAACGTGATCATGCCGGCGATATATTTATTGCAAAAAAGGGTTGTGCAAAAAATTATATGAAAAAGAATGGTCGTTCTTTTATTTTAGGCACCTGTTCCCCAAGACGGCAGCATTTTATACAAAATCTCTATCCAAATACAAGGGTTGTGCCGTTGAGGGGTAACATTGAAACACGTCTTGAAAAATTAGCAAATGGACAAATGGATGCCACAATTTTGGCAGCAGCTGGTTTAGTGAGGTTAGGTATCAAAAATGATCTAGAACAAGATTATGACCTTATTATGTTAGATCAAAATATATTTACGCCTGCAAGCTGCCAAGGCATTATAGGCGTTGAAGGTAAACCCCATTTATACGATATGATGCAATGTATTGGGCACGCGCCAACCTATGCACAAAGTGTCTTAGAACGGTATGCTGTTCATTGTTTTCAAGGAACATGCCATTCAGCAATTGGTGCGCTTTCAACAATTAAAGGGACAAATTTTCATTTAAAAATTCAGTATCAAGAACCTGAAACTAAGAAAATTATTTATTGTGAAGTTAGTGGGGCGTTGTCCAAATATAAACAGCTTATAGAAAATGTTTTCAAAGAAATAAAAGCTTAAAAAATTATAGCCCTGCGACATTTACTACACTATTAGAATGCACCGCGTGATGGGCAAAATTTAGCCACATTACATTCAAGGCATAAAGGGTTTCGGGCTTTGCAGATATAGCGTCCATGCAATATTAACCAGTGATGTGCCTGATGAATGTATTCTTGTGGGATTATAGGGTGTAATTGTTGCTCTGTTTGTAATGGGTTTTTAGCCTGCGTAAAACCAATTCTATTAGCAACGCGAAATATATGTGTATCCACGGCAAGGGTTGCTTTGCCAAAGGCAATATTTAAAACAACGTTTGCTGTTTTGCGGCCAACACCGGGTAGGGACTCTAAATCTTTTCTATTATCAGGTATTTGTCCATTGAAATTATCAACAAGAATTTGTGCAGCCTTGATAACATTTTTTGCTTTTGTATTATATAGTCCGATTGTTTTAATGTGATTTTTTAGCCTTTCTTCGCCCAGCCTTAGCATGTCCTTTGGTGTTTTAATTTCTTTAAACAACTTTTCTGTTGCCTTATTCACACCTTTGTCCGTTGATTGCGCTGATAGAGCAACAGCAACAAGCAATGTATAGGTGTTCGTATAAAGCAAATCAGATTTTGGTTCTGGGTTAGCTTCCTGCCAAATTTTAAAAATCTTCCCGATATTTTTGTTTATGGTCATCATATTAAGATTTTAAAATAAATGTATATTGTTTGGCTGTCTCCATTAGGTAGCCAAATTTTCCTGAAGGGCCCCCATGTCCGGCACCCATTTCAGTATCTAGTAACACTATATTATGATCTGTTTTAAGATGGCGCAGTTTGGCAACCCATTTAGTCGGCTCCCAATATGTAACACGCGGATCATTAATGCCTGAACTTACATATAGGGCGGGGTAGTTCTGTGCTTTTACATTGCTATAGGGGCAGTATGTAGACATATAGTCAAAGTAAGCTTTGTCCTCAGGGTTTCCCCATTCATGATATTCACCAGGGGTTAGTGGAAGCGTTGCGTCCATCATGGTATTAATAACGTCAACAAAAGGCACCATAGCTAAGGCAGATTTAAATAAATCAGGGCGCATATTAAGTGTTGCACCAACCAACATGCCACCAGCACTGCCACCTGCAATTGTTATGTTTCCTTTTTGTGCATGTTTTATGTCAATTAAATGCTCTGCACAGGCAATAAAATCTTCAAATGTTTTCTTTTTTGTTTTTAATTTTGCTGCTTCATACCAGGCGCGCCCTAAATCGCCACCACCACGAATGTGTGCGATAACAACCACGTATCCTTTGTTCATTAAGGGAAGGAAGGTTGCCCTAAAGTTTGGATCTACAGCATAGCCATAAGATCCGTACCCATATAAATAAGTTGGCGCTGCGCTTAAATCGGTTCCTTTTTTATATGCTAAGGTGAAGGGTACTAAAACACCATCTTTTGATGGCGCTTCAAAGCGCTTTGTAATATAGTTATCTGTCTTAAAATTTGGCACTTCTCTTTGTTTCACAACTTCTTGGTTGCCAGTTTTTAACGCAACTAATGTTATAGCACTTGGCTGAATGAGGTTAGATACGGCTATACGCGCTGTATCATCGTTGTATTCTGTCTGTTGAATGTCTAGCGTGAAACTTTCCATATTAAAGGGAACATCTTTATTAGATGTTGTTTCCCTATCCCATATTTTAAGGAAAGGTAACCCGTTGGTTTTACCGGTAAAAACAACATGTGATGCATAAACAGAAAAATCTATAAGGGCATTTCTAACAGATATTGGGGCCACTTCAATAGCATTTTTTAAATTCAATGGGTGTTTATCTGATTTTGATATCGATATAAGGCGTCTATTGGGGCCTTTGTCATTCGTCATAATAAGCCAGTCATGACCAGCAGCTTCCATAGAATATTTAATATTGGTTGTACGGGGCAGCGGGGTGTAAAGATTAAATTCCTTATTATCTAGATTTTGCACATAAACGACATTATCTTTTGGATCACGTACATCAATAAACATATGCTGTTTATCGGCAGACTTTCTAATATTAACGTGGTTTGTGACATCATCCTCTTTAAATACACATTTTTCATCTACTTTTTTATTTTTAAGTGCGCTTGAAAAATCGTAATAATAAACTTGGTTTGCACGCCAGTTTTCATCTACTTTTTGATAGTAAAAACCAGAGCCATCATTGAGCCACACAAAACCATTTCCAGAAATATGTGTTAGTTCAAGGGGTGAGAAGTTCATTGTTTTGGTATCTAATATTTTCAAAACAAGACGCTCTGATCCATCTTGATCATAAGCTATTGCAATGTAGCGGTGATCGGGTGACACTGAAAATATTTGCAAACTAAAATAATTAAACTTTTCAGCCAGAACATTTTCATCAAGTAGAAGTTCTTTTTTGCCCGTTGGTCTGTGCGCGCGCCAATGTTGATTGTAATTTTTACCTTTTAAGCTTTTAGAAAAATACGCATAATCATCTTTTGTGATAGGATACGTTTCATCATCTACATCAATAGATTCTAATAATTCTTCATAAATGGCATTGGTTAGGTCTTTGTATTTATCAAAATACTGCTTTGTATAGGTGTTTTCATCCTTAATATATGCCAAAATATCTGGGTTTGTAACGCCTGTATCTTGTGTCCAATTTTCCTGGCGTAACCAGTGATAGTTATCTTGAATTTTCTTTCCGTGATACGAATGTGCGTAGCTTTTTGGTGTTGCCTTTGGAATATGTGTCATCGTCATTCTTTCTGTCCGTGAAAAAGATTGTTCACACATGATAAAACTTAATAGTAAAAGATGCTTTTGTATCACGTGCTTGTATAAAAAAAAAGATAGGTTTATCTTAATACATATTGGTCGAATTTAAAAATGGGAAAAACAATGCATACATTAACAGTAAAAGTTTTATCTCATGATGGTTGTCAGTTTGACGGAGAAGTGGCGTCAATCAATATACCATCAACGGGTGGACCGCTTGGTATTTTGCCAAACCATACCCCCCTTATGACCAGCTTAGTAAAAGGTGACGTTGTCATACAGAAAATAGATGGATCGAATAAAACAATATCAATCAACGGTGGCGTATTAGATATTAAAAAAGACGGCGTTATGATACTCGTCTCATAAAGCACTTTATGCTCGTCCATAATCGTTATACACTATAATGGTTGATTCTTTTTCTTTGTTGATATGACCAAAACTATAACCAAATTTTTTTGTCAAAGCTGTGGTGCTATGGCTAGTAAATGGGCTGGAAAATGTGACGCTTGTCACCAGTGGAACACATTGATAGAAGAAAAAGTATCAAAAGTAGTTGCTAAAAAAGGCCGAAAATCAGGTGCTGTTTTGGCGCAAAAAATAGATGATATTAATATACACAATCAAGAAGATTACCGTTTAAAAAGTCAAATTAGTGAATTTGATCGTGTTTGTGGTGGTGGCTTAGTGCCGGGATCGGTTGTTTTAATAGGGGGAGATCCTGGTATTGGAAAATCAACACTTTTGCTTCAGGTAACGTCTGTTTTGTCCTCTAAACATACCTGTGCCTACGTATCAGGAGAAGAAGCCCCCGCACAAATTAAGATGCGCGGAGAACGTTTAAAATTAGATCAAAAAGATTACTGGTTGCTTTGTGATACAAATTTAAACGGCATTTTGGACGAATTGTATAGCATGAATGACCTGCAAGTTGTGATTATGGATTCGATTCAAACAATGGCGCTGCAAGAAATAGAATCAGCAGCAGGCAGTGTTTCCCAAGTAAAAGGCTGCACGCAGGAGCTTATAAAATTTGCAAAAAAAAAGAACGTTATTGTTATTTTAGTTGGCCATGTAACAAAAGAAGGTGCCCTTGCTGGCCCCCGTGTTTTAGAACATATGGTCGACACGGTTTTATATTTTGAAGGGGAACGTAATTATGATTACCGCTTACTACGCTCTATCAAAAATAGGTTCGGTGCAACAAATGAAATTGGCATATTTTCTATGTGTGAAAAGGGGCTAGAGGAAGTTACAAATCCATCTGCTTTGTTTTTACCGCATCATAAGGGGCAAGTTACGGGTACTTCTATTTTTGCTGGTCTAGAGGGGACAAGGCCATTGCTATGCGAGATTCAAGCCCTTGTTGCCCCCAGTCATTTAGCGTCGCCACGCCGTAATGTTGTTGGGTGGGATCAAAATAGACTGTCCATGATTTTGGCAGTATTAGAGACCAGATGTGGGTTAGGTCTGGGCAATAAAGATGTCTTTTTAAATGTAGCAGGTGGCCTAAAAGTGACAGAACCTGGGTGTGATTTAGCTGTTGCAGCAGCTCTTATCTCAGCCTTTAAAAATGAACCAACGCCAAAGTCGACGGTTTATTTTGGGGAAGTTGGATTATCTGGAGAAATACGCGCAACAGCGCATGCAGAGCAGCGCATTAAAGAAGCTGAAAAACTCGGTTTTTCTTCTGTTTGTACAGCCGGTTCTTTAAAAGATATTAAAACGGATCTAGAGATATCGCGCATATACAATTTACTTGAAATGATTTAATTTATCTAAATTTTTTATTTTTACAGTCATCTAACACTGTAGGCATTGAATGCTGCACGTAAAAAAAGGGCACGTAAAATTCATCATGCCCTTTTTTATTTGGTGTTGCTAAATTATTTTGAATTTTCAGCAGTAATAATTGTGCTGTCTTGTGCAACACGTTGATTTGAATTCCACTTTAATACCATGCACATAACAAAAAATATGGTAGCCAAAACGGCAGTTGTGTGGGTTAAAAAGTTAGCTGCACCACGTGCTGAAAAGGCGTTATTACCGGCGCCACCACCACTGCTTCCAAGGCCGCCACCTTCACTTTTTTGAAGTAAAATGGTTCCAATAAGAAGTAGCGTAATAATTACATGCATTACAAGTAAAATAGTTGTCATTTTTTATTCCTTTATTATTTTGCTGGTGCAAATACCATAAGCATTTGTCGGCCTTCAAGCCTTGGTTCAACTTCAACGCGTACAGTATCTTTAAATTGTTCTTGAACACCACGTAAAACACCTATGCCAATTTCTTGGTGAGAAAGCTCTCTACCACGAAAACGCATTAAAATTTTAACTTTATTACCTGCTTCAATGAAGCGATGTATCGCTTTACATTTAATTTCCAGGTCATGCGTGTCAATCATTGGGCGCATTTGAACTTCTTTAAGTTCTGTGGTTTTTTGCTTTTTCTTAGCAATGTTTTTTTTCTTTTGCTGTTCGTACTTATATTTTCCGTAGTCAATAATTTTACAAACAGGGGGTGAGGCGTTAGGTGAAACCTCAACAAGGTCTAGTCCTGCATCTTCTGCCATTTTCAATGCATCAGATATGCTGACGACGCCAGACATTTCTCCGTCTGAGCCTATAAGGCGGACAGAATCGCTTGTTATTTCGTTATTAAGACGCGGTCCAGCATTTGCTTTTTTACCGTGTTGAAATTTGTTATTTTGACTATCGTTCACACTAGATGAAATGATTGAGCTCCAAAAAAAAGAATTAGTTATTCATATTATATCAAAACTTTTCGTCGGTTAACAGAATAATTCACATCTTTTCGCTTAAAAATTGAATTTAAATAGTCATGACGCAATCTATTGTTTTCATAAATCCTTTTCTTTATTATGTAAAGTAATCATAAAATCATTTTTTGGAGCAAAATATGCCAAGCCCTATACAATCTGCAGCAAATCAAATGGGAAATATCTCTGTTTCTGGGGAGGTGGCTGCACAAGTTGGCGGGAATTTATCAATGTTTGACTTATTTTTGCAAGCAGAACCGCTTGTTAAAATTGTCATGCTTGGACTACTTGTGGCCTCAGTTTGGTCTTGGGCTATTATTATTTCTAAAGTTGTGCGTGTTCATCAAATAAATAAAGCTAGTAATAAATTTGAAGAATCTTTTTGGTCTGGTGGTTCCCTTGATGACTTGTATGACCATCTGCATGAAGCACCGAAAGATCCTATGAGTATTGTTTTTTGTTCTGCAATGCGTGAATGGCGTCGTTCCATTGCAAAGGGTGCCATTAGGGGGACGATCACACAAAGAATTGATCGCATTATGCAGCTGACTGTTAATAAAGAAATGGATTTTTTAGAAAAAAACATGAATTTTTTAGCGTCACTTGGCTCTAATGGTGTGATCGTTGGGTTGTTTGGTACAGTTATTGGTATTATGAATAGCTTTGAAAATATTGCAGCACAACAAAATACAAACCTGGCTGTTGTGGCACCCGGTATTGCCGAAGCATTATTTGCGACAGCTATTGGTTTAATAGCAGCAATTCCTGCAGCGATAGCATTTAATAAAATATCTTATGATTTGAACAGATTTGCGAATAGATTGGATGCATTTTGTAATGAATTTGGGTCAATTGTTTCACGTCAAGTAGAGGAAAGTGCTTAAATGTCTCAAATGTCAGCGCCAATTGGTTCGCGTCCGCGTCGAAAATTTATTGCAAATAGTCAGATTAATGTAACGCCCCTTGTCGATGTTATGTTGGTTTTATTGGTGGTTTTTATGGTTACTGCCCCAATGTTAACTGTGGGTGTTCCTGTTAATTTGCCTAAAACAAATGCCGCAAAAATGAATGATCAGACGGAACCTTTGGTTGTAACAGTTAATGCCAAAGGTGAAATTTACCTGCAAGAAACTTTATTAGATGAGCAAAGTCTTATAACGAAACTTCGCCTGTTAACGCACAAAAATAAAGATGCCAAAATTTATGTGCGCGCTGATGAATCTATATCTTATGGGCGTGTTATGGAAACGATGGGTTCCATATCCAAAGCTGGCTTTCAAAAAGTATCGTTAATTGCTGAGATGCCAACTGACAATAAGAGAGCAATTCCAGAAATGCGTCCTAATAGTCAAACTGTTAAGCGATAAAAGGAACGGTTTTTTTCTATGCAACTTCCTTTTTTGTTATCGGCACTTATTCATATTATAATACTTTTAGGTGTTTTTTTTGGGCTTGATGTATCATACACAGAACCAATTATAGATGAAAACCCTATGCTTGTAGAATTTGCAAAACTTGGACACAAAACAGCTGCACCCGTTAAATCTGATCTTCCTGAAGTTAATAAAAAGCAAAAAGCTGCTCCACCCAAAGAAAAAAAAGAACCTGTTGAGCAAAAAGAAAAAACATCGATTTCAGATAAAGAAAGACATAGTAATCATTCTGATTCAAAAGATCGTAAGCCTATTAAAAAAACGCAAGACGTTAACTTATCGAAGTCAAAAACAATAAAAAAGAAGCCTGACAATAAGAATAAGAACGATAAAAAACAAAAAACGCCGCCTAATCATCGTGCACAAATGAATATTGACGCTAAAAATAATAAAGATCAAAAAGGCAAAAAATCTAACTTAGACGACATGCTGGATGATTTATTAGACAATCAAGCAAAAGATGAAAAAACATCAACCGCAAGTGCAAATGAAACAGATGAATCTTTCACAATGTCTGAGATATCTGCTTTAAGGGCGCATATTTCACGGTGTTGGAATGTGCACTCTGGTGCAAAAGGTGCCCAAAACCATGTTGTTGATGTAGAAATTCACCTATCAAAAGATGGGTTTGTTCAGTCTACTCAGGTAGTGAATAAGGCACGTATGAAACATGATAACTATTATAGAGTTGCAGCAGAAACAGCCCAGCGTAGCCTGTTAGATGATGATTGTAACCCCCTTCCAATACCTGCATCTGCATATGATAAATGGAAGGTGATTACCTTTAGGTTTGATCCTAAGGATATGTTTTAAATAATATAAACGCTGTATTTTTTATAGTACGTCTATTTTATGTGCCACAAGATAAGCCAATGAAACAGCGCATCTGTTACGCACCCCAGCCCAACAACCCCCACCAGTTGTGTAGTTTTCGGCTATAGAATTTAATAAAGTATTATAATGGTCTTTGTCGTCCATATCTGCCAATACAGTTACATATCTTGAAAATAATTCCTGTGTTTGTGATTGTGTAAATGCTTGATGAATACATGTGTCTATATAGTGGTGAACTATCGCTTTTGGAATATTTTTATTTTCATATTTTAATACATCTGGTGAGTTTTCTTTTAAATGTGCAATAACAAGTTCTTTTGTGAGCATATTATCGCCTATATGCAATTCCTGCATTGTTTTAAGAAGATGGGTTGGGATGTGTTTTATCATAAATTGGTCAAGGTCGTGAACATTTTGCCCTTTTGCATCATCCCTTTTACTGATAATAACGCTAAATCCTGTAATGAATTCTGTAATAGTAACTTTTTGTGCACTTGTGGCTAAAGGAGGGGATAGTGATAATACTTCAGGGCTGTTGTTAGGTACCTCTGGTAACAATGCTTGTAATCCGGCCACCTGGTCTCTATTTGGAAATTGTTGTGTGATTTTTGGCACTTTGGTTGGCGCGTTAATTCTTTCAATAGGTGATGGTGGTGCAGTTTGTATTTTTTGATGGGGCTGTTCTGCGGCACATAGGGTATAGAATGAGCATGATAATATGCTCAATATTTTAAAATTATAATTCATAGTAACTCCGTTTATGATTATTATATTTATTTATGACTTATCATTTTCTACTAATTGGTCTAGTGATAATTTTAATAAAGTGTCATCCCTTCCATAAGGATCGTTACTTTTATAGGGCAATCCATCATCTCCAATCCAATAGGTTATGTATCCTAAAATTACAGGCACTTTTTCTGTTAATTTTAGAAATTTTTGACTTTTTTTTGCTTGGTAATCACCAATTATTTTCTTCACACAGGTAAGTGGGTATTTGTTGCTGCCATCATCACTTACAGGGCATTCAATGTTCCCATAGTCTTTTAACAGCCACTCTGCCATGCTTTCTGGTTTTTTTAATCGTATGCAACCTGATGAAAAAGCGCGTACTGTTTTTTCAAATAATTTTTTGGTATTTGTATCATGCATATAAATCGCTTGTTTGTTATCAAGTAAAAATTTAAAGCCACCTAGTACATTGTTTTCTCCTGGATTTTGCCTAAAACGATAGGCTAGGGGATTTTCTTCTACATCATCCCAATCAATTTCATCTGGCGATACTTTGTTTCTGTCTTCATCAAAAATAACGTAATTTTTTCGTTCCAAATATCCAGGGTCTTGTGTGAAAATTTTCAACTTATCTTCCAGTAAAATTTGTTTTGGAATGGTCCAGGTTGGGTTTACCACAACTGTGTTTAGGTAGTCTGTTCCAATTATGGTGCGCCTTGATTTTTTACCAATAATAATATCCATTTCAAGCTCTACAGTGCCCTGTTTTAAGGCAAATAAATGATATTGTGCAACGTTTACAAAGATAAGTTTTTTTGTCGTTTTAGCATCATCTTTAATTTTATCAAGTCTGTCGATGTTGATTTCAATAAGCTTTAAATCTTCTGTCACCGATTCATTCAATGCTTCACATGTTTTTGTATCGAATTCGCCAGTTTGATCTAAAAAATTTGTTTTTTGAACTTTTTTAATGGCATCCATTATAATATGATCATTAACATTTCCCGAATGTGCGTTGTATCCTAAATAGCCTTTTAATGTGAGCCGTTTTCTGATTTTTGGCACAAGTTCATGCGCAGCATTTTTCTTAGGGCGGCGAATTTTACATGAAATAGGTTCTTGATTTTTATCCGCGTCAAGTTTTTTGATCAGAACTTTTCTGTGTTGTTCTAATCGTTCTATTTGTGTGTGTATTAAAGATTCTGCATACGCGACACTTTTAAGCATAGATATGGTAAACAGCATTATAAGTGCTGTTGGGCCATTAGAAAATACTTTTTTCATATCGTAACTTTTACTCACGTGGTTAATCCTATTGTGACACGTAAGTATGAATATTTCGTTAATGATATGAATCAACGGGTTGAATATAAAATAACATTAACGTTGATGAAATTGCATTTTATGGCTATTTAGTTTATAAATAATATCATAGTTTCACAAACATAAGAGGGTGAATGACGAAGCGAACGTCTTTAGCGTGGGTCATATGGGCAACTGCTGCCTTTTTTTATTTCTATGAAATGTTATTGCGCGTTTCCCCCGGTGTCATGACACAAGAATTGATGGAAACTTTTTATGTTTCATCAACGTCCCTTGGTCTTTTGTCTTCTTTTTACTACTATTCCTATAATGTACTACAATTGCCGTGTGGTATTATTATTGATAGAATTGGCCCGCGAGCTATTGTTACGGCATCCTGTTTCCTGTGTGCTATGGGTGCTGGGCTTTTTTATTCAACTGATTCTTTAGCGGTTGCAAAAGCGGCGCGTTTTATTATGGGTATGGGATCTGCTTGTGCCTTTATTAGTACCTTAAAATTAACGGCTGCCTGGTTTCCTGTTAGTCAGTTTGCAATTGTAACCGGCTTTACAGTTATGTTGGGTAAACTTGGTGGCGCTTCGCAAGCCATTATGTCGCCTGTTGTATCCAATTATGGCTGGCGCACACTTTACCTATCTTTATTTGTTATTGGTATTATTGCAACAATTATGTGTTTTCTTTTTATTAAGAATAAGCCAGACGGTAAAATTACGAAAGAAAAAGAATCGCCAACAACCGCGGCTGATATTTTACGCGTTATGAAAAATAAGCAAGTTTGGTGCATAGGATTTGTGGGCGGACTTATGTACATTCCAATTACTGGGTTTGGTGAACTGTGGTCTGTGCCTTTTCTAACCCGTGTGTGTGATATTAATAATGCCATGGCGTCAAAAATCACTGGTTTGCTTTATCTTGGTTTTTCTATTGGCAGTCCCTTATTTGCAGCACTTACAAAGAAAATTAAAAGCCATGTGAAAGTGATGATTATATCATGCACATCTGCGCTGATTATTTTTAGTATAATTTGTTATGCAGCACAGTTGCTGCCGCTATATCTTGTTGCTACCCTTTATTGTTTAGGGGGTGCCTCCATTGCAGGACAAGTATTAACCTTTACTGTTGCTAAAGAAAATACGTCTATCGCTTTAAGTGGTACAACTGTTGGTTTTACCAATATGCTGGTGATGCTATCTGCAATTATTTGCCAACCTTTAATAGGATGGGTTTTGGATAAAAATTGGACAGGTTTACTATCAGAGACGGGTATCCGTATTTACGATAAGTCTGCATATCAAATAGCATCTCTTTCTATTCCTGTTGGTATGTTAATGTGTCTTTTATTGTTATATTTTGTCAAAGAAACATACAAAGAATAATTTTTGCGTACCAAGTGTTTAAAAAATGATATAAATCAAATAGGTAAAGGAAAATGTTGTGATCACACAACATGAAATACATGCTTTTTTAAGGAACCATTCATATGTCTACAGTTGTTGTTATTCCATCAAGATTAAGGGCCACACGCCTGCCAAATAAGCCACTTGCTATGATTGCAGGTAAACCAATGATTCAGTGGGTGTATGAAAATGCATCAAAAGCAGATGTTGGTGATGTGATTGTTGCTACATGTTGTGATGAAATTTTAGATGTTGTAAAGAGGGCAGGTGGCAGAGCTGTGCTAACAGATCCAGATTTACCATCAGGAACAGATAGGGTATTTGCTGCAGTTAAATCTTTAAGTCATAAATATGACAAAATTGTGAATGTTCAAGGTGACCTTCCGTTTATAGATCCAATGTCTATTAAAAAAGTCGTTGATGTATTTCAAAAAGATTCTGATATTACTTCCCTTTGTGCGCCTATTATGGACGATTTTGAAATTGGGTCACCCTCTGTTGTTAAACCTGTTCTTAGTTTTATTAATGATAGCTTAGCAAAAGCACTCTATTTTTCACGTTCTCCTGTGCCTTATGGCGCAAAAACTTACTACCACCATTTAGGGGTTTATGGTTATACATTTGATGCTTTGGAAAAATTTGTATCACTTGCCCCATCTTACTTAGAAAAAAGTGAAAGCTTAGAACAATTACGTGCATTAGAGGCTGGTATGACTATCCATATGGGGTTTGTCGATTCAGCGCCAATTGCAATTGATACACCTGAAGATTTAGAAAAAGCACGTGCTTACGTAAAAACTTTGTAATAAGGAAGAAAAATGCACATTATATTTGTTATACTAATCACATTGATGACGCATACGATATTTCAGGCTGAAAGTTGCGGCTGCTGTGGTGGTAAGGGTCATGTTGAAAAAACAATTGGTTTCATTAAAATCACAGAACCCTACTTTATCAGTAATAAAGGGGCTGCAAATGCAGCTGCTTATTTAACGATCAATAACACAGGAAATGATGATGATGAACTGGTATCAGCCTCATTTTTTGGTGCTATGATTCCTAAAGTTGAATTACACACACATGTCATTGATGATGCAGGTGTCGCCCGTATGCGCAAAGTGGATGCGCTACGCGTTGGCGCGCAGGGTGGTAAAATGTTAAAGCCTGGGGAAGACCATATCATGCTTATGAATGTGACAGATAAACTGCCAGATATGCAGTCTATCGATTTAACATTAAGATTTAAAAAAGCAGGTAAAGTGACTGTCACATTTAAAAAGAAAGATTTAAAAGTGTCGTGCTGCGCCGGTCATTCTTAAGTTCAGTTAACTTCGGGATAGGAAATAAGAATGAAAATGATTCGCTCTGCCATTGGTGTGGCTATGTATACCATTTTTAGTCGCGCGACAGGGTTTGTACGCGATATTTTAATGGCCAACTATATTGGTACGAGCATTGTCATGGATGCTTTGGTGATTGCGATAAAAGTGCCCAGCTTTTTAAGGCGTATTTTTGCAGAAGGCGCTTTTAATTCATCGTTCATCCCTATATTTTCTGGTCTTTTGATTGATGATAAAGAAAAGGCAAATAATTTTTTGGCTGATGTGCTATCTATCATGACATTTTTGCTAATAGTTGTTGTTCTGATATTTGAAATTATTATGCCAAATTTCCTATCCTTCATTTTGCAAAATAATTCTCCAGAATTTATTAAATTAACAATTAATTTTTCACGCGTTACCTTTCCTTTTATCTTGTTAATTTCTTTAACAGCGTTGTTTAGTGGTGTTTTAAACTCTTTTGAAAAATTTACAGCAGCAGCGTCATCCCAAGTTAGCGGGAATTGTTTCATTATTTTAATTATGTTGTTGTCAGCGCCCCATGAACTAGAACTTGGACAAGATGTCGCCTTAGCCATTACAGGGTCTGGTTTAGTGCAATTGATGTGGGTTATTGTTCCTTGTTATATTTATAATATTCGCCCAAGTTTACGTATGCCAAGCCTTACACCAAGTATTCGTAAATTTGGACGCCGTATGGTGCCAGCAGCCCTTGGCGCAGGCGTTTTACAGCTTAACTTATTGGTTGACGTTTATATAGCAACGCTTCTTCCAGATGGTACGAATGCTTATTTATATTATGCTGATCGCTTGTACCACTTGCCAATTAGCATTACTGGAACCGCTATGGGGACCGTCCTGCTGCCTCTACTTTCAAAACTATGGAGACAAAATAAATCAGATGAAGCGCAGCACTGCCAAAATCGGGCTATAGAGTTCTCATTATTGATCACACTACCAGCCATGATAGGGCTTTTCTTTTTAAGTGAAGATCTTGTGCGTGTTATGTTTGAACATGGTAAGTTTGACAGCACCGCAACACAGTCTGTTGCCTATACAATAATTGGTTTTTCAACAGGGCTGCCTGCTTATATATTAGCAAAAATCTTTAATAGTAGTTTTTTTGCAAGACAAAATACAAAAACACCAATTTTGGTAGCTTTAGGATCTATGATTTTAAATATTATCCTCAATATTCTATTTATGTATTTTACGGATCTTCGTCATGTTGGCATAGCTTTATCAACGTCAATTTCTTCCTGGGTTAGCACTCTTGCTTTGATGCTGATTTTAAAAAGTCGCCACGAAATGCTTTTTGATAAAAATTTATTGTTCTTTTTTTGTAAAATTTTACTGTCATCAGTAATGATGTTCTGGGCTTTATACTTTATGTATTTTTATATAAAAGATTATGTTTCAGTTGTGAACCCACTTTATATTAAGGTTACAGGTATTATGATTTTAGTTTGTGTATCATTGCTTATTTATATTGGTATGATGTGGGTATTAAAAGGTTTGAAATTTAAAGAATATATTTCAAAATCATAATCTAAATAAATAAGGTAAACTATCTTTTGTCGTCTTTAAAAATCATACTCGTCCGTACACAAATTCCTGAAAACTTAGGGGCGGTTGTCCGTGCTATGGGTAACTTTAATATAACAGAACTATGCTTGGTAGAGCCTAGATTTGATCATATGCATGCAAAAGCACGCGCGATGTCTGCTGGCAATGAACAGGTTTTAAAAGGGGCAATTTTATGTTCAAGCCTGGAAGAGGCCATTGCTGACTGTCAGCTTGTGTATGCAACATCTGCTTCTGTTCGGGACATGAACAAACCTGTTAAATCACCTGAAAAGGCAGCGCAAAATTTACATAAATTAAAGGGGAAAAATGCGATTGTTTTTGGGCCAGAAAGATCTGGGCTTTTAAATGATGAAATTACACTATGCCAAGGCCTTATTCAAATACCCGTTAATCCTGTTTTTTCCTCCCTAAATATTGCACAAGCCTCTGTTGTAGTTTTTTATGAATACTTTAAGATGCTATCTGATCAGGAAATAGATATGGTGAGCCCAAAAATAGATATTGCTGAAAATGCGATGCGCACTGTTTTTTTTAACAAGCTAGAACAAGTGTTAGATAGGCACAACTTTTGGCGTGTTCCAACTAAAAAACCAATGATGTGGCGCAATATTAAAAATATTTTTACATCGCATCACTATACCCATCAAGAAATGAAAACGCTAACTGGTATCGTGTCAGACATACTTAAACGCCGCACTAAGTACGAAAAATAAGCAAGTCAATTGTATACAAAGAATAAAAAATCTAATAATGCAGCCCGTTAAAACAAGCGGTGAGGATGATTATAGGTTGTTTACAATCTGGCAAAATAAATCACCACGTTCTTCAAAGTTTTTAAATTGATCAAAGCTGGCGCAGCTTGGGGATAAAAGAACGACATTTTCATCGCTAACTTTTAGTGCATCTTGATAAGCACTTTTTAGGGCCGCTGATAAGGTGTGCGATATTGTATGTGGCACACTTTCAGCTTTTAAGATTTCTGAAAAATTATCTGCGGCTTCACCAATAAGGTATGCTTTTTTAATATGATGCAATAGGGGGTATAAAGATTTTAGGCCGTCTTCTTTTGCGCGCCCACCTAGTATTACGTATAAACCTTTATCATGATAAGCCTTTATGGCTTTTTCTGTCGCTTCAGCGTTTGTGGCTTTACTATCGTTAATAAAAGTTACATTACTAAGTTTTTTTACAGTTTGCAGACGGTGGTTTAAACCTTTAAAGGATTGCATAGCTTGTACGATGAGATCTGGAGATAGTCCTGAAATATGGGCTAAGGCAAATGCTGCTAAGATATTTTGCCAATTATGTTTACCTTTTAAGGGCATGTCAGTAAGGGATGCTATAGGCGCCTCTTTTATGAATAGCATGCCCCTATCATCAACATAATAGTCTGCTTTTTGTGTGCATGATATCGCTACAAAGTTATGGTGTTTTTTTACGTTATTGTAAGCATCTAGAGTATAAGCATCATCAATACAAATAACTGGGTACTGGCACCCATCAAAAATTTTCATTTTATCGATGCTATATTGCGCCATAGATCCATGTCGTTCTAAATGATCTGGTGTTAGATTGAGTAAGACGGCTGCAAAAAGGTTGAGGCGATGGGATAGTTCTAATTGATAAGAAGAAAGCTCTATTACATATTTAGCAACACTTTCCACTGGTAAATCTAAAATAGGTGTTCCAATATTGCCACCTAAAAAAGCATTGCCTTTTTGATTTGTATTGTAAAAAATATGATGAAGTAAAGCGGTGGTGGTTGATTTGCCATTTGTGCCTGTAATGCCAAAGGTATGGTTCGATACGGTCGGATTTTTAGAAAAAAATAAATCAATGTCTGTGATAACTGGAATGCCTAGCTGTTTCGCCGCTTTTGGTAAAGGGTGAGATGGTTTAAGGCCTGGACTTATGACAACACATGTGACATTTTCCATCTTTACATTTGAATGATCATCACAATCACCATTCCATAGTGTGCATGTCACTTTATTTTGCATACACCATTTTTGTACGCTAAGTCCGGTTTTGCCGGCACCAAGAATAAGGATATGATCTAAATTAAGGTTCATGAACGATATGTTTATATTTGTCTATCTCTTAATTATAAAACAAATATGATAGGAAAATCGATTTGAAAATTTTTATAAAAAAAATAGGAAGGCTAACTCTTTACCTTTTATTAATACTTTCCTTGCGACACTGAAAAAAGCATATAGTAAATATGTTTTTTTTAAACTATGGAGAGTATATGAAGACAATAAAAAACTTAACAGTTCTGGGCGTGTTTGCTTCAGCGTCCCTTATGGCGACAGATTTAGGTGTTGAGCCTGTGAACGTTCAAACGACCCGTGTTTCTGCCACGACCACATCAACAATGACGGCATTTTTACAAGTGTCAGATACGAAGTCTCTGACAGAAATGCAAGTTGGTAAAGTTTTAGATTTTGCATCACAGTTATATAGGACAAAATTAAGAAGTTTGGGCTTTGTTCGTGATCTAAATCAAACCGTAGAGGCACAATGTGAAGAGGCTAAGAAATATGCTAAGAAAGTGGCTGGCAAATTAGGAATTTCAGAAAATGAATTCAACACATTGTTTAAGGAAACAGAAACGTTATTGCGCAAGGCTTCCATTCATGACGCTGATGAAACTTTGAAGGGTATTTTAAAAATTTGCCTTCGGGTATCTTCTAAGAAGATGGAAGAGAGACTAACTGATGCCGGTGTTGATCCATTTATTCAAGATGTTTTGGGTATTGTTGCAACTCAGGGTTTAGGCATTGTGGCAAATAAAGTTTCAGATACAGGGTTTTGCGGCACTGTAACGCATACTTTGGTTGAAGTTCTAGAGGCTAATAAGGCAAACCATGAACCGTCTCTTGAGACTTAAGATTATTAATAAAGTCTTCCCAAACTATTTTGGGAAGACCTATTAACACTGCGTCTTTAAGGATGGCTTAAAATTAAGCCAGCGAATATAAGTTGCCAGATATAGCCATTCTTCACATTTTTTCACATCTTTTCACAATCAATCATCTTATTTATCAGGGCGATCCACTATTAAAAATCTGCTATTTTACGCACTTCTGATATAAACATATGCAACAGGGCTTTACGGTTATTGGCAACGTTATCATCGTCTACATTCACCATGACATTTTCAAAAAATTTATTTATAGGTTTTTGCAATTGTTCTAGATTTTGCATGACGTTATTGTAATTATGCTGATCTAAAGATAGCTGAACCTGTTTTTCAAGTTTGACAATGCTATCAAAGAGTGTTTTTTCCTCCTGAGTTTGGAATAAATTTTCTACAACTAATACATTGGGCGCATCATCACATACGCCCTGTGCACGGCGGTAGGCTTGTTGAATGTTCTCACCTTGTTCTGTTTTTGAAAACTGACTAAAGGCCTGTATACGTTTTGATACAAGGCATAGTGTTAAGCTACTGTTCGCCGCTATATTTGTCACAGCTTTTATTGCATCATGCTGATAAAAGTCTCTCATGTAATGGTAAAAACGCTCCAAAATAAATGTTCTTACCTGATCAAACGTATTTTTTTCTAAGGCGATGCCAGAAGATTCGTATTGCCTAATAATATTTTCAATAAGGGGGTTTAAATCAAATGTTAAAAAGTCATCTGTTAGCACGATACGTATAATACCCAAGGCTTGGCGGCGTAAAGCAAATGGATCTTTAGATCCAGTAGGTTTTAGCCCAATCCCAAATAGACCCACAATAGAATCCATTTTATCCATAATTGACACTTTTTTAGCTAATAATGATGCCGGCAAATTATCTTTTGCACCTTGCGGCATATAATGGTCTTCAATACACTGCGCTATTTCAGGTTGTATACCTTGTTTTAACGCATATAAACTTCCCATTTTACCTTGAAGTTCAGGGAATTCTCCAACCATTAACGTGACTAAGTCGCACTTTGCGAGTTGTATAGCTTGTTTTAAGTTGTCGTCATCAGCGCAAGACAAAAGTCTTTGCACTTTATTATAAATTGTCCCTAGTTTATCTTGAAACAAAACCGTTTTTAATTTTGGTAGTAAATCTATAAGGGGTGTTTTTAAGTCATTATCAAAGAAAAACATTGCATCAGAAAGGCGCGCTGTTAAAACTGTTTCGTACCCCTTAAGCATTTTGTCAACACAAGGGGGGGTATTATTTGTGATGACACCAAAACAGGGCGCTAAATCACCTTTTTCATTCAAAAACGAGAAATATTTTTGATGGTGCGTCATAGATGTGGTTAAGACACATTGGGGAAGCCCCATGAATTTAGCATCAATCAGCCTTATATACGTAACAGGCATTTCACATAAGCCGGTGACTTCATGCAATAGGTTTTCATTGGCATTTAGCGTTAAATGCTTTTGGCTTGCTAAATCTGTTAGTTGATTCAATATAGAAGTACGGCGTTTTGTATGATCAAGTATAACGGATGCTTTTTCAAGTGCTGATTCATAATTTGAAAAATTTGTAACAGAAATACGATTTGGCGATAAAAATCGATGTCCGATTGTATAGGGTCGTGTTGTTAAACCCAAGTAAGGCAGGTCAAAGGCCATTGGAAGCGATTTAAAGCTACATACAACATGGCGAATAGGGCGCACCCAAGGAAGGCTTGAGCCAGGATAACGCATAACCTTTGGCCACGGCATTTTTTTTAAAACAGCTTCTAAAATATTTGGCAAAAACGGTTGTGTGTCTTTTGCAGGGGTGCAAATAGATGCATAATAATAATCATTTTTAATGATTAGTTCATCTTTTTTAAGACCCACAGATTTTAAGAATCCTTCTAGGGCTTTATCTGGTGCTTTCGTTTGAGGGCCCCGTCGTTCTTCAGAAATATTTTTCGTTTTTTCTGCAATATTTGCTTTAAAAACCATCCGTTGAGGTGTTATAAAGGCCTTCGCACTTTCATGTTCAATGCCATGAAAACTTAGTTCATGGCAAAATAAGTCTTGAAAATCAGAAACAGCTTTTCTTTGCATTCGCGCAGGAATTTCTTCTGAAAAAATTTCAACAAAAAAATCAACCAATTGGGTATTTGAATTTTTCAATTACTGGACCTAAAAAAACATATTTATCTAAACTATACACGCCTTTTAAAGCCTTTTGCAAAAAAAATACCATTAATTTTCAGAATTCAGGTGCACTTTAAATCTTGGGATTGCCATTTTGACCAAGGCGCAAACGGCATTATTTTCCAGGCATAAGCCTTGTGAAAAAAGTACAGAATATAATTAAAAAAAATAAAGTACCACAACCCCCGGTGTGTAGCAGAAAATATTATCTGATCTATTGTAAAAAGTCTTACGTTTTAAGATAATTGCTCTTTTTTTTGAGGCGTTTTTTTTTGCTTGTCATACAGAATACATGGGGTGATAAGCGCAACCAATGCCCACCACCACGACTGCCACAAACCAATACTTACTAACAGATGGATATGCCCGCACAAAAACACACTTAAGAGAAATGGGTAATTATTTAAGTTACCGGCCATAATATTTAATACTAAAAGTGTTAAAATAAGCCACAGTACAACGCCAATTAAACCAAGTTCTAACCATAGCTGCATGATAAAATTATGGGGGTGTATAGCTTGATACGTAGACTTCACCAAGGGTTTTTCAGGTCTGCTATAGTCAAATAAGGAGAATATTTTATTACCACCATTTACTGCCGCAACTTTAGCAGAGTTATAACCATAACCCCTAAACGGTTTTTGTGCGACTGTTTGGGCCGTGTCACTTAAAATAACCAAGCGGTGTAGTGATGAATGGTTGGTCATAATGCCTGTTTTATTCCAATTTAAGATCACTTCATGATTCATGCCACTTTTAGACAGCATGAAAGGCAGCAGCAGAAAAAAAATTGGCACAATTACTGATGTGAAAATTTTAATTGGTTTTTGTAGCTTTGGAATTGATGCTAAAAAGTAAAGAAAAAATCCAGAAAAATAAGCCAAAATGGCAGCATCACAATCGCTATAAAGTAGGGCTACGACTACAGCCATAGTAAAAATTATTTTGTATAATAAATGTTTAATATAGTGCCAGCCTATCAATCCTGCAAAGCTTAGCGCCATCGCAACCTTTGCATATAGATTTCCTTTATTAACCCCCTTATATGCCGACCATGGAGACGTTGTAAAACTATCCGTCATCATGATAATTGTTGTGATCAGACTCCCTATTAATAGGGCATAGATAAGTTGTTTTTGCACGTCATGTTCAAGTCTTAAAAAGATAATAATATGAACAATGCCCATTGAAATCAGGGCGAAAAAAGCAAACAAACTATTTAAGCTTTGTATAGGGTAGGGGGCCCAAAGACAACTTATTGCAGACCATGTAAAAAACAATAAGACCGCATAGACAAAGGGCAGAGTGGATTTATTCAAGTAAGGTCGTACTGAAAAGCATGCTTGTTGTTTCCAAATCATCAATAAAATAAAAGCTGTGATGACTATTAATAAGGGAACAGATATACGGGGAAAGAAAAATGTTAGTGGTAACAATAAGGCATATGTAGCTTTCAAGAAGTGCAACATAATTAAACCAATAAGTGTTGTTTGGAAATAGTAACTTCTTTTTTTTCTAAGTTAAGATCTAAAATTGCCAATTTATTAAAAGGTAGGGTACCCGTTTTTTTTAGGTTCTTTAGGTTTATATCCAAAAACGTACCGGCACCAAAATCATGAAAAGCAGTTATTTTTCCTATTTCAGCGTTTTCCATTATAACTTTACAGTTTATAAGATCTGACAAATAGCATTCATGATCTTCAATTTCAGGTCTTTGTGATTTGTGAATATAAAAAAGTGTCCCTTTAAGGAGGGCTGCGTCTTCTTTGTTCGTGATAGCATCAAAGCTGCCAATAAACATGCCTTTCTCTAGGTCACGTTTAAATGTCACTTTTATTATTTCTTTATGTTCATTATAAAGAAAATCATATTTTTTAAGTTGTTTTGGATTGTCAGTAAATGATCGAATTTTTACGTCGCCCCGCACGCCATGCGTAGAAGTGACCTCACCAACAACAACCATATCTGATAGTTGCATAGGTAAGGTCATAATGAACTAAGCTTCTTTTGCTTGTTTCGCTTCTTCAGCTGCAGCAGCAGCTTTGGTAGCTTCATCTTTAATACGTTCTTGTGCTTTTGCTTTAGGTGCAGACTTAGTAGGGCGAACAGAGCGTTCTTGTTTAGCCATAAGACCTGCATTTTGCAAAAATAGTGCTACACGTTCTGTTGGTAATGCACCAACAGTTAACCAATGTTTAATGCGCTCTTCTTTTAAAACAATACGT
>Ga0051987_10000382_pt1 | contig 24498 bp, 22 predicted proteins | sample CryGey08umfilter_2_FD_58083 | JGI IMG/M metagenome (GOLD analysis project Ga0051987, IMG submission 58083) | Groundwater microbial communities from aquifer in Utah, USA - Crystal Geyser 4/10/14 0.8 um filter | ecosystem: Environmental > Aquatic > Deep subsurface > Groundwater | place: USA: Utah... | reverse complement strand
AAAAGCTCCCTTTTCGAGGAAGCCCAATGAAATAATGTTACGACGATTAAATTGTGATGTCAATTAACCAAAAATCGTTATAAAAGCTCCTTTAACAATATCCAATTAATTGATTATTGTTAAATAAATATGAATTGGCTGTGGTATTCTTCTGAATATAGTGGATGGCAGACTAATCAGTCTGCCATCCCAATTAAAACAAACTAAATTTTTGTTCGGGATTTTCTTCTTTGTTCCCAAAGCCGGACCTGGGCTTCGCTCATGCCGAAGTAGTGCCCGACCTCATGATAAATGACTTCTTGAATCAGCGCTTTTATCCGTTGATCGTTATGGCCGGCTAGCTGCTCAATTGATTTCTTGAATAAAGTAATTTTATCCGGCAAAACCAAGGAGTAATTTACCCCTCTTTTAGTTAAAGGTACTCCCTGATACAGCCCCAGCAATATTCCGCGGTATCTAATCCCCCGTTCTTTGAGTTCGGCCGGCCGGGCTTCTTTTTCCACCACAAAACCGACGTTTTCAATCTTCTTTCTAAATTTCTCCGGCAAAGCACTAAACGCATCAGCGGCGGCTTGTTCAAATTCCTCTTGATTCATGGGAATGTTTTTTATTCGCCGCCGTCATGCGCGAAGAATCCGCGATTAGATGAATAACGGCGCTAGGACTAAGGTAATAGTAGAGAGTAATTTAATGAGAACGTGTAAGGATGGACCGGCCGTATCTTTGAACGGATCGCCCACTGTATCGCCCACTACCGCTGCTTTATGAGTATCCGATCCTTTGCCGCCCAAGTTGCCCGCTTCAATGTATTTTTTGGCGTTATCCCAGGCGCCGCCTCCGTTATTCATGAAAAGCGCCATTAAGATTCCACCAATGGTACCGACCATTAAAAAGGCGGCTACTGCTTCCGCTCCAATATCTAGAAACCGAAATATAATTCCCACTGCTACTGGCATAAGCACAGCTAGCAGACCGGGCAAAGTCATTTCTTTTAACGCGCCTTTGGTAACAATATCCACGCACCGGCCGTAATCGGGTTTTTTGGTGCCCTGGAGGATTTCCGGGCTTTCTTTGAACTGGGCGCGCACTTCGTTGATTACATAGTAAGCGGCGCGGCCAACGGCTCGAATAGCAAAAGCGGAAAATAGAAAAACCAGCATCGCTCCCAGCAGACCGCCCACGAACACGGCCGGCTTGGCAATATCCACGCTGGTTAAATTCAATCCGTAATTCCTTACTTCGTCGAGATAGGCGGAAAAAAGCAGAAAGGCGGCCAACGCGGCTGAGCCAATCGCGTAACCTTTGGTTAAGGCCTTAGTGGTGTTGCCCGCCGCATCCAGTTGATCCGATACTTTGCGTACTTCTTCCGACTGTTTGCTCATTTCCACAATGCCGCCGGCGTTATCGGCAATCGGGCCGAAGGTATCCATTGCCAGAATATAAGCGGCAGTAGCTAACATGCCCATGGTGGCCACGGCCGTACCAAACAGGCCGGCGTCCGGAAAGCCGGAAGCCTTGCCTAAGTAGTAGGCTCCTAAAATGGATAGTGAAATAACGATAACCGGCAAAGCGGTGCATTCGAATCCTACGGACACGCCCGCAATAATATTAGTGGCCGGTCCAGTTTTAGAAGCTTCAGCAATAGAAAGTACCGGACGGTATTTGTATTCGGTGTAATATTGGGTGATGAAAACGAAAGCTACCGAAGCCAGAACTCCGATAATACCGCAGCCAAAGAAATACAACCAAGCGTTAGGCGCATAATCATTGAAAAGCAGCCAGCGGCTGGCAATGCCAAAACCGATCAGGGCCAGAATCACCGATATATGATAACCGCGGTTCAAGGCCTTCATGGGCCGTTCTTCATTTTTCACCTTAACCAGCATAATTCCGACAATAGAGGCGATAATTCCAAAAGCGCGGGCGACGAGAGGAAACATCATTACTCCTAAAATCCACATGGGGCTGGCGTTCGGCAGTTTTAAGGCCATTACCGCTCCTAAAATCATGGCTCCGATATTTTCCGCGGCGGTTGACTCAAATAAATCCGCTCCACGGCCCGCGCAGTCACCCACGTTATCGCCGACTAAGTCCGCGATCACGGCGGGATTTCTCGGATCATCCTCCGGAATGCCCGCTTCTACTTTTCCTACCAGGTCTGCCCCCACATCCGCGGCTTTGGTATAAATTCCGCCGCCCAGCTGGGCAAAAAGCGCCACAAACGAAGCGCCAAAACCGTAACCGACGATTAAAAAGGGAATTCGGGTTACTTCAACATCGGTGGTCAAACGGACCAGGGAATAAAGACCGGCCACGCCCAATAAACTCATTCCTACCACCACTAATCCCGAAACCGCGCCCCCGCGGAGCGCTACTCTTAATCCTTCATTGATATTTTTCATGGTGCCGGCCGCGGCCCGAATGTTCGAGCGAATAGAAATCCACATGCCGATGTATCCGGCCACTAAGGAGCAGGCCGCTCCCAAGACAAAGGATAATCCAACCCAAAAAGCCAATCCTAAACTGGAATCTATTGGGTCAAAGGCCTGATGATCCCGAATAAAACCGTAGCCAACAAAAAGAACCAGGGTGACGATTACTGCTAAAACTATGATTGTTTTGTATTGGCGGCGCATAAATGCTTCCGCGCCTTCTTTGATTGCGCTCGAAATGGCCTGCATGGCTTGATCACCTACTCCTCTTTTCAAGACCCAGCGGGCAATAAGATAAGCGGCAATTAGGCCGATTACACTGATTCCTAGGATAATTCCTAGTAGTAGCACTTCGCTCATAAATAAATTCCTTATTAATAATTAATCAAAAAACCCGGCCTTTTTATCGGGCTTTTTTAGAATTTTATTGATTTTGATAGTTGTTTTTCAAATCGAGAAACGACTTATCACCAGTCTTCAATTTAAATCTCGTTCGCCCTTACAGTATATGGGAAAATCTAAATTAATTCAAGGCATTATTATTAATTGGTTTTTTTGGCCAAAAAAAATCCCCCTAAAGGGAGAAAATTTGATAAAATTAAATATTTGAGGTAAGGTGATTTGACCAGTTATCGACTGCTCTGTGGAGGAAAAATGGACTTTGAAGATCGGGAACGACTGAAATTCCTGGTAATTGCCGTGATCGCAGGAATAATTATGGTGGTCATTTTTAAGTGTTGCGGACCAATCGTCCCTTAGGCCTTTAGCCAATCAATTTTTGATTCCGCTGAAGGCTTTTTACTTTACCTTTTTCGCAATTTAAACTGATGTATTTCCAATCTTCCGTAAGAAAGCGCGAATACGTATTCGCGCTTTCTTACGGAAATTTATGAGTAATCAACCCGATACACTTTCTCTCGAAAGTGTCCGGATCAACAAAAAAATTACCCCGGGCCGTAAGGTTGTAACCCGGGGGTGTCCGATCAAGTCTCCGTGAAAGTGCAAGGACACGGCCCACTTCCAGGATATCCCTGTCTAACCCTTATGAGACCGGGAAACGTCTTTCTGAGTTCCTCCCTGGCTGCGGCAGGAACTATACTTACCAGAAGCCCGCTAGGCCGACTCGGTGATTGTTAATACTATTAAATGCGGTGAATTATGTCAATAGTAGATGATTTTATATCCCTAATATTTTGACATTATTCGTAAAAGGTATAAATTGGAATAATCATCAATATCAGTTCGTTAACAAAAACCCATATAAATTGAGGTCTGCCATGAAAATCACCGTCCTGCGATTGATTGCGGCAATACTACTTATTACCGCCACAAGCTCCTGTAATAAAAACCCTGAAAATCCAATTGACGAACCGGTTATTCCCGGCTTCGGCAATTTGGTAATTCAAAGCCAACCTCTAGGAGCGCAAATCTGGATAACGGACTGGCTGAGCGACAGCCTGGCCGGAATCACACCCGACACTCTGTTCAACCTGGCCAGCGGCGCCTGCGACCTTAGGCTGACCATGCCCGGCTATCTGCCCATTGATTTTACAGCGGTGGTTGTCGGCGATGACACCACCTTGGTAAACATTTCCATGGAAAACGCCCCTCCCTACAAAATCTTCTACATTAAGGGCGATTCTATGTTTACCATGGCCATGGACAGTCTTTACCCCGTGGTATTCGATACCGGCGGCTATACCAGCTCTTGGGCTTTAACCACCCAAATCTACAGTTCACCGGACAACAGCATGCTTGCTTACAGCAACCAGGGCGGCATCGGAATGGTAATCAGGAATGTTAGCGGAAGTCTTGTTTCCTCGTTTCAGTACGGTTCGCGGGCCAATTCGTTCAATTGGTCGCACGAAGGAAACAAAGTCGTCAATGGCGTTTACTATGATGGCCTCTACGTTTATGACCTGGCAACAAACCAATCAACCAAAATTTACGACACTCCTGGTCAAACCTACGACCATTGCCCGTCCTACTCGCCCGATGATAGCAAAATCGCCTTTGTCAACCATTCTTACGGTGGCTATAACAGCTGGGTGAGAATGATTAACTCGAACGGAAGCAATGCGCAATCGTTAATCTGGCATTCCGTTACCGGTCAAACGATTTACGATGAAGAGCTGGACATTACCTGGGTTGCGGCTAATAAAGTACTGTACAAAATTTACTACCTCGGAATTTTCCAGGTAACCATCAATCCGGGTGACACAACCGAGCAACCGGTCGGACCTGAATACGCCATGTACTTGCGCGTTTCTCCCGATCAGCAGCACTATGCCTTTTACCGATCCTACCAGACAACGGAATGGGGTCTGTATCTTGGCGACATCCAAAATTGGCAGGCAACGCTTTTGGTCCAACGGCCAGTCAAAGGCATCGCCTGGTCTCCGAATAGTGATGCCATTGCCTTTACCAATGACGATGGCATTTGGTGGTGCAAGCTGGACGGCACGCTTTACCACTTGGTCAAATGGCCACTTCCCCACCCCTATTATTTTGGTTCGTTCAGCATTTGCGTTGTACCTTAAATCACAAATCACAAAATGCTATACCCGGGAATCCCCTTTCCCGGTTTTTTTATCTATAAGAAACTATGATGACTGGTTGTAAATCCACAGCAAATTGCCATTTTATCCCCACACCCTTCCGAATACCCTGTCCCGTTAAGCGGGAACGAAAGGATCATATTAAGCCTTTCCTTTGGAACTAATACCCCACCAGAAGGTGTGGGGATTTATTCATCCTGGCGTTTGTGCCGGGTTCTTTCGAGAGCGGATAAATATTTTTTGCACAACCTAATGCTCTTGGGCGTAACTTCTAGATATTCATCATCATGTATAATGCTTAAAGCGCTTTCTAGGGTCAGCTCTACGGGAGCGGTCAGCCTAATGGCATCATCGGAACCAGAAGCTCGCATATTGGTTAAGTTCTTACCTTTGATCGGATTCACCACTAAATCATTGCCTTTGGCCACATTACCAATAACCATGCCTTCGTAAACCGCGACGTTGGCTCCCAGATAAAGCGTGCCCCTCTCTTCCAGATTAGCCAGGGAATAAGCGGAGGTCTTGCCGTTAAAGCCGGAAACCATGGAACCTAATTCGCTTTTTTCTATGGCGCCGGCATAGGGTTTAAAACCTAAAACATGCGTGCATAAAATGCCCTCGCCCCGGGTATCCACCACGAATTCATTGCGGTAGCCTAAAAGACCTCTGGTGGGAATTTCAAAAATCAAGCGGGTCGTACCCTGGTGGGCTTTGATGCTTAAAAGCTGGCCGCGGCGTTTGGATATTTTTTCAATAACCACGCCGGAATTTTTTTCCGGCACATCAATGGTTAATTCTTCAAAAGGTTCCAGCTTAACGCCGTTTTCTTCTTTGATGATTACTTGGGGCTGGGAAACTTGCAGTTCATAGCCTTCGCGCCTGATATTTTCCAGTAAAATGGCGATATGCAATTCGCCCCGGCCACAGACTTTATAATAGGCCGTTTCGGAAAAATCGATTTTCAAGCCGACATTGACCTCTAATTCCTTGCGCAGGCGCTCCTTAAGCTGGCTATTGGTCACGAATTTGCCTTCTTTTCCGGCAAAAGGAGAATTGTTCACCAAAAAATTCAAAGAGATGGTCGGTTCATCAATGCTAATGGCCGGCAGCGGAGCTTGGCTTTCGTTCTCGGCAATGGTTTCGCCAATATCAATATCGGGCATGCCCGCAATCATCACAATGTCTCCGGCCGAAACTTCGGATACTTCCTTGCGCTCTAATCCATGAAAAGTGAATAGCTTGGTGATTTTACCCCGGCGCGGCTCAAGGCCTTTAGAACTGAGCACTCGGACTTCTTGAGCGGATTTGACCTTTCCGGAATAAACGCGGCAAATGGCCAAACGCCCTAAAAAATTATCATAAGCCAAATTAAAAGGCTGGGCGGCAAACAATTCGGAGGCTGACTCCTCGGGCACGGCCGGCACATGTTTCAAAATAAGATCCAAAAGCGGATTTAAATCGGCCGATTCGTCTTCCAGATTCATTTTAGCCAGACCTAATTTGGAAGCGGCGTAAATTACCGGAAAATCCAATTGCTCGTCGCTGGCTCCCAAATCCAAAAATAATTCGTAAACCATTTCCGCCACTTCTTCAGGGCGTGCCGCCGGCTTGTCAATTTTATTGATTACCGCAATCGGTTTCAAGCCCAGTTCCAGCGACTTCTTTAAAACAAACTTGGTCTGGGGCATAGGGCCTTCTTGGGCATCCACCAAAAGTAAAACGCAGTCAATGGAACGCAAAATGCGCTCCACTTCGGAACTGAAATCGGCATGGCCGGGAGTATCCACGATATTAATCTTGGTGCCATTATAAAACACTGAGGTGTTTTTCGAATAAATCGTAATGCCCCTTTCCTTTTCCAGGGTGTTGCTGTCCATGGTAACAGTACCGTCAGTCATGCCGGTCTGTTTCATTAAAGCGTCCGTTAAAGTTGTTTTGCCATGATCGACATGCGCGATAATGGCGATATTTCTTATTTCCATAATTATTCGCTATTTAAAAAAATTACCGTCTCTTGTAATTTTTCAAACAAGTATGATACATCATTATAATTTAATTTTTATTTTTAATCAAGTATTGATGGTATAAAAAAAGCCCGATGGTATCGATACATCAACCAGCGGGCGGGTAATCCAGATAAATTTGAAAGACTCTTTTTGTAAGGAGCATGCTGATGTTCAGCGCGTCATTTGCGCGTAGCTGGTGATCGCGTCGAGAAGGACAGTTACGGTCGTTTCCATCTCCTCCTGGATCAGGTGCTCGTGCACGCCGTGTATGCGTCGGCTGCCGTAACCCAGGTTCGGCGATGGAATATCCGAATAAGCCATGCCGAACATGGCGCCGTCGGTTCCGGCGCGGACGCGGTGTTCCCGGGGAGTGAGCCCGTTTTTCCGAAGAGCGTTGAAAATCGGGTCGAGCATTTCCGGGTGGGCCTTGATGGCCGGTTCGATGTTGATGTACTGCACCTCCGGCTCCCCTACCGTGAACGCGACGTCGTAACGTTCGGCCGCGATCTTGGCCAGGCGGGCCACCGTACCGTGAAGCAACGAAATTTCATCCCGCTCGAAGGTGCGCGGGATCACCGTAATCTGGGCCAGGGCAGCCGTGAAAGGACGAGTCGCGGGAACGTAGAGGAACGACTGGGCGCCGCTGCTCTGAGTGGGCATGACTTCGTTACCCAGCCTGTCCACAAAGCAACTACCCGCGTAATGGGCGCAACGCAGATGCCCGCCGTCTTCCCCGGGATGGGCATCGACGCCTTTGAATTCAACATCCACACTCACACCGATGAAACACGCGGTGTCCACGGCTTCCGGTTCCTTGCCGTCCACGGTCAGGAAGAGCTTCCACTGGTCAACCACTTCCTTGGGCAGGAATTTGACGCCGACTTCGCCGATTTCTTCGTCCACGCAGACCCAAACCCAGATGGGGCCGTGCGCCATGCCGCTAATGAGCATCTCCTCAATGGCGGTGACGGTCGCGGCCGCGCCACCTTTGTCATCCGCGCCCAAAAGCGTCGTGCCATCCGAAGTAATGATGTGCTTGCCTTCCAGACCAACGAGTTCACTGGCCGGAATAATCACGCCGTTGTTGGGCAGAACGATGTCTCCGCCCTGGTAGTGGTGAACGATGGGCTTGGCCAGTCCTTCGCAGCCGAAATAGGTATCGACATGAAAAACCAGCGCAATTCCCGGCGTATTCTCGAAACCCGGCGTGGCCGGAATCTCGATCAGCTTGGACCCGTCGCCGAGACGGACCATCTGCGTTTCCAGAATGCCCATCTGGATGAATTCCCCGGCGATTTTTTCCACCAGCACGAGTTCATTGGGATTACTCGGGTGAGGCGGATCAACGCCGGGCGTGGGTTGCACCGATCTGGTGTCCATCTGGACGTACTCCAGAAATCGGTCGTTTACACTTCTCATCTGGACAACTCCAATGGTATGAACATCCTTGAGCTTCTTTATCTCAAGGTTTGTGGCCTTATCTAAACATAATGATGAAAAACGGTCAATATTATTTAGAAACAGTTTACCATTGACAATAAATCATTTTTTCGACTATACTTGATGCTTATTAATAACGGATAACCAATCCAACCAATCACATGACTTTATTAACCAACGAAAACCAGAGTTTTGACGGCCTAGGGATAGCGCCGAAAATTTTGGAAATACTGGATAACCTAAAATTCATCACCCCGACCCCCATCCAGCGCCAATCCATTCCGGCGGCCTGCGAAGGCAAAGATATTATGGGCGTAGCCCAGACCGGCACCGGCAAGACGCTGGCCTTTGGCATTCCCATGATTCAGCGGCTGGCTCAAATGAAGGGCTCAAAAGGACTGGTTATTCTACCCACTCGTGAACTGGCCATTCAGGTTAATGAGAGCTTACTGCAAATCGGCAAAAGCATCGGATTAAAAACCGCCATTCTAATCGGCGGCGAATCACCCAACCGGCAATTGCAGGCCTTAAGAAAAAACCCTCACGTTATTATTGCCACTCCCGGTCGGTTAAACGATCATCTGGAGCAAAAAAATATTAAGCTTGATCAGGTTAAAATTTTAGTGCTGGATGAAGCCGACCGCATGCTGGATATGGGTTTTGTTCCGCAGATTAACCGGATCGTCCAGCACGTGCCCCGCAACCGTCAAACCATGCTGTTCTCGGCCACCATGCCAAAGGAAATAATCAGTTTAGCCACCAGTTACATGAAGCTTCCGATTCGGGTAGAGGTGGCGCCTTCCGGCACGATTTCGCAAAAAGTCACCCAGGAACTATTTTTTGTCGGCAACAGCTCTAAATTGCCGCTGTTGGAAAAAGTTTTGAGCGAGTACCGCGGCAGCGTTTTAATCTTCAGCCGAACCAAATTTTCCGCCAAAAAAATCGCCCGCTCCCTAAGGAACGTCGGGCACAGCGCCACGGAAATTCATTCTAACCGCTCGCTTAACCAGCGGATCGAAGCCATGTCCGGCTTTAAGCTGGGCAAATACCGCATTATGGTCGCTACGGATATTGCCTCGCGCGGCATTGATGTGGCGGGCATTGAACTGGTAATCAACTACGATTTGCCAAAAAATCCCGAAGATTACGTGCATCGCATCGGAAGGACCGCCCGCGCCGGCCACCAGGGACACGCCATCTCTTTTGCCACTCCGGACCAATCAAAAGACGTCCGAAACATTGAAAAACTGATTAAGACCCAGCTGTTAGTTTCGCCTTTGCCGAAACTGGCGGCAAAACAGGCTGCGCCAAACCAAGAAAGGCCTTTCCGGGAATTCCAGCCGTCGGCCAAACACAGACCTTCACGCCGTTTTAATGACGGATACTCATCGCGAGAGGGTTCAAAAAAATTCTTCCAAAGAAAGCCGAGAAAATATAAAAGATTTTAAAAACCGGTAAAATCAATCAGCCAAAAAACCGCCTTTCAGCGGTTTTTTTAATAAATCGAAATCCTGTTTGAATCAGTCTCGCTATTTTTTCGCTTTTTTGGCCGACGTTTTTTTAACCGAAGGTTTTTTAGCCGTTTTTCCGTTGGCGGCAGATTTACCCTTGGCGGATTTTTCTATTTTTTTAACCGCTTTTGGCGCAGCTTCTTTTGGCGCCGACTTTTTTTCCGAAGCCGGGACCAGCACTTTTAGAATTTGATCTAGTTTGCTGTTCAGAATGTCGAACTGTTTACTGGACTGTTCGCCGCCACCGCCCCTATTTTTTTTACCGCCTTTTTTTTCAAAACAATCATTGCAGTAAACCGGTTTTCCTGCAGTAGGTTTAAAAGGAACCTCACAGGCCTTGCCGCAGATGTCGCAGGTTGCGGCGAACATTCTTTTTTCTTCAAAGCTGGGCCTGCGGTAATCTTCCTTTCGACCCCTTTTATTTTCAAAACAGCTGCTGCAGTATACCGGTTTATCCCCACTGGGTTTAAAAGGAACTTCGCATTCTTTGCCACATTCCGCGCAAGTTGCTTGGTACATCTGTCTGTCATTATCTCTGCCCCCAAAACCCCGCGTGTTAAAACCTCCTCCTCTGCTTAATTTGCCACCTCGATTGAAATTTTTCATGGTTTATTATCGTTAGTAAATGAATTTTGACACTTGTATAGTACTTCTTCCTCGCTTAAAAATCAATTACTTTATGCTGGCGCTAGGAATGATTTGCACGGAGCGGGTAATGGGCTAAGGAATGAAATGTGGGGATCAGGGTTTCAAGACACACTCCTTTTTCCCATTCCGAAACGCACTGCGCACTCCCACTTTCCTTTTTGTAAATTCCAAACCCTGCTTCTTTAGACTTTCCTATTAGAAGAATAAACCCTCCCCGAGGTGCTCTTTACTTGTTAAAAAATAATCCTGGATTTATTCCAGGTTTTACCATTCCGTATCCTTTTTCCGATTGGCTTTTTGGGCTGATATTCTTGCTTTAAACATCTTATCACCGATCGAAGCCGAGTCTAATACTCCGATGGCGGCCATGATCGCCTCTTTTTCTTCTTGAGAAAAAGAATGCTTTTCCATTGCCTTCGATAAAATCTCGATGGCTCTTTTGTATTCCATTTTTCGTCTGTTAAAAACGATGTACGATTAATAATCCGAGCAATGGCTTCAATCGCCGCCGCTTTCAAAAATTCGCGAGATATTACTGTATGGCTGGGGAGGTAGGATTCGAACCTACGATCATGGAGCCAGAATCCATTGCCTTGCCGCTTGGCTACTCCCCAATATCTAAACCTTACAATTACCAGTTTTAATTTTCAATTACTAATTACTAATTACCAGTTATTCAACCACTTCTCCCCCAAAAGCGTCAAGGGCATCTTTTAAGGAATCATCCGCTGGATTATCTTTGAGTTCTTTTATCTTAGGCGCGATTTTAGTTCTTAATTCTTCTTGTACGACACATTTAATTTTAAGCGGCGAACCGAACGTTTTCTCCAATGCCTCTTCGATAATGATTTTGTTCTTTCGCTCCCACACCAGGTCTAAATGAAACCGGTAACCGAACCCCAGAGTCAACACATCAGCCTCTAGACTTAGAATCTCGCTAACGCGCAAGGTTAAGGCTAAGGAATGGTTATATTTTCTTAATTCATTCAACAACTGATTCCATTTCTGCTTTATTTCAGAGAGTTTGATTACGGTCGCTGCTTTTTGAGCCGGTTTTTCCTTAACCGCAACGGGGCTTTTAAGAATTACTTTTGTTTTAATTTCCGGTTTTTTTGAGTTACTGATTTTAGGGGGTGGCGTCGGCTTAGCCAAAGAAGGCGGGGTTTCCGGAGATTCGATTATTTCTAAAACGGCTATTTCTAAAGGTAACTGAATGATTTCGGAATTGGTTTTTAAAAGCGGCTCTTTGCTTAAAAAAACGTTAATCCATTTCAAAAGCTGATTGGCGCTGGTCTTTTCCACAATTTTATTCAACCTTTTCACCTGCTCCGAATCAAGCTCAATAGAAGAAAACTCCTCCAAAAGCGGGGAAACTTTCAGCAAAATCGCTTTTCTCAATATCTCAATCACATTTTTAGTAAAATGCTTTATGCTAATCCCTTCTTCTACTAAACGATTGAGTAAACTTAAGGCTTGGGCCGCGTCATTGATAAACAGGTATTCTAACAGCTCAATGACCAGCTTGGCATCAGAATGAGGAATAACCAGTTCGGCCAGATCAAAAGTGATTTCCTTTTCCCCTAAGGAAAAAATCTGGCCCAGCATGCTCTCGGCGTCACGGACGCTTCCCTCAGATGATAAAGCAATTGCTTCCAGCACTTTTTCATCCACTTTAACTTTTTCCGCCTGGGCGATTCGGGAAAGGCGATCGATAATATCTTTCACTCCTACCTTTTGGAAATCAAAGCGCTGGCAGCGGGAAATAATGGTAGAAGGAACTTTATGCAGTTCGGTGGTGGCTAAAATAAATACTACGTTTTCCGGCGGCTCTTCTATAGTTTTAAGCAGGGCGTTAAACGCCGAGAGGGAAAGCATGTGTACTTCATCAATAATGAACACTTTGTATTTGCTGGAAACCGGCACCACGCGGGAATTATTAATAATGTTTTCCCGCACATTGTCTACGCCGGTATGCGAGGCGGCATCAATTTCAATCAGGTCCAACGAGCGACCATTGTTTATTTCGGTACAAGAAGGGCACTGGTTACAAGGCTCTGCTTTTCCGGAGGCGCGTTTTTGACAATTCAACGCTTTGGCCACAAGGCGGGCTATAGTGGTTTTGCCAATGCCGCGCGGGCCGCTGAATAAATAAGCATGGGCAATCCGGCCGCTTTCCAGTTCATTGGTCAGCGTTATTTTAATGTGATTTTGATCGACTATCTCACTAAAGGATTTCGGCCGATATTTTCGATAAAGTGTTGAGGGCATATTTTTGGTTAGTAAACTAATCCTAGTTTAGCCTTTATTTGAATCTTCTGCAATCCTGATTTAGCGTAATAAAAAAACCCGGTTAAGGATTATTTGCCTAATTAATTAGAAATTGTTTTATTGTTATATTGTTAAATTGTTGGAAAATACCAGTAAAAAACAATAAAACAATTTAAAACCTAATAAGCTAAAAAGCTACAAGCTAATCTCCTAACTTCCTAAATCCCAATATCCTCCAGTTTTTCCTTTTCCTTATCTTCTTCTCTGCTAGGTTCCAGTTTTTCCTCTTTTTTCTCCAGATTATCTTCGAGCTGTTCCAATTCTGTAACTATCACCGACTCTGCTCTATTTTCAATCGCTCCTCCGCCTTTGACCACATTCTCTACGGCCGCCCAGTTAGACTGCTTATCCTTGGGGACTAAAATGACCACTTCATCTCCGGCTTCTCCTTTAAAATAAGTAATGCTGGCTAAAAGCACCTTATAGCCCTTCCCGCTGGCGACTACTCGATATTCGCCGGTTTGCTCGTCTTGGATCAGGCTTCCGATCAGGCGCCGTCGTTCTACCGGACCGATTTGTTTATAAACAAAAGAACCATCGTCAGAAATGGTTAATTTCAGCACATCACCCTCTACTAATTTAGATTTAGAGGCGTAATTTGCCGGTACGTTGTATTGTTTTTCATCCGGGCCCACCATATTCAGCCCGTCAAATATTCCTTCTATTATTCTTCCGCCCCCCGCCACCTTTCCTACTATTTTTGCTTTGGAGGCCGGTGCGTCATTGACTTCAAAAAGATCGGCTCCTGCCGCTTCGCTTAACATCTGCTTGGCGGAACGGATGGCTTCTTCAGCCGAATCGATCATTTGTTTTATTTGCTCTAATTTATTTTCGTCGATCATTTTTATTTTCCTCCCAGAATTTTATTATTTGTTATATTTTGATATTTTTTTGTTTTAATTTGTTTTTTATTTTATATTATTTCCGAACTGTTTTATTTTTATTGTGAATCTATTTTATCATACCTTAAAAATTAGTCAAAGAAAATTAAAAAGGCCCGCTGCGACAGGCTCGAAAAATGGCTCAATTTAGCCGTTTTAAAAACGGTAGCAATAGATCGAATTACTGGTTTCGGTCGGTTTACTAACCACGGCCGGTGTAAAAGCTTTTATCGGAAAAACATACGAGACAATTCGGCTATCCTTTTTCATTTCTTTTTTGAATTTTGATTCCAGTTTTTTTAGGCCATACGGGGTAAGGAAAAAAACAATAACATTCGCCTGACTGAAATCAGCTCGAAAAAAATCTTTGTATAAAATTTTTACTCGTCCCTTCAGCCTATGAACAAAAAAATTGTTCAAGAAGAAAAGTCTTATTCTAGAAACCAAATAAGGAATAAACGAGATTTCATATCCGATAAACTGAGCATCATAGCGTTTAGCCAGTTCCAGGGTCACTCGACCGTCGCCGGAACCCAATTCATATACTACTTCGTCTTTTTTTATTCCGGCCAGTTCTGTAATTCTCAGCAAATCTTTTTTTCGCGCCGGAACCCAAGGAGCGGCCCGATAGCTGGCCAAGGCCATGGTGCCAAATACCAGTAAGATTAACAAAAGTAAGCCAAAATGAAAAAATAGTTCAGACATTCCTATTGCTTTATTGTTATATTGCTAAATTGTTTTATTGTTTCTAAAAAATAACAATTCAACAATTTAGCAATATAACAATTTAACTATGCGACAGTTAAAATAACGATCGAGCTAAATTTTAATTTCCGTTGTTTCTTTCTTTTTAGATCGCTCTAAGATTTCCGATTCAATAATGTTTCTTTCCCTTCCGTATTTCAATCGGGAGAGTTCTTTAATCGCCGGCACCATTTCGGGATTGCCTTTAGGCAGAGTTCTTCCCTTTACGTTAAAGGGCCGCGCATGGCTGTTATCGATCAAAAGCTTCAGATTAAAGGTATATTTGTCGACATTCATAACGTCATATTCATTGAATACCGGATCGAACTGCTTAGCAAAAAGCTCGGCGTCCTCCACTCCGACCCGATAAGCCGCAATGGTCCCCACATTGCCGAAAACAGCGTCTTTAATGCTGGTATCGGTACCCTGGACCAGCTGCCCGACATATTGATGCGCCATGGTCAGGGAAAGCTTGTATTTACGGGCTTCCGAAAGGATTACCGCAATGCTTTCCGTAACATAGTTTTGGAACTCATCGATGTAAAGATAGAACGGTTTGCGCTGTGATTCAGGGAGATCGACCCGGCTTAAAGCGGCCATCAAAATCTTTCCCACTATTACCAGCCCCAGAAGTTCCGCGTTTAAGTCTCCGATCCTTCCTTTCGACAGATTGATCAATAAAATCTTGCCTTGATCCATTGCTTCCCTAAAGTTGAATCCGCTTTTCTGCTGGGCAATAATCGGGCGCATATAGTCATTGGAGATAAAGGTGTTCAATTTGCTGGTGATGTAAGGAACCATATTGGCCAACGCCGCTTCACCGCCCGCTTTTTCTGCTTCTTCTTCCCAAAATCTCTTTACCACAATGTTAGTGGTTTTAGTAAGTTTGTATTTTCGGTATTCCTTGTCGGCAAGGACGCGGGGAATTTCCAACAAGGTGGCACCGCTTTCCGGATCATCCATCACCAAAAGCATGGCATTGCGCATGTACTGTTCAAACATCGGGCCGCCGGTTTGAGCCAGATTATACAACTTGTCAAAAATCTTGATCATCTCGTTAATCACAAAAGTTTTCTGTTCCGGGTATTTGGGATCATACTCCATCAAATTCAGCCCAATGGGTCTTTGCAAATCCGCCGGATCAAAATAAATTACGTCTTCGGCCCTACTTTTAGGAACATTAGGCAAAACATATTCATCAATCAATCCGCCATGCGGATCGATTAGGCAGCAGCCGTCGCCATTCTGAATATCCTGAACGGCCATGTTCGCCATGGTATAAGATTTTCCTGAACCCGTTTGTCCAATTATATAGATGTGTCTTTCCCGATCGTCTTTTTTGATTCGTACTTCCGTTTTTTGGCCGCGGTATTCGCATTCACCCAAAATCACTCCGGTTTTAGGTAAATTGTTTGGCGGGGGCGCTTTTTTGGCGCCGAGCCAGCGAATGTTGGGAGTTTCGGTGTAAGGCAGCGGCAAATGGTAAAGGCTGACCACTTCTTCGGTGTTTAAAATGAATGCGCGCTTTTCGTTAAAATTGCGATAAATAAAATCATGAATCAAACGGGGATTATTGCCCACTTGCACCGCGTTAAAACCATTGCCGTATTCGTAGCCGGAATATTGGGAAAAGGAATCAATGATATTTCTAAGATATGCTTGCGCCTGATCTTTTCGTTTGGCCGAGACCACGATCCGGATATTCACATCGAATCCGGCCTTGCTGGTTTTTTCTTCCAGGGATTTTACGATCTCTTCTTCCATGGGTGAAAGCTGATGCAGCTGCTGTTTTTGAAGCAGGTCGTCTTCTTTGGATTTATGAATAAAGAACATTTTAAACATTCCGCTTAAAAATCCGAGAAAACCGCGGCCGCCCGCCGCATTCAGTGCTTCTTGCAACTTTTTACCCTGTTGCATTTCGGAAGCGACTTTGGCCGGCCAAGCATGCCACGAGGCTCTGGCCGAGCGAAGAATGATTTGAATCGCTCCGCCTTCATCCGTTTGGAATTTAGAAAGCGAATTGGTAATGGCGTTCAACGGATCGGATTCCAATTTTTGGTAAGTTCGAATTGGGAAAATATATTTTTTCTTGAGTCTCAGGTAGGCCGCCTGAATTATCCCTTGGGGCGTGAAAATATTGTAATCTTCCACCGGATCAATTTGCGCTTCAGGATAATGGGCGTGCAGCTGCTGTTCTAAGAAGCGCCGGAAATACTTGGGGCAGGTAACGTAAAAGGAAATCGCATTATCTTTTTCCTTAACTATTTCCAAGGCGAAGTGGTCTTGACGGCCATATAAAAAAGTCCGTAGTCCGCTTTGGGGTTTTAGGCCTCCCAAATTAGCGTATAAGTTTTCCGCCATGCCGATTAACTGTTTAAGCTCTTTTTCTTTATCCTCTTCTCTGGAAAATTCTTTCGGCACCATCACCAATAAAGTAACGTTATGAAACTCCTCTGGCAAATTATACTGCTTTCTTAAAATTTTCCTCACAATAAAAATTACGGCGGCAACTGCGAAAACGATTGCCGCAAAAATAATCAATCCGATCACTACCGGATTAGAAAAAATTGATTCTCCCGTAACGGGATTAGGCAAAGTATTCGACATTCTTACTCTCCTTTTTTCTTTTTGATTATCTCCAAAATCCGATCAGTCTTGATTTTGGTTTCTTGCTCTAAAAAGAATTTGTTTACTCCGGGAATCAATTTCAGCCAGTCGCCAATAAGCTGAATTACCTTTTTAGCCGTAGCTTTGGCGGTTTGGATTAGATTCTCAATCAGCGTAGCGGTTTCTTCGCCCTTTTGCCGAAAAAGAAGCTTCTGATTGGCATCCATGCTTTGATAAATATCAACTAAATCCTCCGAGAGGATTTTTTCGATTTCCCTTCTAGTTTCGGACTTGGGAACAGCTATTGGGGTAGGAGTTGTGGCGGCGGGAACCGGTTGAGCCGAGGCCGCTTTTTGTTCTTCCTTAGCTATCTGTTTTTCCAGCTCGGCTAGATCCTTTTCCAATTCCACTTTTTTTTCGTCAGTTTCGGGAATAATTGGTCTTTCCGGAATAATTTCAGGCTTAGGCTGCTGTTCAAATTGTTGTTCAGGCATGATAAAAAATTAAAGCTCAAAGCGAAAAAAATTGAGATAATCTGCCGTTCTAATCTTTAAATTTAAACTTTTAACTCTAAACTTTGCACTTTTATAGTATATCATATTTTCCCGTTTTTTTCAACTTATTTCCTAAAATACCCCCTACCTACTTAGTGGGATTGACAAAAATTGAGATTAGGTATATATTTATCTGTTAAAATTAAGCTGCTAAGTACCAAGTACTAAGAAGGAAAAAGCGACAGATATTTGCCGTCTCTTGATAGCAGACCCCGCTAGAAATCGGGTAGCGGAAAAAAGCCTGTTGGGATGAATACAACGGTGTTTTCTAAAGGGGTAAATATGTGTCACTTTTAATGGGAAGATCATTCGAAAAAAAATAGACCAAAAATAGACCTCTGAAAGGGGGAAAGTAGCATGAGAAGCTGGATTCTTCTGCCTCTGCTGGCAAGCGTCTTACTGCTGGCCGGTTGCGGAGCGCACAGTCACTTGGAGCGGATTGATCATAATACCTGGAATTTCCACTGGGAAGCCTACCGGATCGCCGATCCGCAAATCCTGGTAGACGTTTATCGCGCCCAGGAAAACATCACGGAAGAGGATTGGATGTTGTTCGACAACACCGCCTATTTCACGGTAATTCCAGGACACCCGAAATTTGACGGCAACGTCACTTCAGTAAAGGTGTATCTGGACAATAACGGACCGGTTTTCGCCGCTAAAGGAGGTGCGGGATACCAATTTGGTATCACCACTGCTTGGAGCGTAGGCGAAAATTTGTTCTACAACGTTATGCCCGGCAAACACACCGTGGTGGTTCAAGTCGAATGGCAGTCCTGGAAACCGTTCTGGTTTAAAGGACAACAAACCCGAGACCTGACCACCTGGACCTACGCCATCATTGACGTAGACCAATCGTATCTGGCCCGAATGGATACCGATCCCGGGCTGTTCCGTGCCGCTAAAAAGGATGAGCCGCAATTGCTGGTTACTTACCTGGGCCGGCTGATTAACGTTACGGAGAAAAAGCGAACTATGTTCGAAAACTCCGAGACGTACCTGGTAGCGGTTGGGAATGACGACGATGGATACGTCAAGGACGTCATCGTATATCTCAACAATGTCCGGATTCCGGTTCACAAAGAAGGCGTCCATTATACCTTCGGCGTGACTACCGGGTATGGCAGCGGCGGCAACTACTATTACAACATCGGTTCCGGTAATTACAAGTTCCGGATCGAAGTAGTAAAGGTCAAACCGCCGAAGCCGGTGGCCCAGCCGCCTGGACCAGATGGAGAGGTCTATTCGCAGTTCGTACATTCCGAACTTGAGGTGGATCCGACCTATTTAGGTTGGTGATCTGCTTCGCTTACCAAGAGGGCGTGCATCTCTATAATCTATAAATAGAGATGCCCGCCTTTTTTCTTTATGGGATATCGCGCCTTCTGCCGGGTAGGCGGAGCGACGTCGCTCCGCCTACCCTTTATTACTTTTGACAGAATTGAATTATTGCGGTAGTTTAAATATAAGATTAGATCTTTTTCCTGGGAGGCGGCCCATGTCAACAACAGGCTTGATAGTACTGGGGGTTATTTTCGCAGCACTTATCGCGGTGGCGCTCTGGGCGATCAAAAAACTCCCTAAGACAGAGGAGATGACTTCTGAGGACAGAGAAATCTGGGTCCAGGCTATGATGGTAGATCCGTTCCTCAACTATCCTGTACTCTGATTATCTCTAAGGTTCTTCATGTCAGGCAGTTGCCCGCGCGACTGCCTTTTTCTTTATCAAATAATGACTTGCAAAAAATCGTAAAGTGTGCTACAATATAACCATAAAGTGCTAAAACAAACACAAAAAAATGAATCCCGTTAGAAAAAACAAATTTTGGTTTACCTATAATATCCAACGCTTAGAAAATAAACACCGGCATACCGATTGCACTGCTTATTTACGGAAGCGCTCTACGGAAAACAATCATTATTTTTCAATTTTCAGCAAAGGTCGAGAACTATTTTTTATTTATTTTGAAGCGTGTTTAAAGCGCTTCTTTTTTCTAACGGGATGAACATCCAGGAAATTAAATCCAAGGATATGAGTTGGGTTAACATTATTAACCCCACTCAAGAAGAGATTGAACATCTCCGAAAAACTTATAAATTCCACCCGCTGGATTTAGAAGATTGTTTAACGGTAACCCAGCGACCTAAGATTGATGAATACGAGAAGTATCATTTTATGGTGCTTCTTTTTCCGATTTACCACACGAAAACCCGTGAAATTACTCCCGAAGAAATCCATTTTTTTATCAGCAAGCACTACCTGATTACTATTCATAACAATGTGCTTTCGCCCGTCACCAATTTTTTTCACCTCTGCCAAAGCAGCCAAGAGGTACGAAAAAAGCATTTCGATGGCTCCGCCGAAAAACTACTGTATCACGTTTTAGATAAACTGCTTACCTCTATTTACCCGATGCTGGATCATCTTAGCGTTGACATCAGCCAGGTGGAAAAAGGGATTTTTGCCGGTGACGAAAAAAAGATGGTTAAAGAAATTCTGGTAACCCGCCGGAATATCACCGACTTTCGCAAAATTATGCAGGCTCACAAAAAGACTTTGCAAAAGTTAACGGCCGGCCTGCAGGAAAGCGACTTATTTCAAATCCAAAAAACTGACCGCTATTTCGACAACTTAGTGGATCACACTAAGGAGATTTGGGATGCCCTCGAAGGATACAAAGAAGCCATCGAAGCATTGCAGGAAACCAATGAATCGCTGATTTCTAATCGCATTAATGAAATAATGAAAACATTAACGGCTATTTCCGTGGCTATTCTGCCAGTAACATTGATTGCCAGCCTGTTTGGCATGAACACTCCCAATTCTCCCTTTAGCAATCAGCCTCATGCCTTTTGGATAATAACCGCCATGAACTTATTGATAATGGCCGGCTTGATATTTTTCCTTAAAAAGAAAAGATGGATTTAAAACAGCTGCTTTAAAAGCAGGCGGAAATAAGTTATAATTCGATTATGAGCAAAACGAATCAAAAAATCACTACTGAGGTAAAAATAGTTCCCAAAATAACCGAAAAAGTCGGAGAACTTATTGTTTTACTGGTAGCCTGCGTTATTTTAGGATCGGCTTTTTTGGCCGCAATCATTATCAGTTCAATTAAACTGACTAATTTATAATAATTGCGATAATGGAAATAACTACCCTTCCCTACTTTTTTATTGCTACCGTAATTATTATTGGCATTGGGATCGCCGTCTGGCTTAACCAAAGAGCTTCTTCCGGAAACAAGGGATCAATGCTTGAGAAGTACTCCCGCGATCTTACCAAGCTTTCCGAAGAGGGCGAGCTTGATCCGGTAATCGGACGCTTTCACGAAATCAAAAGAGTGATTCAAATTTTGTCGCGCCGGACCAAAAACAATCCCGTTTTGATCGGAGTTTCGGGAGTGGGTAAAACCGCCATAGTCGAGGAACTGGCCAATCAAATTCAACACGGCAATGTGCCGGATTCTTTGAAAAATAAGCGGGTTCTGGCTTTGGATCTTTCGGGACTAGTGGCCGGCACCAAGTACCGCGGAGAATTCGAACAGCGCTTGAAAAGCGTGGTGGATGAGATTAAAATAGCTAAGCGGAATATTATTCTATTCATTGACGAGCTGCAAACTTTGGCCGAAGCCGGGGAAGCCACTGGCGCCATTGACGCTTCGGATATTCTTAAGCCGGCCCTGGCGCGCGGAGAGCTGCAGGCCGTGGGAGCGACCACTGAAGAAGAGTACAATAAATTCATCAAGACCGATCCGACCTTAGAAAGAAGATTCCAGCCGGTAATGGTAAAGGAACCGACTTACAACGAAACCCTGAAAATTTTAAAAGGAATCAGAAGAAAATATGAAGAGCACCACCGGGTTAAGATAACGGACGAAGCCATAAACGCTGCCGTTAAGCTGGCCGATGAATATCTTAAGGACCGCTATTTTCCCGATAAGGCAATCGATTTAATGGATGAATCGGCGGCGAAAGTACGCCTTTCCGTCGTTACTAATCCAGAAGAATATGAGGATAAGAATCCGACGGTAACGGGCAAAGATGTTGAAGAAGTAATCAATGAATGGACCAATGAATTGATCAGTTACTCTTCTAAAAAACCTGAATCCAAACAAGCCTAGGTATTAAAATCCCCTTTCTAAAAAACAGCATGGCAATTCATGCTTTTTTATTACTCCGAATTGTAGTAAAATAAACCCATGACTGAAATATGCTTTTACAATACCCTCGCCCGCAAAAAAGAAGGGTTTAAACCAATTAAAAAAGGATTGGTTGGTTTATATACTTGCGGTCCTACCGTTTACAACTACGCTCATATTGGAAATTTAAGAACCTATGTTTTTGAAGATGTGCTGCGAAGGACTTTGGAATACAACGGATTGAAGGTAAAGCACGTCATGAACATCACGGACGTCGGTCATTTAACTTCTGATGCCGACACCGGCGAGGATAAAGTGGAAAAAGAAGCACGAAAAGAAAATAAATCAGCCTGGGACATCACTGATTATTACGCCGGCGTTTTCAAGAAGAATTTGCAGGAACTGAATATTAAACCTCCCGCGATCTGGTGCAAAGCGACCGATCACATCAAAGAACAAATTGCCCTGGTAAAAAAGCTGGAAAAAAAAGGATTCACTTACCGCACTGGCGACGGCATTTATTTTAATACCGCGAAACTGAAAGACTACGGCAAGTTGGCCAGGCTCGACGTAAGAGGCTTAAAAGCCGGCGCGCGCGTTGCGTTAAAAGACGAGAAAAAGAATTTGACTGATTTTGCCTTATGGAAATTTTCACCGAAAGATTCCAAAAGGCAAATGGAATGGGATTCTCCCTGGGGATTGGGCTTTCCGGGCTGGCACCTGGAATGCTCCGCTATGTCCACTAAATACTTGGGCCAGCCGTTTGACCTTCATACCGGCGGAGTGGATCATATTTCCGTGCACCACACCAATGAAATAGCCCAGAGCGAAGCCGCTAATGGAAAAACTTTGGCAAATTACTGGCTGCACGGAGAGTTTTTAATCATCCAAGACCAGAAAATGGCCAAATCGGAACAGAACTTTATCACTTTAGCTACCCTAAAAAATAAGGGGATCAATCCTATCGCCTATCGCTATTTGATTTTGACTTCGCATTACCGCTCCAAGCTGAACTTCAGCTGGAAAAGCTTGGCCGCGGCGGAATCGGCCTTAAAAAGCATTTACCATCAAGTGGAACAGTTCGATAATCCTAAAGTGGGTTGCGCCGAGCTGGAACAGAAATTCATTAAGGCGATTAACAATGATTTGGACACTCCTCAAGCAGTGGCGATCCTCTGGGAACTATTGAAATCAAACTATCCCACCAGCGCCAAAAAGAAAACTTTACTGGAGTTTGACCGCGTATTGGGCTTAGGATTAGACCAAATTGAGAAACAAAAGTTATCCCTTCCGAAAGCGGTAAGCAAGTTAGCCCAAGCTCGGGAGAATGCCCGAAAAAAGCAGGATTTTTCCAGGGCCGATTCCTTAAGGAAAGAGATTGAAAAACTGGGGTTTAAGGTTGAGGATACTAAAGACGGATTAACCATCACTAAGAAAGATTAATGCTATCAGTCGATCACCTTATTTTTTGGGGATTTTACAACGCCTTACCCCACCTTCCGATTTTTAATGCTTTCTTTACTTTCATTTCTTATTTAGGATACCCCAACTTGATCTGGGTTCCTTTAGTGATCGGTTTTCTTTTGTTTCACCATCAAAAAAGAGGATGGATCTTGCTGGAAGCGGTTTTTGCCATAGGGATCGGCGTGGTGTTAAATGAATACCTGATTAAGGAGATTTTTGTCCGACTGCGTCCGTTTGAAGTTTTTGCTAATCTTTCATCGCTGGATCCGACGGCAGCCGGGTTTTCTTTTCCCTCTTCCCACGCCGTGGCCGCTTTAAGCTTAGCCACGGTAATCGCCTTGTCCACCAAGAATACTAAGATCCAGGCACTGGCGGCAATTTATGCCATCTTGGTATGCTTTTCCCGAATTTATTTGGGTGTTCATTTTCCGCTGGATGTAATCGCCGGAGCGCTGTTGGGAATATTATTGGGCTGGCTTTCTTCTTACTTTCTTCCCCATTTCTATAAATCCCTTTTTCACAAAGAAGGGCATTTCTAAACAAAATTAAGAAGGCGCGATTCGCGAATCGCGCCTTCTTTTGGTTTTAAATATCGTATTTGAATTTTTTCTTATTGGAAGCTCCCCCTTTAAGCAGAATCATCAAAAGAATCGGTGCCACAATCCAGATAAAGCGGCCCACTTCCGAAACAAAAATGGTTTGGGTGGACGGAGCCAGGTGTCCGGCGGCCGATTCGGGTAAAAACGACAAGGTAATGCTGATCAGCAACCCGACATGCAGAATACTAAAGACAATCACCTGCCACCATTTGCCTCGATCATCTGAACTGGCCACGGTAGCGAGTAGTGCGGACCGGGAAAGCAAAAAGAATAGAAACACGAAAATGGCCACAAAGGCGGTAATCCGCACGACAAAAAACTGATTGATCCCTACTTCGGTGTTCACATCATTAATGTAAGGCGCGGTATTGACCACGGCCAGGGCCATATAAATACTGACCAAAATTACGATAATCCGGTCTCGGCCCAAGGACATGCCGTAAAGCAAAGCGGCGACCACAAAAAATAGGATAATAAACATATCCCAGGTGGGTTTTGACCAGTCAAAATTGGCGATCCAGGTACCGGTATTGGCGGCAACTGTAGCAAAAATCATTTGTTTCCTCCGTTATTTATCTTTATTT
>Ga0051987_10000358_pt1 | contig 25425 bp, 21 predicted proteins | sample CryGey08umfilter_2_FD_58083 | JGI IMG/M metagenome (GOLD analysis project Ga0051987, IMG submission 58083) | Groundwater microbial communities from aquifer in Utah, USA - Crystal Geyser 4/10/14 0.8 um filter | ecosystem: Environmental > Aquatic > Deep subsurface > Groundwater | place: USA: Utah... | reverse complement strand
ACAAAAAAACCAGATGTAGCGCATATCAAGGCCTCCCATATACCTGCCGCCACATCTCCTCCCACAAGTGGTGTAAAAGAAATACCTTTGGATTGAATGATAAAAAATATCTTCATCATACCAATAAGCGTACCCAAAAAACCCAAAAGAGGCGCTATCTGAACGATAGCAGATAGCATAGAAAGATTTTCTTCTAAAATAGGCGCCTCATAAAGAAAAGAATTTTCCATAGACTCCTTGATCTCATCTTTTGGGCTATCATACTTCATAATACCTTCTTTTAAAACTCTGGCTAAAGGCGTATTTGACCGCTCGCACAGATCAATAGCCTCTTTTATCCTCTGCCTTTCAATGCTTTCAAATATATCGGTAAGGATCTTTTCAACAGGCGCGGCGGATCTAGCGAATTGCCTCATCTTAGAAACAACAATAGCGAAAGCGAAAATAGAAGACAGAATAATAGGCACCATGACAGGCCCGCCCTTATGGAACAGGCCTACGCTAATAAAAATAAAATAGGAAGCCGCTATGCTCAAAATAACAAGCGCTACTTTTAGTATTTTATCTTTCATTGACTTTGCATATTGTAGGTATTTATTCCTTACAAAGTTAACTCCACAGCTTGCTTAGGAAATTTTCAGTGACTGCACTGAAAATTTACAAGCGTTTAAGCAAGGAGTCTATTGCCGACCCTGTTGCAGCCCCGCGAGTTTTTCTTTGGCATATTTAGCCTCAGGCACGTTATAGGCGGCTATCTTCTCCAATATATTCTTTAGTTCGTTCAAGTTTTCCTTGTTTTCATAGGCCCTGGCAACGCGTAAGAGGGCCTTTACAACCCATGTATCCTGTCCCGGATAAATATAAGATACCTTTAAATAAGCTTCCACAGCGTCCTGAACCGCGCCCTGTTCCTCAAGGATCTCCGCTAAGTTAAACTGGATCTCGGCATTTGATTCCGTGCCTTCAATTGTCAAAGCCTTATCTAAAAACTCAACTGCTTGCTTATAAAGTTTTCTCTTTCTATAAACAGACGCCGTTTTAACGCAAGCGGTCTTCCCAAATCCATAACCAATAGAAACTGCCTCCTGATAATTTTTTAAAGCGTTATCCAGATCTGACCTTATAACATAAATATCTCCGATAAAAATATATGCCTTAGCCAAAGCCCCTTTTTTGCCGTAATCTTTAGCCTGCTGGAAGTTCATCAGGGCCCTATCCTGATCCCCTTCTTCCATAAAGCTGACCCCCATTTCAAGAAAAGCATCCGCGATAAATTCATGCTGAGGATAATTCCTGATCAATCGCTCAAAATATTTTCTGGCTGAAAGGTGGTCTCTTTTCGCTAGATAAGATTCACCCAGCCAAAAAATTATATCCGGGGAAAGGTTGGAATCCGGATTACGGGCGATAAAATCAGCGAACCTCTTGTTGGCCTCGGGTTCATTGCCCATTTGCGCGTAAGCGTTCGCGATCTCATACTCTGTTTTCTGGCGTAACGCCTCTGAACCTAAAGAACCTTTCAGGATATACAAAAAAATATCTATAGCGTCTTTCCATCTGGAAAGATTTAAGAAAGCTTCACCTAAAAGAAAAACAGCCTCCGGCCTATAAGAAGAATCTTTAAAATTATCTGAAAAATATTTCAGCTGTTCCGCGGCGGCAGAGAAATCACCTTTCTGAAAATACGCTACACCTATGAAATAATAGGCGCCATCCGTTAATTTTGAAGCCGGGTAGTCTTTCAAAAGTTTGCGAAAAGCAAGAATAGCTGAATCCCTGCTATCAGTCTTTAGCCAAGTCATTCCAAGCTGATATTGGACATAATCATTATAAACACTGTCAGGATAATCCTCCAGGAAGGCGCGATATGTCTCAACCGCCTTTTTATATTCACCGGCATCCTGATACGCGTCACCCATCTGGCATAACGCGCTTAATTTGAAGATCTTGTCAGTTGATAAAGAAGCTACCTTTTGAAACTCGTCCACTGCCGACCTGAAATCTCCAACCTTTAGATAAGACCAGGCTAAACCATAGTGGATCTTGTCCCTGAGCTCCTTGCTATCCGCGTAGCCGCCAACCGCGGACCTTAGCTTATCCAGAGATATCCTATAGGCGATAATGGCATCCTGGAAACGAGAAAGATTGTATAAGGCCTCCGCCCTTCCGAAATAGGCAAGAGGCGTATATCCACCCTCTTTATCCTTGGCAATAACATTGTCAAAAAGCTCAAGCGACACATCAAAAGACCCCAAACCGCTTTCTAAAACGGCCCTGCCAAGCGTAACCCCCAAAGGCTGGTTTTCACCTTCAAATCTTGAAAAGACCTCTTTGGCTTCTTGAAATCTTTTAACTCGCAGATATGACCACCCCATACCGATCTGAGAAAGCAAATTCATTTCTTCATCCGCGCACCCACTCTGCGAATTACGGTAAGCGGTAATAGCCTCATCGTAGAGCTCTAAATAAAAATTAGCTTCGCCTAGATAAAAATACGCGCGATTAAGCAATTTAGAACGCGGATACTTTGACACAAAAACCAATAATTCTTTCTTTAGATTAGCGTGATCTCTCATCCTATACAGAGCTTCGCAAACACCAAAAAGCGCTTCTTCAATAACAATCTCATCCTTAAATTGAGTAGAAATAAAACGGTAAGTATCCTGGGCTTCCTGCAATTTAGCGTCGTTCATCTGCGCCAACGCGAGAGATTTATACGCGGCTAAATAATAAGAAGACCCCTTATAACCGTCTATCAATTGTTTATAGAATTCAGCGGCCTGCTTATGATCTCTTCCCCTTGAATAGACCTCGCCTAACCAAAACAAGATCTTATCTTTGATACTACCTGAGCCTTCCATCTTTAAAAGCGTTTCAAATTGGTCTAACGCTTTAAGATATTTCTCCTGATAAAAATAGCACTGCCCGGTGTAAAGTAACGCTTCAGATCTTTTATCGCTTGAAATATACGTTTTTAAAAAACGCTCAAACATAGTCAAAGAAACATCATAAAAACCGTCTTCATAGGCCTTCACTGCCACATAAAAAGCGTCCTCTTCTTTCTTGTCGAAATCCGCTGCCATTAATGTAGCCACAAAAAAACTGAAAAATAGAAAAACTGAAAAACAAAAAAACAAAATGTGTTTGTTTTTCTTGTCTTTTGCGCTTCCCTTACCCAGTTCTTTAGTTTCTTTGTTTTTCTGTCTTCTGTCTTCTGCCATCTGTCTTCCGTCCTCTGTCTACGCTAAGTATCTTACGCAGATATTGCCCAGTATACGACCGGTCATTTTTTGCTATCTCCTCTGGACTGCCGCAGGCGACAACGAAACCGCCCTGATCGCCGCCCTCAGGCCCAAGATCAATACAGTAATCCGCGCATTTTATCACATCCATGTTATGTTCAACCACTAAAACCGTATTGCCCAGGTCAACCAATCGTTGAAGAACGATCAAAAGCCTTTCTACATCCGCGAAGTGAAGCCCAGTCGTAGGTTCATCAAGGATATACAGCGTAGAACCGGTAGAACGTTTGCACAATTCACTGGCGAGCTTAACCCTTTGGGCTTCACCACCGGATAATGTCGTAGCTGACTGGCCCAACTGGATATACCCCAATCCTACATCATAAAGGGTCTGTAAGATATCTTTTATTTTCGGAATATTTTCATAAAGAGATAACGCCTCCTGAATAGACATTTTAAGTACATCCGCGATAGACTTTCCCTTATATCGGACCTCTAACGTAGCTTCATTAAACCTCTCACCGCCACAGGCCTCGCATTTGATATAAACATCAGGCAAAAAATGCATCTCGATCTTTTTGATACCATCGCCACCGCACGCCTCGCACCTGCCGCCCTTAACGTTAAAGCTAAAACGTCCGGGCCTATAGCCGCGGGAACGCGCCTCAGGGAGCCTTGAAAAAATATCGCGGATATGTGAAAAAACACCCGCGTATGTAGCAGGATTAGAGCGCGGCGTCCTGCCTATAGGGGACTGGTCAACTACGATGACTTTATCTATATATTCAGCTCCTGTTAACTCTTTATAAGCGCCCTGCTTATTTTTAGAGCGATATAATTCGCGCGATAAAGCCCTGTATAGCGTCTCATCTATTAATGTAGACTTTCCTGAACCTGATACACCACTGACACAGATCAATACGCCCAACGGAAATTTTACGTTTATATTCTTTAGATTATGAGTAGTAGCGCCTTTAAGCTCCATATTCTTTTTGGAGTGGTAGTCACGCCGCTCTCCGGGGACCTTTATCTCTAGATCGCCATTTAAAAATTTAGCAGTTATAGAATTTTTGGATTTAAGCAGTCCCTGGACCGTGCCGCTGAAAAGCACCTCTCCGCCATATTTGCCAGCGCCAGGCCCCAGATCAACGACATGATCGGCATGGCGGATAGTAGCCTCATCGTGCTCTACGATCAAGAGCGTGTTCCCAAGATCCCGCAAAGATCCAAGTGTCGCGAGAAGTTTGGCGTTATCTTTAGCATGAAGGCCTATGCTTGGCTCATCCAGCACATAACAGACGCCCACGAGCCCTGACCCTACCTGAGTAGCCAAACGGATCCGCTGGAACTCACCCCCTGACAGTGTCTGGCTCTTCCTATCTAATGTCAGATAGCCAAGCCCCACATTCTGACAAAACTTTAATTTCTCTTTTACATCTTTTAAGGCTTGGGCCGCTATCAGCCTCTCGCTCTCGGTCAATGGTATATTAGTAAAAAAATCATATGCCTTTAAAATAGTCAGGCGCGTCACATCCCAGATGGACTTATCTTTGATAGTCACAGCCAAACTCTCTTTTTTAAGCCTAGAGCCCTGGCACTCAGGGCATGGGGCCTGAGACATAAATTTAGAGATCTCCTCTTTTAAAAAGATACTGTCTGTCTGATCAAAAAGCCTTGTTAAATGAGGGACCAATCCTTCAAACCTCCTGCCCCATATTTCCTCATCGCAGCCATAAATGATCGCGCGCCTGTGTTCTTTCTTTAATTTTTTAAAAGGCACAGCCAGATCAAAACTCAGGCGATCCGACAATTCCCGCAATAAGCTGCGGTAATAAAGCAGATACCCCTTTCCTCCGCGCTTCCACGGCTCAAGCGCGCCCTCCAAAATAGACTTACTTCTGTCAGGAATAATAAGATCCATGTCAAATTCCATCTTAAGGCCAAGGCCTTTGCACATAGAGCAGGCGCCATAGGGAGAATTGAAAGAAAATATCCTGGGTTCTATCTCCGGTATATTGATACCACAATCCGGGCACACGTATAGTTCGCTAAAGACCATGTCTTCAAACTGGTGACTGGTAACTGGTGACTGGTAACTTATAATTACCACGCCTTTGCCGAATTTTAATGCCGTCTCCACAGAATCAGTCAAACGTACTTTTACCCCAATATCAACAATAAGCCTATCTACAACTGCCTCAATATGATGAACTTTATAACGATCCAGGCTGAATTCTTCGCTTAACTCATATGTCTTGCCATCTATACGCGCCCTGACAAATCCTTCTTTTTGCATCTGCCCAAGTATCTTCCTGTATTCACCTTTGCGGCCCTGAACCAAGGGCGCCAAAACTTCTATTTTTGAGCCCTTCATTAACTTCATTACTTTTTCTACTATCTCCTGCGCGCTCTGACGTTCAACCTTGCGTCCGCACTTAGGGCAGTGCGGAATACCGATCCGCGCGAACAAAAGCCTTAAGTAATCATATATCTCTGTCTGAGTGCCTACAGTGGATCGCGGATTTCCACCAGCTGTCCTCTGTTCTATAGAAATGGTCGGTGACAGGCCTTCAATATAATCTACGTCAGGTTTCTGAAGCTGTTCTAAAAACTGGCGGGCATAGCTTGATAAGCTCTCCACATAGCGCCGCTGGCCTTCTGCATAGATAGTATCAAAAGCCAGAGAAGACTTGCCCGATCCAGATAGGCCGGTAATAACGACCAGCTTGTTGCGCGGTATCTCAAGAGAGATATTTTTTAGATTGTGCTCGCGGGCGCCTTTTATGATCAAAGAAGAATTGCTCATTATATTATCTACCACTTAGTTTTCAAAAAATATTTTATATCATAAAGAATATCATGCCTGCGCAAACTTCTCCAAAAACGACGAAAAAAATAACTAGGTCTAAGATAAAACTCACGAAACGCCCTTTTATAACATAACTCTATCTTATCCCATGGAATATTAGGATGATCAAACAAAGGCGACTCTGTTTGGTGGCAGACATATTTTGACCAATCATAACTCTTGATGCGGCCTTGCTCTTTGAGCTCACTATAATAGCGCGTGCCGGGATAAGGAATGCATATGTCAAATTTTGCCGTATCCAAAGGCAGGCGTTTAGCAAAAGCAATGGTGCGTTCCATGGATACCTCAGTCTCTCCAGCTAATGCAAAAATAAAAAAACCGAATGTATCCAGGCCTGCCTTTTTCGCAAGATGGATCGCATTCTCTGCTTCCTTAAGAGTGATCTTCTTGTTGATTCTGTTCAATACATCCTGGTCTCCTGTCTCTAAACCAAATCCAACCTGCCAACACCCCGCATTTTTAGCCAAAGAAAGAAATTCAAGATCAACCATATTAACGCGAATGCCACTGATCAAAGCCCACGGAAATCTCAAACCGCGCCTCAAGATCTCCCTGCATACCTCTTTTGCCCTTTGGATATCCTGCGTAAAGCTATCATCAGCCACATGAATTTCTTTAAAACCAGAGTCGAGCATATACGCCATTTCATCGACAACCCTTTTAGGAGACTTAACCCTCGGCTTACTTCCAAAAATTACCTTACTGCAAAAATTGCATTGCGCCAAACACCCACGGCTTGTCTCAATGTGCCCTACCGGATTCCGACGCGAGGATAATCTCGAATTTTTGTACTGTTTAATATCAAATAAATGCCAGGCAGGATAAGGCAAATCGTCTAAGTTGTCTATAAGGCCCCTGTGAGCCGTACGAACAATATCCTTATCCTGGCCTTTCCTAATAATTATACCCGGTACATTTTCCAGGTTCTTGGCTGATAAAATTTCCCAAAGAACCGTATCCCCCTCTCCAACAACTATGATATCGAAACACAGCGCAGCAGATGCCTCATCAGGACAAGCGGTCACATGAACACCACCAACAATCGTCAAGACGCTAGGATACCTTTCCTTGACGGCCATCATAAGATCACGAACAATAAAATAATCGTGCGTCTTGGCTGATGCCGCAACGACATCAGCGTGAAAATCTTTAACAGCCTCAAGCAATTCCTTGGAGGTGCCGCTCGACACGTCAAGATCTACGATCTTGACCTCATGTTCCGCGACCAAGTGACTTGCCAGCGTAGCGAGAGTCAAGCTTGGATAGCTAGGAGCCCCAACACTCACATTCGTATTCAAATAAACGTTTTTCCTAGAGGGAGGGTTAAAAAAAAGCACCTTTGCCATTTACAATCCTTTTTCGGCTACAACCAGAAGGACTTCTCCCATTTTTGAAAAGAAAAACATGATATTAACCAAAAGGCAAACTGGGAAAATAAGAATAAAGAGAACGATATGCCAAAACAGCGAGGGTCTGAATCTTCCTGTCTGAAGCCACTCAAAAAAGAAATGATCAGTACGCGTCAGACGGCTAACAATGCTCGATGTAGATATGAAAATCGAATATTCCAAAGAAAACGTATGAACGTTTCTTATCTTAAAACCATGCTTTACAAGCAACGGTATTAATGTGACAGGTGAAAAAAAATACAAATGGTACCTCAAATCCAACCCAAGCCAATAAGGGCCAGTCCAACGCGCTGTCCACGAATTAAGGTTAGGCACCTCTATAACAAACCTGCCTTTGCTATTAAGATATTGGGAGATCTTCTCTATATAACGCTCCGGCTCAGCCACATGCTCCAACACATGCCACATTGAAATAACATCAAACTTTCGCCCGTCAAAATCAAGATCAAGAAAATCATGGTCGTAGACTTCAAGGCCCAGTTTATTCCTTGAAAAATCTAAAGCTGGCTTGGAGGGCTGAATACCAACAGCAGTATTATAGCCATAAAATTTTTTCAGATAATAAAGCATAAAACCGCGGCCGGAGCCTATGTCTAAAACACTCTTAGCCGCTGGAAATATGGAAAAGATCTTCAGTGCCCTGAAGAAACGAAACATCCTAATGACATACTCTACGCCACAATTAAAACGCCCTCCTGTCTCATTCTTATAATATTGCTCATAGAGAACTGCGGGTTCGGAAACCTTAGCTTTGGTGTCTACGAAAACCAAACCGCAGTCGCTACATCTATAGAGCACAACTGAACCAAACGTTGAATATTCCTTACAGTTTTTATGTTCGCAGAGCATTGGCAGGCCTTTTTTTACCTATTATAAAAAGTTCCATCTTAAGGATGCGTTTTTCAAAAACTTCCTCTTCAAAAAGGCCCTCACAATGTTGGCGCAGAAGTTTCTGCGTATAGCGCGTAGGATGCACATCTTTTAAATAAGATTTGCAATTCCCGCCGAAAAATCTGTGCCACGTGTTTTCAAGGATAAACCATAACGGATTGGCATAATTCACGGTGCAAATGAGGATCTTGCCTCCAGGCTTTAATACCCTATGCAACTCACGAAGCACTCGAACGGGATCCGTAAAATGTTCAATCGCGTCAAGAAAAATGATAAGAGAAAATTCATCGTTGCCAAAAGGAATATCATACAGACTTGCGTGGACATAGCGGCCTTTAAAATGCTGAGAACAATACTTAATCGCGGACAACTGCTCATCGACGCCAATAATTTCGTAAGTTTGACAATACGGCGCGCTGATCTGTCCGATACCGCATGCCGCATCTAGTACTTTGGCCCCGGGCTTAGCCTCATCGAATATTTTTCTTACCATTTGGTGCTTTGCTCGATGGTAGACTGACTGAGGGAACCTATCTGTCCTTTTCAAATACTCGAAATAATATTTATTTCCATCTACGGTCGGACTCATTTATTCCTTTCATAAAAAGCCGTTATGAAAACTGTTTAAAACGCCACACTCCGTAATAATGAAGGCAATGCTTGGCCAATGTCGACAAGATTCCAAAACCATAACAAACTGACGGCCAAAATTTGATCATGGAGGCTTCATCAAAATAACGAGTGCGTATGGGTACCTCCTCGATACGCATATTTTTGAGCAACCCTTGGACGATGATCTCAGTATCAAAAATAAATCCGTCGGAATCCAACATAAAGCTCACGCTCTTAAGATACTTAGCGCTATAAGCACGAAAACCCGAATGGTATTCAGTTAAATATGTGCCCAGGGCCACATTCTCTAAAGCTGTCAACAGAATATTAGCATTATGCTTCCATATAGGCATGCCACCCTCGAGCGCTCCCCGCTTCATCATTCGCGAACCGAAAACTGCGTCCGCCTGCCCTTTTAGGATCGGCTCAATAAGCTCAGGTATAACACGAGGGTCATACTGATAATCAGGATGCACCATAACCGCGATATCCGCGCCCAACTCCAATGCCTTTTTATAGCAGGTCTTCTGATTAGCTCCATATCCTCTATTCTTTTCATGGACATAAACTTTGAGTCCTAGTTTATGCGCCGCTAAAACAGTATCATCGCTGCTATGGTCATCGACAAGAATGATCTCGTCAACAACATCCTTGGGGATATCGGCAACTGTTCGGCCCAAAGTCCTGGCTGCGTTATAAGCCGGCAACACAACGACAACTTTCATCCTCTTTTTTTCAACAGCGACATTCAAGCACTCCATTTCCTCCAAATACTCCAATCTTCGGCTCTTCCTGGCAAATACCTCGATCCTATCCCAAAGATTGACCCTAAGAGTCTTAAGAGCGATCTTCGTTCTTTTTAGAAAAGAAAATACTCTAAACAGATCTCTATTGTAAAACTCCATCTTCTCCAACCAGTATTTTACAGAATAGACACGCGCATACGGCCTTGAGGCCATATGGACAAACCCCGTCACATCCAACATTTTCGATAATGTCCTAGGGGTAAAATAAAAAATGTGGGCATGCTTTATGCCCCACCATCGCGCCTTCAGCAATCTGCTTATCGTAGAGTCAATATTAGGCGTGTTAAGATACAACACCCCGGAAGGCCTCAAAATGCGCCTGATCTCAATAAGCGCTTTTTTGGGATCTTCAAGATGATCTACGATATCTTTTAGTAGTATAAAATCAAAATAGTTCCCTGGAAAAATAGAATGTTCGAACGGCCCCTCAATCAAATTTTCAAGGCCAAATCTCTCTTTCGCAAAGGCAACGACCGGCTTTGAAAATTCAACACCATGAACCTCCCATCCGGATCTCTTTGCCTCATCCATAAAAAAACCTACTCCAAATCCTATGGCAAGTAGCTTTTCCTGCGCCTTCTTGAACTCCTTAAGTTTTTTCAAGATGGCTTTTGCCCCAAACCTCGCCCCCCGCTCTTCTTCAAGATAACTTCCGCTCTCCAAGGTAACGTCATCCGAAGCAAGACAATCAAAAGGCGGCCGGGGATTAGTATATACGAGGCCACACTTACGACATCGCACAATACGAACGGGAATGTTAATTGATCGATCAGTCATCTCCAGAGAATCCGCCCCCACAGACAGATCGCCTGAATAGGTCTTAAACAAAACCTCGTAATTATCAGCACCACAAAGATTACAGTTAATTTTTGTAAGCATTGATTACTAGCTCGCTTATGAAAACCCTTCCCAGGGGATCCTGGGAATTAACAAAATACACTTTCATCGTCCTGCAGTCGAAAAAACCCATCTCTAAACTATAGCGGCCCGGAGCAAGATAAGACGGAAGCGACAAATATATCTCCTCAGCCATCCATTGTCCTGGTTTCCAGGCATTCGTGGGATAAATACGATAACAAATGGGCCTTAAAACCTGATAAACAACTCTGCCATTCTCATCAATAAAATCAATAAAAACATTTAAATCACTCGACGTCTCTTGTAAAGATTCCCAATAAAATGTCATTTGCAGGGACTGCGCCGTTCTTTCATTGAGATCAAAACCTAAAAATTTGATCTGTTTGTCAACAACGGCAGACGCCATATGGCTCGGATTAGGCTCTAACAAAAGAACTTTATACAGAGGTATCGTATCCTGCGCATCCTTACGAAATAAGACTGTGGAATCTTCTACATCCACGACACCCCACTTCCCACGACTAAGCAACTCCTGAGTATTCTTATACCCCTGCGGCGAATAAAAACTACCGAATGTCAACCTATCATTAAAATCCAACAAAGCATAACGGACCGTATCGGGAAGGCAGTAAGGACGACTAGACAAGGTATAATACCCCGTATAATGATGATGGAAAGAATAAAGTTCGTGCCGATGAGTCAAGCGAGAAAGAAACTCAAAAGTAGCCACAACCGGCGCGGCGGGAGGTATCTTTTTTAAGAAAGCCTCCTTCAGGCGATCACTGTCATTTTTTCTGAAATCCGAAGTTGCCATCCCAGGCAAACGAAAGTGTGGGCCGAGAACATAAGTAAACAATAACAATACAAGAAGCAGAAATATTCCAAAGTAAAATCGATATTGATTAATCAACTTAAATCTCAGGAAATTCTTTATTCCAAAAACAAAAGCAACAAAAATAAATGGAATAACCTCAGCCGTATAATGAAAATTGATCATTACCTGAGTTACTCGGCTTGATAGAAGATGCTGCGCAAACAAAGGAAATGCTGCCAATAACCATAAAGGCGAAAACAAAGAAATAAAAGAAAGAGGCCCAAAGAGCTTCATCAAATAAATACTTTTGTGCGGAACAATCATGAACTGAGCGGTTAACAGAGGATGTTTACATATATTCGCGATTATTTGAAAAGGAGAATTCCCAAGATGGTTATAAAGAGCACTGAATTGAATCGTGTCATTATTAAAATAAGGCATGACGATCTTAAGGCACACAAAAAAATATATACCAACCGCGAAGACAGGCACGAGCACCCATTTTAAGCCTCGACGTTTGCAGGCGGCATAAAATCCCATACTTAAAGCCGCCAGAGCGATGTTTTCCTGGCAAAAAACAGCAAGAAAAAGAAAGAACATGAACAACGTAAATCTTTTCTTATGAAAAAAATAAATCATACTGAACATAAAAAACGGCAAAAAAGCCGTTGAATGAAGTTCAAAAATATTAATATAGCCCACGGCAGGATAAACAAGATACATAAAAGAAACAAGTAACCCCCATTTATGGCCAAGGATCTGCTTAGTCAGCAAATATAGCGGATAAGCAGCCACTCCCAAAGCCAGGCTTTGGAGGATCAGCAACGTCATGGGATGAGGTAACACAAAATAAATAGGGGCAATGACAAACCAGATCGTCTGCACATGGACTCCCAGAAAAACCATCCCTAAAATAGAGCTATATAGGGACCCATGGCAGATATTCCAAACGATCTGATCAAAATAGGCAAGATCATAATCTCCGTAAGCAAAAGAATTGAATTTCAAAAATGAAATGACGGAAAAACAGCTGACGTAGATACTGATAAAAACCCATAAAAGGACTTCAGCTCGTTTCAGAGTCAGATATTTATTTATAAATAAATCCATGGATGCCGAGTCGTATTTTTTGACCCCCGCTGCTTTGTTCCGCTATCTCTAGCAAAACGAAACAGCGGGGGTTATATTAACACTTCTACTTTTTGCCTTTTTTCTTCTTTCCGCCGCGGACGAGCTTCGCGCATGAAATATCACCCTGCTTGTCAAGAAAATAGAGGTAACCATCTTTCTTGTCTATGCCGACCTTAGCGACCTTCTTAGGCTTTCCGCCCTTCTTCTTGCCTCTGGCCATAACCGCGCAAGAGACATCGCCGTGCTTATCAATGAAGTAAAGAAACCCTTTCTGCCTCTTCACTCCTACTTTAGCAACTTTCTGAGCCATCTAAAATCACCCCCCTTCCTTTTTAAATTATGACAACTGACGTTAAGAACCGATGCTGACAACATCCGAGATGCCGGAAATAACCAAAAATGCCGAAAGCACGGCCAGGTAACTCGTCTTAGGGTTATCCGGGCTAGGCACATTTTCACACCTGATTAAAAGACGCGCTGCCTTTGACCTTACATCAATAGTATGTATATTCCTTTTTAATCCTGGAGACGCTATGATCTCCACCTTAGGAACAACCTGGCCGCAAGCAGCGATACTTAAAAGAGCCACGACATTGATATTCTGCGGGAATGCCTTAACAGCCGCATAAGCATCACCGCTAAATATCACCTTATCCTTTTTGATCCGGCTTAAGTCTATCTTATTCTTAACAATATAATCCGCCCCCTCCAAAGCACGGGGAGGTTTCATGGTCCTCAGGGTGATCTCATCTATCCCCGCAGGTATAAGCGCTTTCAGCCCATCCAAACCGCATATAGCGCCGCTCGGAAAATATATCCTGGCCTTATTTTTTTTAGCTTTGTCAAAAAGCTCTTTTTCGCGGCCTAACACGCCTCCTATGCTCATGATAAGAACATCCTTGCGGCCGAGAAGTACCTGCCTGGCTATTTCAAAAGATACCTTTGCCGAGGAAGCCTCTACCACCAGATCACTAGTCTTAATAACTTGCTGCAAAGAACAAACCTTTCCTGCCCCAAGTTTCTTTTTTAAAGCCAAAGACTTTACGCTATCTATGTCACATAAAGATATGACTTTAGCATTGCTTAGCCTTTTGTCTATCAATAAGGCAAGGCTCGTGCCTATCGCGCCACAGCCTACAATGCCTATTTTTAGATTTTTCATTTTATCATCAAGATAACTCATAAAACGTAACTAGTAATTCGTAATCAGAAAATCGTAATTACGAATTACCATTCACCGATTACCGATTACGGATCTTTAACATCATATTATCAATCAGTCGTGTTTTGCCGATATAGACTGCCAAAAGTAACAGCGCCTGTTTCTTAATGACTCTGATCAATTCAAGTGTATCAGGTTCTACAATTTCAATATAATCAATCCTGGCTGACGCTGTTCGGCCTATAAAATCCGCCAAAATACCTTTTATCTTGGCAGAGTCTTTTGTCCCGTGTTTGACTAATTGTTGGGCTGATCTTAAAGCCTGGAACAAGACAACAGCATCGCCGCGTTCCTGGGCCGAAAAATAAACATTGCGCGAGCTCATAGCAAGGCCGTCTTTCTCGCGCACAATAGGCATGACGGATACCTTTACAGGAAAATTCAAGTCACGGACCATCTTTTTTATTATCACAGCCTGCTGAGCGTCCTTCCGGCCGAAATACGCGCGATCTGGCCTAACAATATTGAACAACTTAGAAACAACGGTAGTTACCCCTTCAAAATGCCCTTTTCTTGTGCTTCCGCACAGGATATCGCTTGTTCCCCTGACTTCAACAAAGGTACAAGAACTCCCAGGATACATCTCCTTAACTGAAGGGATAAAAACGATATCGCAAAGCCCTCTTAAAAGACGCAGATCTTTCTTTAGATCTCTAGGATACTTTTGGAGGTCCTCATTGGGGCCGAACTGGGCGGGATTTACAAAGATACTTACTATTACAATTTCATTTTCTTTTCTCGCGCGGCGCACAAGAGAAATGTGCCCTTCATGCAGATAACCCATGGTAGGCACAAAGCCAATGCGGCTGCCATTGCGTTTTAAGCGGCTTACTGCTTTCGCTAGAATACTTACATTTTTTACTATTTTCACAAAGGGCCGATCCTACTCTTTTATGCCTATTTCATCTTTGGAAGGCATAGCCATCCAACATATCAAATAAACTAAGACGCCGAATCCCCAAAAAAAGTCACCAGTAAAAATATGATCCTGACCAATGTTGGGTCCACGTTAAAATATTCCCCCAGGCCTGAACAAACTCCGGCTATTTTCTTTGAATCGGCCTTACGGTATAATCTCTTCATTTGCTCTCCTCCAACGGCCGCGCTTTTTTAAAGACAAAAGCATTTCTGAGACTTTCATGCCGCTTAACGGATGTTTTAAGCCAGGTGCTAGGTCATTCAAAGGCTTTAATACAAAAAATCTTTCATGCATCAACGGATGAGGCACTTCTATGCCTGCTTCATGCACAATTTGGCCACCATATAAAAGAATATCTAGATCAATCTCTCTTGCCCCCCACCGCGCTGCATTCACCTTACGGCCTAAACTTTTTTCAATAGTCTTTAGCTCTGCAAGCAGGATGCGTGGCGATAATTGAGACTCTGCCTCTAACACAAGATTAAAATAATCGCTCTGTCCTTCGGGGCCGCCTTTTGGCTCTGTCTCATAGATCAAAGAAACCTTGACTACGCGTACACCAGGAATTTTCTTTAAAAGAGCAATGGCTTTTTTAATATATCCTAACCTGTCGCCTAGATTAGAACCTATACCTATATAACAAATCATTTTGTTTTAACTCGCGACTCGCTTACTCGCCAACTCGCTAAAACTGGTCAACGAGATAAACTTTCATGCGCTCAACGGCTTCTTTCAGCTTTTCTTTATCAACTGTCATAGCGAAACGCGCGTATCCTTCGCCGTATTTACCGAACCCGACACCGGGAGTCGCGACAATATTAGCCCTGTCTAACAGTATCTGACAGAATTCAATGGATGATTTAGCTTTTCTGGGCAACTTAGCCCAAACGTAAAAAGAAGCTTTGGGTTTATCAACCTTCCAGCCTAAGGAATTAAGGCCTTCAACAAAGGCCTGGAGACGCTCCGCGTAAATTTTATTGTTCTGCTCAATTACGGATGCGCCCTCTTTCAACGCGGTTATGCCTGCTATTTGAATAGCCTGAAAAATACCAGAATCAATGTTTGATTTAACTTTTGCCAAGGCTGACACGACCGTGCTATTCCCGCATACCCAGCCTATTCTCCAGCCCGTCATATTAAAAGTCTTTGATAAAGAATGGAATTCAACTCCGACATCTTTCGCGCCCGGAACCTCAAGAAAACTCGCCGGTTTATAACCGTCAAAGGCGATCTCAGAATACGCGGCATCGTGGGCTACAACAACGTTAAATTTAGACGCGAAAGCGACAGCCTTTTCAAAGAACCCTTTATCAGCAGTCGCGGCAGTAGGATTATTTGGAAAATTCAGGAACATAAGCCTTGCCTTTTCGGCGACTTTTTCAGAGATCCTGTCCAGATCAGGCAAAAACGCGTTGCTTTGCCGAAGCGCCATACTCTGAGGTTTTCCTTCTGCCAGGATAGTCGCGTTACTGTAGGGTGGATAACCAGGGTCAGGCACAAACACCACATCTCCCTTGTCAATAAGAGCGACAGGCAAATGCGCGATACCTTCTTTTGAACCTATCAAAGGAAGTACCTCTTTTTCCGGGTCCAGGCCAACATTAAATCTCTGTTTATACCAATCAACTATTGCCTGCCTTAACTCAGGGCACCCCTGGTCAAGCGCGTAGCGGTGGTTCTTTGGATCCTTTGCTGCCTCGTATAACTTATCTATTACAAATGGCGGTGTCGGAATATCCGGATCGCCTACCCCTAAGTCAATGATATTTCTGCCTTCCTGTCTTGCCTTCCTCTTGGCAGCATCTATCTGAGCGAACAGATAAGGCGGCAGGCTTTCGAGCTTTTTTGAGATTTTAATCTCCATTTTTTCCTTTTTTAAGCACATCTTCCATACAATAGATCCCGCTCTTTTTTTTCACTAAAAATCTTGCAGCTTCCAAAGCGCCTTTAGCAAATATATCCCTGGTCTTCGCCGAATGAGAAAGTTTGATAGTATCCCATGGACTGTCAAAAACTACCTCATGGTCACCTACGATCTCACCCTCGCGTATGGATTTAATATCCACGTCTGCCTCAATACGCTCTTCCTTCACGATCTGGGCTAAGAATTTAGCCGTGCCTGAAGGCGCGTCTTTCTTATGGCTATGATGCGCTTCCGTAATATTTATTTTATAGTCTGATGGAAGCCGGACTGCTGTATCGCGTACAAGTTGAAAAAGAAGATTGACTCCGATAGACATATTGGGCGAAAGAACGATCGGTATTTTTTTTGAAGCCGCGTCAATACGGTCTTTTTGTTCTTGTAGAAAACCTGTTGTACCTACGACAATAGCTTTTTTGAACTTAAGGCAATATTCTATATTAATAAGGGCTGCCTCTGGCGCGGTAAAATCAACAAGGCAATCAATATCCTTGATCATCTCGCGGTCACAGACAACTTCTGCGCCGGCTATTTTCTCACCTATCTGCGGATGGCTTAAACGTTCCAGAGCTAAAATAACCCTAAAATCTTTGTCCTGTGAAGCCAAAGACAAGACCCTTGCGCCCATTTTACCCAACGCGCCGCTAACGCCTAGTCTGATCATAATAAACTCCATAATCCGTAATTGGTAATCAGTAATTCGTAATCACTTCTGCTTTTCAACAGAACGAATCAGTCCGTTGATCAATTTTAAAACTCTATCTGCCTCATCTATTAAAGTCTTTGCTTCTTGGATCTGCATATACTCTAAATCCTTCGCCAAAATCAAACAATTCTTAACTTCGCTGATTGATCCACGGCTCATATAGTAAAAACGCACTTTATCATTAAAATGATACCTGCTGAATCCTTCTGCGATATTCGAAGTAATTAATAATGCTGCACGACGTAATTGGCTCACAATGCCATACAATTAATCTTTTGGAAAAACTTTCGTGATTTTATAGATCTCCGAAACAAAGCCGCGCGCAATTTGCCAAGTTTCTAAATCTTCAAATGATTTTATCTCTTTTTCCTTCAACAATTTTGCCTCTTTTAAATTACCAATTACGAATTACCGATTACGATTTACGTTATTTCAAAAGCCCGTACTCTTTCAAGGCAGTTTTTAGCTTTGTTAAATTCTCAGGAGCTATCTCGCACATCGGAAGCCTCAATGACGGTTCGCAAAGGCCCATCAAACCCATAGCTGTTTTCACGGGTATAGGGTTAGTTTCAATGAACATCGCTTTAATAAGGGGCAGCATCTTATAATGCATACGACGGGCTGAATTAATATCACCCTCATTAAACGCCATTACCATTGCTTTAACATCTTTTGGTATAATATTAGCCACAACTGAAATGATACCTTCACCACCTATGGCCATGATCGGTAAAATCAAAGAATCGTCACCTGAAAGCATAGTAATTTTTTTCCCGCAGAGCGCTATTATGCGCGACATCTGATCCAGAGAACCGCTCGCTTCTTTCACGGCAACTATATTTTTACAATCAGCAGATAATCTCGCTATAGTCTCAGGCTCAATATTAACGCCTGTGCGTGAAAAAATATTATAAAGAATGATAGGCAGGCCTACTTTATCGGCAATAGCCTTAAAATGAAGATATAGCCCTTTTTGCGTTGGCCTATTGTAATACGGCGATACCAAAAGAAGCCCGTCAGCTCCGGCCTTTTTTGCTTTCAGGCTCATCTCGATCGCTTCCTGTGTAGAATTAGAACCTGTACCGGCTATAATAGGCACCCTTTTGCCTGAAGCCTTGATACAGATCTCAATCGCGCGTTCATGCTCCTCGTAATTTAGCGTCGCCGATTCACCGGTCGTGCCGCACGGCACTATAGCGTCGGTACCATTTTTAATATGGAACTCTACTAATTTTGTTAATGTGCCTTCATCAACGTCGCCCTTTTTATTGAAAGGCGTCACTATCGCTACAATAGACCCTTTAAACATGATTTTCCCCTTAATTTTGCCTATTTTAGGTTTTTTTACTTTACAAAGTTAACTCCGAAGCCTACGCAGATAATTTTCATGCCCGGGTATGCCGGGCGATGAAAATTACCAAGTGGTTAGGCAAGGAGCCATTCCCCTGTGAACACAATTTCGGCTTTTCCCTCAAGCCAAACATCCTCTATCTTCTTCTTTGACGCCTTGAAATAAACAGTCAGCATTTCACCGCTTTTAGTTTTTACGAAAACCTTATGTGAAACTCCGAGCCTATCCATGGATCCGCCTCCGGAGGCCAATACCGCTGCTATCGCAGAAGCAACAGCACCTGTGCCGCAAGCCAATGTCTCATCTTCAACTCCACGCTCGTAGGTCCTCACTAAAACATGATCTTTACCAATAACTTTTATAAAATCAACGTTCGTTCCCGCGGGCCCAAAGATCTCATGGCTACGGATGGCCCGGCCCATTGCCTTGACATTAACCCTGGATAAGTCTGCTACCTTAATAACAGCGTGAGGCACACCGGTATTAATATAATCAGCATTCCATTCTTGCCCTCTCGCGTGTATCTTCATACCTAATTTTACGTCAAGAGGATCAGTCATTTTCAGCTTGACTACCTCTCCTTTAACAAAAGCTTCTAATATCCCTGCCTTTGTCTCTATTTTTAATTTTGTGCTCTGGCCTTTACGTTTCGCGCTCGTCAAAAGAGCCGCGCATCTGGCGCCATTACCGCACATCTCTGCCTCTGAGGCATCCGCGTTAAAGATCCTCATACGAATATCCGCCTTGTTACTTTTTTCCAAAAACAAAACACCATCCGCGCCTATGCCATATTTACGTTCGCATATTTTTATAATAAACTTGCGGCTTGCGGCTTGCGGCTTGCGGCTGTCTATCACTACAAAATCGTTCCCAGAACCATGCATTTTTGTGAATTTGATATTCGTCATTCCACTTCCTTACCGAGGCCTCGGACAACGGACTATAGCTTAACAACCTTCTCGTGCCGTACGAGGTCGCTCAATTTTTCACGTTCACGGATCAAATAAAATTTTTTGCCCGAGACCAAAACTTCCGCTGCCTTGCGCCTTGAATTATAATTAGACGACATTGAAAAACCATATGCCCCCGCTCCCATACAAGCTAAAAATGTACCAGGTGCTAAAATTGGCAGGTCTCTATCTTTAGCCAAAAAATCCCCACTTTCGCATATCGGCCCCACAACATCTGATTTTTTCCCGTATTCCGTATTCCGCCTTCCGTATTCCGTCCTTTTTACAGGTAGTATTTCATGATAAGCACCATATAAAGAAGGCCTTATCAGATCATTCATCCCAGCATCTACCACTACAAATCTTTTTAAGGACGAGTCTTTAACGTAAATGACACGAGTCACCAAAATACCTGCTGGGCCTACAATAAAACGGCCAGGCTCTAAAATGATCTTTAACCCCGTCTTCTTCAACAAAGGCACGATGCGCGAAGCAAATTGCTCAGCAGTCTGAGGATTTTCTTCCTTATAAATGATCCCGAGCCCGCCCCCTATGTTTAGCCACTCCAGACGAATACCCATCTTTTTTAACGCATTAATAAGATCGATTACCCTGCGCAATGCTGCCAGAAAAGGAGCTACTTGCGTTATCTGAGATCCAATGTGAACGTGCAAACCTAGGATGTGGACCCTTTTGAAATTTTCCTTATTTAAAAAGATTATGCGCGCGGTATCAAAATCAACCCCGAATTTGGTCTCCATCGTACCTGTCGTGATATAACGGTGCGTGTGGGGGTCTACATTAGGATTAATGCGCACGCATACGCGCACGTCTTTTTTTAAAACGCTCGCTGCCTCGCTTATCAAACCAAGTTCCTGAAGCGATTCAACGTTGAAAAAAAGAATGCCATATCTTATGGCCGCCTCTATCTCTTCCCTCGTCTTGCCTACGCTCGCGTAAACTATTGTTTTCGGGTTAGCTTTTATCTTTTGAGCGCGATATAGCTCCCCTCCTGACACAATATCCAGCCCAGCACCTTTATCTGCCAAAGCTTTTAATAATGAAAGATTAGAGCTTGATTTAACGGAAAAACAGATCAAAGGATCAATGGAGGCGAACGCTCTCTTTAATTTAAGGTAGCGGCCTATAAGAGTTTTATGACTGTAGATATACAAAGGCGTTGAAAACTTTAAAGCCACATCCTCAATACGCACACTTTCACAATAAAGCTCATTATTCCGGTATTTGAAATCGTGCATGTTGAGCTCCTTAATGTCTTATCTAGCAAAATCCGCCAATGTTTTAGCAGCGAAGAATACCTATCTTCTTACCGACTTTTTGGAAGAAACTGAAAAAACAGGATCCAATATCTTCAATACTTCTTCTTTATCAAAGCTTGGAGAAAACTTTTTCAATTCACCATCGCTCATAAATTTTATCTTTTTATTCATCGATAAAGAGAACCGTATAAGCTTACCAACACTTTCATGCGCCACCTTAAACGACACGCCTTGAGTTACAAGGTAATACGCCAGATCTGTGGCATAAAGCGATTCATCCTGAAGCTGCCTGTCCACGCTTATCTTCTTTATCTTTATGGACCGCAAAAGTTGACAGAGTATATTGACTTCATACCTTGCTATATCAAGCGAAGAAAAAAGCGGCTGCTTATCCCACTGCATATCCCTATTATACGATAGTGGCAACCCCTTCATCGTAACCAAGACGGCTACAAGATTCCCATATAAGATGCCACTCGCGCCCCGCATCAATTCTAAAGAATCGGGATTTTTCTTCTGCGGCATGAGTGAACTACCTGTACAAAATTCATCGCCTATCTCTATAAAATCAAACTCCTTTGTTGACCAAAGAATAAGATCCTCCGCAAGGCGTGAAATATGCATACCTACTATAGCCAAAACCGAAATAAGCTCAATTACAAAATCGCGGTCAGCCACAGTAACCAGGCTGTTCTTAGGAGGCAGCACCTCAAAAACAGCGTCGTCTAATTTTAATTCCTTCAAAGCCTTTTTTATCTCTGACTTATAGATAGAGGCCGCTATAGGTGTTCCGGCCAAAGCGCCTGAACCCAGAGTCAGCTCAAGCCGGCCCGCAAAGCACTCAAGCCGAGCCGCGTCTTCAATAAACATGGCTTCATACGCTCCCAGATGATCCTTAAAATAAACTGGCTGCGCGTGCTGCATGTGCGTATAACCAGGAATGACTAAGGACAAATATCGCTCTCTAAGCATTTTTAAACTTTTGTTAAGCTCTAAAAGCGTTCTATGCAGTGCGAGGGCTTCCTGCATACAATAAGCCTTTGTGTCAAAAACAACCTGGTCATTTCTTGAACGGGCAGTCTGCAATTTATCAACCACTTTACCCAACTTTTGTTCAAGCGCGTTCTGTAGGCACGTATGGATATCTTCGCTGGACGCGTCATATTTAAATACACCTTTTTGTACGTCTGAAAGCAAAGACTTGATCCCAGTCTTAAGCGCTGAAAGATCAGCTTTTGAAATAAGCTTGGCTCCATACAATACATGAATGTGCAAAAAAGACCCAATGAGATCACACTCAGCCAAACGGTGATCCATCGCTATAGATGAACCAAACTTTTCAAGAAGCGGATGCGTCTTTTTAGCGAACCTGCCACCCCACAATTTTTTGCTCATATTTCCTCCGTAATCAGTAAATCGTAATCCGTAATTGGTAATTGTGCCTTTACGATTTACGAATCACGATTTACGCTATATGGCAATCCCCAAAGCCGTATAAAACCTTCAGCAAGCTTCTGGTCAAATTTATCCTTCTGGGTATATGTTGCCAAAGACTCCTTATATAAAGACTTCGGAGACCTTCTCCCCACCACGATACAATTACCTTTGTAGAGTTTTAGGCGCACTGCCCCTGTTACGTTCTTTTGAGTCTCCTTGATAAAAGCATCTAAGGCTCTTTTTAACTCAGAGAACCATAAACCGTAATAGACTATCTCTGCGTATTTTTGTTCCATAGACTGCTTAAAATGAAGTAACTCTCTGTCTAATACTAAACTCTCCAGATCCCTATGAGCCGTATAAAGGCACGTCGCCGCTGGAAATTCATATATCTCGCGCGACTTGATACCGACCAACCTATTCTCAACCATATCCACTCGGCCTACGCCGTTTTTACCACCGGCTTCATGCAATTGCCGGATGAGAGCAGACACTTCCATATTTTTTCCATTGATCGAAACCGGAATACCCTTATCAAACCCTATTACAATATAAGTAGGTTTTGAAGGCGCGTCCTCAGGCGCTACTGTCATCTGATAAGCATCCTTTGTAGGCTCATGATCCGGGTCTTCCAATACGCCGCATTCAATACTTATGCCCCATAGATTCTTATCTATACTGTAAACTTTTTTCTTAGTGACATTCAAAGGAATATTATTACGCTTAGCGTAATCTACCTCATCTTCCCTTGATCTAAACTCCCACTCCCGGACAGGCGCCACAATTTCAAGCTTTGGGTCCAGAATATTGGCCGTCACTTCAAAACGCACCTGATCGTTACCCTTGCCTGTACAGCCATGGCCTATCGCGTGAGCCTTTTCCCTATGAGCCACTTCTACTAAATGCCGGGCGATGAGCGGCCTGGTTAACGCCGTAGCCAGAAGATATTTATCTTCATAAGCCGCGTTAGCCTGCAGCGTAGGAATAATATAATCCGCGATAAATTCCTGTTTTAGATCACCGACATAGACCTTTTTAGCACCCGTCTTTAAGGCCCTTTTTTCAACCTGCGCGAAATCTTCACCCTGGCCTACATCGCCGATATAAGCGATGACTTCATAACCCTTATCTTTAAGCCATTTGATGGCGCAGGAAGTATCCAAGCCGCCTGAATAAGCTAATACAACTTTCTTCACGATAACCTCCTTGAGCACCTTAATATATTATTTAGCGAAACATCTGCGCAATTTTCGCCACTGGGCGAACACTGGCCCAATTCCTTTAGGGGCCAGGTGTAATCATTTTCCGATTAATTTCAGCATGATCGCCTTTTGCACATGCAGCCGGTTCTCCGCCTCATCAAAAACGACTGAGTTAGAGCTATCCAACACATCATCTGATATCTCCATGCCTCTGTGCGCCGGCAAACAATGCATGATCAACACATTCTTTTTAGCTAAAGCTACCAGATCTTTATTGATCTGATATTTCTTAAATATCTTCGCCCGTCTGGCCGCATCCTTCTCCTGGCCCATGCTGGCCCAGACATCGGTATACAGAACATCTGTGTTGCTTGCCGCTTCTCTTGGATCAAGCGTTACTAAGATCCGCGCCCCTGTCTTTGCTGCCTGGACCTGCGATAGATGTAAAATATCCATATCAGGCGCGAAGCCTTTAGGCGATGCCACCTTCATATTGATGCCAAGGATACTCGTTATCTGCAGCAATGAATTACATACGTTATTACCATCACCTATATAACTTAACGTCAGGCCTTTAAGTTCGCCGCGTTTTTCTTTTAGCGTAAAAATATCAGCTAACGCTTGGCATGGATGAAAAAGATCGCTTAACCCATTAATAACAGGCACCAACGAATACTGGGCCAGTTCTTCTACTTCCCTGTGCTTGAAAACGCGGGCCACGATAAGATCAAGATAACGCGATAACGTCAAAGCAGCGTCTTTAATGGTCTCACGGACGCCTATGTTTACTTCAGCTGGAGACAAAGACATACACTGGCCGCCCAATTGCCACACACCTACCTGAAAAGAGACGCGTGTCCTCAAAGACGGTTTCTGAAAAATAAGGCCTACAGCCTTATTTTTTAAACTATCCTGAAATTTGCTTTTTTTTAGTTCATCTGTCTTTTTGAAGATCCCATTGATATCTTCAGAAGAAAGATCCGAGACCGAAATAAAATCCTTTTTAACTGGCATCGTCGATATCCTCCAAAACTTTATCTAGTATTCTTATCGCCGCGTCTATCTGCCGCTTAGTCACGTTCAACGCCGGCATAAGCCGCAGGACCGTATCGTGCGTGCAATTGATCAATAGCCCGCGCTTTAGGCAAAGCTCCACCACTTCTTTTCCTTTAATATCAAGCTCAATACCTATCATAAGCCCCAACCCGCGGACCGACCTTATCACTTTATATTTATTCTTTAGAACATCCAGCTTCTCGAAAATATACGGCGACATCTTAGACGCGTTGCTTAGCATTTTTTCTTTTACTATCGCCTTCAATACGCCTAAAGCAGCCTTACAGACTATAGGGCTGCCTCCGAATGTAGACGCATGCATACCTGGCTGTAAAATATCAGCTATATCAGTTTTAGCGACCATACACCCTATAGGCAGGCCTCCGCCTAATGATTTAGCAAGCGTAATGATATCGGGTGTGATACCGTAATGCTGGAATCCGAACATCTTGGCCGTCCGGCCCACACCAGTCTGTACCTCATCAATGATCAATAACATCTTGCGTTCATCGCATAACTTTCTTACCTTACGCATAAAATCAACGTCAGCTACATTTATGCCGCCTTCGCCTTGGACGACCTCCATAAGTATAGCAACAGAATTTCGCGTGATCGCTTTCTCTAAAGAGCTAAGATCATTCAAAGCCATATTGGTCTTAAATCCTTCCACCAACGGTTCAAAACCCCGGCTGTACTTTTTTTGGCCAGTAGCTGTTATAGTAGCCAAAGTCCGTCCATGGAACGCATTG
>Ga0051987_10000355_pt1 | contig 25519 bp, 23 predicted proteins | sample CryGey08umfilter_2_FD_58083 | JGI IMG/M metagenome (GOLD analysis project Ga0051987, IMG submission 58083) | Groundwater microbial communities from aquifer in Utah, USA - Crystal Geyser 4/10/14 0.8 um filter | ecosystem: Environmental > Aquatic > Deep subsurface > Groundwater | place: USA: Utah... | reverse complement strand
TTGCATATCATATGTCATGGATGCTGCAAAAAATTCTAAGGGGTAATTCGCTTTTAAATAGGCAGTTTGGTAGGCTAGTAATCCATATGGTGCGGAGTGCGATTTGTTAAATCCATACCCTGCAAATTTTGCCATTTGATCAAATATTTGCCGCGCGACTTTATCTTTAACACCATTTTTAATGGCACCTTCTGTAAACAAAGCACGTTGCGCGTTCATTTCTGATTTAATTTTTTTACCCATTGCACGGCGGAGTAAATCCGCAGCCCCAAGCGAATATCCACCAAGAACCTGTGCGATATGCATAACTTGTTCCTGGTAAACCATCACACCAAAGGTTGGGGATAAAATGGGTTCTAGTTTTGGATGCAGATAATAAACCTCTGCCTCTCCGTTTTTACAAGCCAAGTAGCGGGGGATATCATCCATGGGACCTGGCCTGTAAAGGGCCACCAATGCAATCAAGTTTTCAAACTGGTCTGGCTTTAATTTTTTAATAATATCTTTCATGCCCGAACTTTCAAGCTGAAAGATGCCAATCGTTTCTACGCGGCATAAAAGTTCGAACGTTTTTTTGTCATCTAACGGAATGGATTGAATTTTGAAATTTGGGTTTTCATAAGGGGCATGCTCACGAACCAATTTTGATGCAAATTCAATAACGGTTAAAGTCTTTAAACCCAAAAAATCAAACTTTACAAGACCTGCGTTTTCAACATATTTCATGTTGAACTGCGTTACTGAAAGTTCTGATTTATCATCGCGGTAAATGGGCACAAGTTCATCTAATCGACGATCCCCAATCACAACACCTGCTGCGTGGGTTGATGCGTGGCGGTACAAACCTTCTAATTGTTTACCAATATCAACAAGGCGTGCGACGTTTTCGTCTTCCCTGATTGCTTCTTGTAGTAGGGGTTCACCCTCAACTGCTTCGGCTAAGGTTACAGGGCTTGCTGGATTATTTGGAACCAAATCGCAAATTTTACCCACCTGCCCGTAGGGAATCTGAAGAACACGGCCTACATCACGCAGCACCGCACGCGCTTGTAGTTTACCAAAGGTAATGATATGTGCAACCTGATCTAGGCCATATTTTTTTGATACATATTTAATAACTTCATCACGCCGATCCTGACAAAAATCTACATCAAAATCGGGCATGGATACACGTTCAGGATTTAAGAAACGCTCAAATATAAGGCCAAAACGAATAGGGTCCATGTCTGTAATCGTCATAACCCATGCTACTAGCGAACCAGCACCAGAACCGCGACCTGGTCCAACTGGAATATCTTGGCTTTTGGCCCACCGAATAAAATCGGCAACGATCAAAAAGTATCCTGGAAAACCCATCTTATTAATAATGCCAAGTTCATAATCTAGGCGCTTTAGGTAGTCTTCTTTTAGTACCTTATGTTTACTTTCATCGTGTAGGGGGTAAACTTCTTCTCTTAATCGTTTTTCTAACCCTTTTAAGGAACAAAACTTCAATTCTTCTTCCTCAGTTCTGCCCCCATCTGTTTCAAAACGGGGCAGAATTGGTGGATGATTCTTTGCTGTAAAATGTATGCGCTTTGCAATTTGAACTGTATTTATGATTGCTTCGGGAATATCGTCGAATAAGGCAATCATCTCCTCTTGTGACTTAAAATAATGTTCTGGCGTTGCTTTGCGCCTATTATCATCAACAACGTAACGACCCTCTGCAATACATAGCAGGGCATCGTGCGCCTCATGCATTTTTTTATTTTCAAAAAATACATCATTTGTTGCAACTAAGGGAATATTAAAGTGATCCGCGTATTGTAAAAATACAGGCTCTGTTTGCTGTTGGTCAGGTAAACTATGACGCTGTAATTCAATATATATTTTGTCTTTAAAAATTTCTTTTAAGTCTATGATTAGTTGTTTTGCATCATCCAATTTATTGTTTAAAATCAGCTGACCAACAGGGCCTTTATGACCACCCGTTAAGCAAATTAAATCTTCATGATATGTATTTAATTCTTTAAGGGTAATAAATCTATCTTCAGAGGTTCTATCCACTGCATATAAATAACTGGCTAGTTTTAAAAGATGACGGTATCCCTTTTCACTTTGTGCAAATAAAACAAGGGGTGCCGTAACGTTATGGATGTTGACATCAATTTGGATGCCCATGATGGCCTGAATACCTTCATTGGCACAGCATGATGCAATTTCTAAAGCACCAAATAAATTGTTTGTATCGGTAATACCAATTGCTGGCATATTATTATTTGAACAAAGTTTTGGTAACGCTTTAACTTTTACAGCACCTTCAGCAAGCGAATAAGCAGAATGAACCCGAAGATGAATGAACTGCATGCATGTTATCTTTTTTTATGATTTATTTTCTTAACTATAGCGCGAGATGGGCGTTTTAAAGAACTCTTTTTTTTCACAATGACCTTTTTTACTGTTTTGCGTACTGTTATTTTCTTTACATTTTTATTATGAAAAACTGGTTCTGAAACAGCTTTGATTTTATAGTCCGGATCAATATAATCAAGTGGATCTTCAGCTATCTGATTAACCCTTACAATTTGATGTTGTTGTATTTTTTTCTGTGGTTTTGGCGCATGCGCTGGTATAAGTTGAACATCATCCAACGTGTCTTCTAATGAAGGATTTTGTAAGTAAGATGGTACTTGTTTTTTATACACTGTTTGATGATATATTTTTTTGCGTGGTTCGCGAAGCGGCGAATCTATTTCAGTACGATAAACACTAGACCTTAAATCAGTATGATGGCCAGAAATATCATCTTGAAAAATTTTAACCCAACGTCTGCCATTTGGGCACTTTGCCCTTTTGTATTGGGCAAGGTGGCGCGCAAAACGATCACTTTCTTCGTGCAGCGCAGTAACACGTACTTTTCCGGTTCCCTTCTTGTAGGTTCCAATTTCTTTAGCCGCTGCTATAGATAAATCAATGATCCTACCTTCATAAACAAATGGTCCGCGGTCATCAATTAAGACTTTTGTTTTGGCGCCTGTTTGTAGATTTTCAACTAAAGCAATTGTGGGTATGGGAAGGGTTTTATGTGCAGCCGTCATTTCGAACTGGTTATAAATTTCACCATGTGGTTTGGGTTTACCGTGAAACCCCGGTCCGTACCATGATGCCAGACCAACTTCGTCATAACCATAATGTTTTTGTGGGTAATGCCATGAATCACGAACGTAATAGGGTTTGCAAGATTTACACACACCTTGAACCGGTGGTCCAGATGAAGAACAAGCAGAAACAATGATAGATGCAATTCCTATCAATATAATATTTATAAAATAGGGTGTTTTGAACATTTTTTAATCTGTAAAATCGTCATCAAGTTCATGCATTTGAGCTTGTGATCGGGGTGTGGATGAATTTTCAGTGGTTTTATACCCTTCACTTGAAATATTTTTATTCATAAAATATGAAAAACCAAAAATAATAGAGAACACAAGAATTAATGAAATAAAAAATGTTACCTTAGGCGTTAAAATTTTTTCATTTTGAGGCACGCTTAAAACTTCTTTTTGTTGCTGAAAGAAATCAGTAGATGTTTGTAGTGTTTTGACTATTATATCTGGTTCTAGCCCTAAATATGTTGCATATGTTCTAGAAAACCCAATGGCATAAACGGTGCCTGGAAGCTTGTCAAAATTGCCAGTTTCTATACAATTTAACCAAACCTTGCGAATTTTAGTTTCATCTGAAGCTTTTTCAATTGTTATGCCTAAATTTGAACGCGTTTTTTCTAATAACTTAGCTACGTCATTTGCCGACTTTAAATCTTGATAAATCGTCTCTGGTTGAAAGGTCATCGTACAGTCAATCATTCTGCGCGTCCTGCAATAATATCTACTTTCTATTAAAACAGATCTACTGATTCTTTGACAAGAGGGTGGCTTATGTTATAGAAAGATAAAGTATAAAATAATAAGTAATCATTTGTATAAACCTAATTACGTGAGGCAAGGTTTACTGCTAATTAATTTTAGTTAGAACTTTTTCGCACCCATAAAAAAGTGACTTCACCGTGAGCATTTTCTACATTGTGAGATTTTTTTTGAAACGTCACATCTTTAAATATAACAAGGCCAGGCAATGTTTGCTGCAATATATGCACAAATTGGTAGAACTTCACATTATTTGCAGCATGTGCAGAAAAAGTTATTTGTTTCACAAATAAATTAAGGTCTTTATCCCACAGCTCATCTGGCGTAGCTTTTACTTTTTTTAATTGTACATTCGTTTTTTTACTTAACTTTTTAAAGGTTTGTTTCAGTATGCTTTCAGGAATACCTTGATCAAACAGTTTGCGTTTAAATGTTGCGAACAAAACATTACTTTGGTTATTTTTTGTATTTTGTTGTAGTAATAATAAATTATTTTTTGTGAAATTAAAATGCTGTTTTTTTTGTTGATATAAACATACTGCCGCATCATTTTCACTGATCGCATCGCTTAGCCATATGGTCGTCATACTTAATAATAACAACAAGATTAAAGATGTTTTATGCGCTTTACAGCGCAAGTATATTTGGGACGCTATAGCATATATAGGTTTAATTGATTTTTGCATTATTCTGCACCACTAACATTTAGGGAAACAACTTTGGTACCTTGCGCATCTGATGGGTAAAATGCTAAGTGCTGGATTTTTTGCGGTGATCTATTTACTATTTTTTTCTGCATGGTATGAAAACTTTTTTGTGAAATGTTTTGTTTACAAATAAATGTACAATCTAGTACAAAGCTATTCTCGCGTTTCATCCAATGGATAGCTTGCAGGTTCATGAAAGGGCCTGTTAATTTTTTGATGTTTTTTAACATCAGTATTGGGCTTTTTTGATAGTGTTTTTTAAAAAAATCAAAGTACTTAAATTTTTGTAAATAGGTATTCATATCTGGATTTAGGGAAAGAAAATTTTGTGATTTTTTCTCAATTGACTCAACCTTTTTTAAATAAATAGCTGTATGAATACTTAAATATGTTGCTGCTATTCCTAAAATTAAAAGGACAGGTAGCAATATTAATACACTTAATTTTGGTAAAGTATAAGAGAGTCTATTCCAAAAAAAAATGGGAATAGAAACACTATCACTGAACCAACTAAATGTGGTTGCAAGTGTTGTTTGTTTAACATTATCTAATGATAAAAAATTATTCATATTGGTAACGGGTATAAGCTGAATGATACTTTTTTGTAATTGCGCATCATTTTTAAATAAACCTTTTTTTGAAAATAGCATAAGTGGTGCGTTGTTATGAAAACCCAGGCGTGGCAAGTAATTTAGGGTATCTATTACATCTTGTATTAAATCATTTTGATAATGCTTGCTCGGTGTTTGTTCTAAAAACCGACTATAAATTAAATCGCGGTTATGGCCAATTAACAATTGCCACCGCTTGTTTGATTCTGTTAATAAGGCGAACAACTTATTTTCTTCAGTACTTTTTTGATCACGATTTTGCGCTATTTTTTTTAAAATTTCAGTTTCAAATAATTGTACTTTTTTAATTGCATTATTCAGTGATGCTAAGCTATTTAACGCTTGATCTAATTGAAAGTTATGCTGTAAGCCAATCATAGTATATATGTTTTTTGTGGCGTAAGCTTTTTTGCAAAAAACTGTGTCTTGCGCTGAAAATTCACCTGTAATAAAATTTTTTTTTGCCTGGGGTCGATCAAAAAAATTCATGTTATTTAAATTAAGTTGACGAACTTTTAAGTCCCAGTTTTTCAACACCAGTTGTATCGGTATATCACACACATTCAGTTGTTTTAATATTTTTTGCATGCACGACAATTCTGCATGTGATGATGTGACAATTCTTTTTCCTTTCATATGCTGAAAGGATAGTGTCTGCGGCGTTAACTGCACTAAAAAATACTCTTCCTCTTGATACAACATATCCTTTAGTTTTATAAAAAAATTCTTTACTATTCTTAATATTTTTTTATCCATTCTCAACCCCAGAAAATTGTGTATAAAGCGGTGTAATTAATGTTGTGGCAACCCATAGCAACAAGCCACCAATCAATAAAAGGCAGAGGGGTTGCAGCATATTTGTTAGTTGATTTATCTTATAATATGATTTATCGAATAAAATTTGGCTACATATGCCTAGGTGCTTAGACTGCTCGCCAGCTTTTTCACCCAGCTTTAAAAAACGAATCGTCACGTTATCTATATATATAATATGAGCTAAAGCAAAACTAAGGGAGTGTCCCTTTTGTAAAGTTGGCGCTATTGTGTAAAGCGCACTTTTGGTAAAACCACTTTTCATATTATTTACTGATTTGTTAAAGGCTTCTTTTAAATCGACACCAGAGTGTAGCAACAAGCTTAGGCATGATAAAAATTTTGCTATTTGCAGGTTATAAGCAATGTGAACAAAAGGAATTTTTAAAAGTAATCGTTCAAAAATAGGCGTCTTTTTAAAAACTTTATGGCTTATTTTAAATACTAATAAAAAGGCCATAGTTATGTTTACGAAAAGGTAAAAATGATCAAAAATAGATACCCACAATAGTAATGAATCTGGCACATGACCGGCACTTTGAAAAAAGTCGATAAGTTCTGGTACAAAAACTGTATTTAAACCAATAATCATGAAGGTTAAAAATAGAAAAACAAATAAGGGGTAACGAACAGCTGCAACTATTTTTTCTTTTATAATAAGTTGATGCTTAAAATAAGTGTATAAATGTTCAAAGGCGGAGGTTAAATTCCCCGTTTGTTCTGCCGTGCCAATTGTTGAGACTGTAATTTGTGTAAAAATTTTTTCATGCTTTGCTATCGCCGTTGATAAGGCTGAACCATTTTCCACATCATACAGTGTATGATACAAAGCTTGCTTCAATTTGCAATTCGTTGTTTGTTCTGCTGTAAGGGATAAAACCTCTAACAAAGGTATATTGCTTTCTAGCAGTGTTTTTGCAAAATAGACCCAGTTCTTTAAGTCTTTTAAAGCCACAGTCGATAGCTTATACGCAAATGTAGGTTTCCAGCTTTTAATAAGTTTTAAATTCCTGTCTTTTAAGCTTATATATAGGGATTGTGACTGCGTGCAAAAAGCGGCACCTTTAATTATTTTTTGATCAGCAGTATAGGCTTTGTAATAATAAAGGGTCATATATTATGTACTTACACTTTTTATTAAACTTCCACATAATAAATGCCAGCCATCAATAAGCACGAAAAATATAATTTTAAAGGGCATCGAAATCATAACAGGTGGCAGCATCATCATGCCCATGGCCATTAAAACGGAAGCAACGACCATGTCGATAATGAGGAAGGGCACAAATATTAAGAAACCAATTTCAAAAGAACGACGTAGTTCGCTGATTAAAAATGCCGGAACCAAAGCGTGTAAGGGTGTGTCATCAGGTTTTTCTAATCTGTCAATTTTGGCAATATCTAAAAATAGCCGCAAATCATCTTCGCGCACATTTTTAAGCATAAAGCTTTTTAAAGGTGGGCTTGCTTTTTCAAAGGCCTCTTTCTCGTCAATTTTACCTGTTATTAAAGGGTCTATTGCCTGAATATAAATGTTTTCCAGTGTGGGCTGCATAACAAAAATAGTCAAAAACAAAGCGAGTGATACTAAAATCATATTAGGTGGTGATTGCTGGGTACCCATGGCGGTTCTTAAAAAAGAAAACACGACCACAAAACGCGTAAAAGATGTGACAACAACAACAATCATTGGGGCTAAAGTGATTATTGTTATAAGTAAAAATATTTGAATGACGCGCCCCATCATAGAACCAGATGGGCCAGCCTCCCCTAAATCTAGGGTGAATGAATCCGCAATACTTATAGACGGGCAAAGCAGTAAGCATAAAAACACCCATGCAATTGGTAATTTTTTAAATATTGATACTTTGTTGATAAATGCTTTTATCATTTTTTGTCTTTATCTATATAGGGTTTCAAGGGGAATACTTTTGTACTATCTGTCCCCTCTGCTATAGGGTTATCTAGTTTGATAGCCTGTGTTGGACCAAGCAAAAAAGTGTGCTTATGTTGCCCTAGCATGATTGTGACAATTTTATACTGAGGATCTAGGGCAAATTGGTTTAAAATTTGTATGTCTTCAGTGCTTAAATAAGGTTGCGATCGTTTTTTACCAAAAGATGCAAAATGGGGTGTTTTATTTATAATCCACTGCAGAAGTTTTAAAAAAATCAAAAGACCAATAATAACAATAATTAGGCTGAATAATGGATTCATACGCTTTCTTTATTCTTTTGCAAAGACGCGCCATAAGCTTTCATGGCACTTTTAGAATTTTTATTTAGTGTTGCTTGCGCGCGCAAATCTTCTAATTTTATTTCAGCTTCTTTTTGTCGCGTTTCCATCATGGTTTTAAAATCACCAATTGTATCTTTTAATTGAATGCGATCTTTTTCGGGAAGCTTTAAAATAGAATCCATAACATGACGTAACTTTGCTTCTATCTGAATAAAGGCTTGGTCTGAATCTATTGGTAAACCGCTATTGTCAACATATTGTTCATGCGGCCATTGGGCTAGAACATTTTTAATATGATCCAGCTCTATTTTTATATCATTAATCATTGTAACCCCTTAACGCTTATCTTATTTTTTATTTAAGAAAAACCTACTTATTATTATGACGTGAACTTTAATAAACTGTCAAAGGGGTGCCGTGCTTGATAAGCACGACAGTATTATTTTGAATGTATGCGATATAGGGAAATCTGTTTAGGCCCAAGTATATAAATTGACCTGTTTCAGTCACAACGATAGTGATGCGTCCGTGTTATGCAGGGTGTATTTTTGTTTTCAGTAAACTTTCAACTGTTGTCTTTAATAATTTATGATGATTCTCATTGTGGAAAGAACCATCCGCATTAAAGGCATTGAATCCATCCGTAATGGCAATTTGCGATGGCACAACCACAACACCAATATTGCTTAGAAGTAAACGTAGTGGAATAAGGCCTCTATACCCGCCAAGTGCACCAGGTGAAACAGCGCCAATGGCTGCAATCTTATTTGTAAAGGCACTTAAAGGCGGTAACCCATCTTCTGTTATACGGCTAATCCAATCAATCGTATTTTTTAAAAGCGCTGAATATGTACTATTGTGTTCGGGAGAGGCAATAAATAAGCCATCATGTGCACAAAAAATATCCTTTAACTTATATGCATTATCTGGAATACCTGCATGAGATTCTAAATCACCATCGTATAAAGGTAAATTAAAATCAGCTAAATCAATATAGGTTGCCTCTGCGCCACACATTTTAATGGTATTGCATGCTAAAAGTGCTAGTTTTTTATTAATGGAATCTTTTCTTGGACTTCCAGAAAAACAGAGTATTTTACTTGCCATAAGGCTTACCCATTCTCTACTTTTGTCGTGTCATCAACTTTTTTTTTGGAACCACCTTCTTCTTCCGCATCAATTTTTAGTGGTGCGTAACGTGGTTCACCCTGACGCATAACAAGCAATAGAATATGTTTGCGTTTACCTTTTTTAGCTTCATTTACAATGTTTTGCAAGTCTTTTGGTTTATGGATTTCTTTTTGGTTCGCTTCTAAAATAATATCGCCTTGTTGCAGGCCAAGTTCAAACGCAGTACTAACTGGATCAACTTTTAATACAACAATGCCACCTTTTACAGATTGGTCTTTTGCACTATCTGTTCTAACGGCAACAGTTATACCTAAAATTTCTGATGACTGACCTTTTTTAATATTTCTAGCATCAGCTGGCTTGTCATCTAGTAGGCCTTTTTCATCAGCATCTTCATACTCACCAAGTACAACCGCTAAAGAAACTTCTTTACCCTTACGCCAGACTTTAACAGGTGTTTTTTTACCAATTTCAGCGTCGCCCACCAAGCGTGTAAGTCGTGTGCCTTCATCTAAGCGAATACCATTAAATTCGATAATGATATCATCTTTTTCAATACCACCTTTATCGGCTGGCCCGTCTTTAACTGTATCAGCCACAATGGCACTTTGCTTTGCTTTTAAGCCAATACTTTCTGCCATTTCTTCTGTGAATGGTTGTATTTTAACGCCCAACCAACCACGTTTTGTTCGACCAAATTCAATAAGCTGATCTATCGTTTTTTTTGCAAGTGGTGCAGGAATAGCAAAACCAATGCCTACGTTACCGCCAGTTGGCGAAATAATTGCAGTATTAATTCCAACAACTTTTCCACGTGTATTTAATAAACAACCACCAGAGTTTCCAAAGTTAATTTGCGCACTGTGTTGTAAGTATTCGTCAACGTAATCGTTTGCACGACCACCAGAAGAGCGTGCTACAATATCGCGGCCCTTGCTTGATATAACGCCAATGGTAACAGAACTTCCAAACCCGAAAGGGTTTCCAATAGCAATAGCCCAATCACCAACGCGCGTTTTTTCAGTGTCACCCCATTCTAAGACAGATACAGTTTTCTTGCCTGTTGGTAAATCATCAAGGCTTGCTTTAATAACAGCAATATCTGTTCGTTCATCGGATGCATGAACAGTACCGACAATTTCTGTTTTGTCATGCATTAAAAGTTTAATTGTTTTTGCATCTTGAACAACATGATTGTTTGTCGCCACATAAAAGTGCGTTTTACTTGCCTTGATGATAAAGCCAGAACCAAGAGATTGCACTTTTCTAGGGCGCGTATTTTGTTCTAAAAATTTTTTGAATAATTCTTCAAACTGAGAACCGCCAGGAATGCCATTTGGCATTTGTTGTGATTCACCTGCTTCATCTTTTTCCATTACTTGTGTTGTTGCAACGTTAACAACGCAAGGCAAAGCACCTGCTGCCATATCAGCAAAACCTTGTGAAATATCACAATCTTTTTCTCCCTTCACAGGTGATGTAGCGTCTGAATCTGGATACGAATTTTGTGCATCAGACATAGAAGTTTTTGTATTGCTTGTATCTGAATCTGGCGTTGCTTCTTGTTCAGCTTTTGCACATTTTTCACAAGGCGTTGCTACGACTAAATCGTTGTTTTCAGGTGATTCCCCAGCATCGTTATCTGCATCGTTTTCATCTGTTTCATTTTGTATACCAGGATCTTCCTTCTTAAAGAACATGCCTTTAATATCATCTATAAATCCTGCATGAGAGTACGTTACTAAACTGGTAGATAGCACTAGTGTTAAAATTATTTTTTTCATGAGTTATGCATAGTCCTTTTTTACGATTTAGGCTGTGTGTTAATGATTTTAAAGAAGTCGCTACTTGTTGATAAAATAACGTTTGTTTCTGGTGTTAATGTTTTTTCATACGCTTCTAAACTTTTTAGCATATGATATAGGTCTAAATCTTTGCTAAAAGCATTATTGGTAACTGTAATAACCTCGGCATCTGCGGCACCTTTTATAATGCGTGATGCTTCTTCAGATTTTGCCATAATAGTGGCACGTTCTGTATCTGCCCTTGCACGAATACCCAAAGATTCTTCCTCACCTTTTGCCCTGTTTTCTTTTGCAAAACGAATTAAGTCTGAATTCATACGATCAAAAACAGAGGCACGGTTTCCAAGTTGAAGTTCTGTTCTTATAATACGTACATCAACGATATTTAACCCAACACGCTTGGCCTTTAAAGCCACATCATCTTGAATTTTCCCCATAATATCGGCGCGATCAGCACTTAACAACTGTGACAAAGATGCCTTACCAATAATATCTAATACAGCACTGCGTACAAAATCGGCAAGACGTGATTTTGCACCTGATTCATTTGCAGGGCTTATAGACTTATAAAACTGAATAGCGTCTTCAATTTTATAACGTACATAAGCATCAACCATTATTTTTTTATTTTCAACAGTATAGGCATCAATTGTTGGTAGATCATATGCCAAAGCACGCTTTTCATAAAATATAACATCTTGGATAAGCGGAATTCTAAATTTCAATCCAGGTGCTGTGTGTATTTTTTGAAGCTCACCAAATTGTAGGACAACTGCTTGTTCTGTTATGTTAACAACAAACATACTAAGTAGTAGGGCTGTAACGGCACCACCAACAGTAAGCAACGCACCAAATGATTTAATAGGGTTCATAAAACGTAATCCTTTACTTTGTTTTTTTATCTAAAGATACATGGGGCAAAATACTGTTGCCTAGCGATGCATCAACAATTGTTTTATTGCGAATATTACCTAATGTACGTTGCATGCCTTCTAAATAGTAGCGTTTTAATGTAACCAATTTATTTTCTTTGTAAGCATTGTAGATTAAATCAAATTGAGCAGCTTCACCTTTGGCTTTACCAACAACATCCTGAGAATAAGCTTTAGAACTTTCAATCATTTTTACAGCATAACCACGTGCTTTTGGAATGATGTCGTTTGTATAAGCTTCAGCTTCACGTTTCATACGCTGTGCATCAATAGATGATGTTTGCATATCTTGAAAAGAATCCGATACTTCCGATGGTGGCGTTAAAGACTGTAATTCAAAAGATGTAATTTCAACGCCAATTTGATATGAATCTAATATGTCTTGAAGAATTTTCATAATTTGATGGGCTGTTTCTGTGCGATTAGCAGTCAAAACTGAAGGGAACGTTTTTTGTCCAATAACTTCGCGCATAGCACTTTCAGATGCTGCACGAATGGTTATTTGGGGCTCTTTATTTGTAAATAAGAAATCACTAATGTTTTTAATTTTCCACAAAACGACGTAGTTTGTTGTAATCATATTTTCATCACCCGTTAAGGTGAAAGATATATCATCACGGCGCGCCGTTCTAGAAGAACTTTCTATTCTATTTTCAGCTGCTGTTCTTAAAACATAATTTGCTTCAAAGGGCCAGGGTAGGCGATAGTTTAGCCCGGGGCCACTAATACGCGCGGGGGTCCCAAAACGTAAAACGGCAGATTGCGCGCCTTCTTCCACCTGATACACACCAGATGCCAACCATAAAAATATAACACCTACAATAATCAAACCAAGATGTATAGTGGAAAATGTTGGAAATTCAGGGCCGCTTCCACCGTTACCACTACGCTTAAAAGATGCATTTTGTTGGTTAACCTTTTCTTTTAGTTTTGACATGAAGTCACCCAACGGTTCTGGCAGATCATCTTTTTTCTTGGTTGATGTCTTTTTTGGCTTAGATTTTGACGATGCTTTTTCGTCAATTTTTGTTACCTTTGGTTGATCCCAAGGGTTCTCTGATTCGTTATCATCATCTAGAAACATGAATATTACCTTAAAATATTAATTGAATTAGTCGTAAACTAAATATATTCAATATTAGTTTAACGTTAAATCGCTCACTCCTTCAAGGGGGTGTAAATTTTTTACAGATAAGGATTTTCAGAAATCTTTCTTTGCTAATAAATCTAACCATTTCTATTCGTGTTTCACTGCATCCACATGAACAAAAAATCTACCTTCAGGGCGTGCTTTATTTATAAACGCACCCACATATTTGCCCAGTTCAGCAGGAACTGTTTGTTGCGACAGTACCCGTTAAATCAATAATCTTATAAAGAAAAGATACTTATATTAGGCTTCAGAACTGCCGTGACAATGTTTGTACTTTTTGTCAGATCCGCAATAGCAAGGATCATTTCGACGAATTTTAGCCTTAGTGTCTTTAATGGATGATTTTAAGTTTTCAATTGATCTTGATAACTCTTCTTCATTAAATTTTGAATCTGTTACACCTGGTGTTAATTCGGCAAGTTTAGAAAAATCTATTTCAGGCAGTAACGCAGATTCAATATCTTCATAAGAAGCGTGCGGCGCTGCATGAATATGGGACATTGTTACTGTGAACTCCTCTTTCAGGCCAAGCATCATTGTTTGAAATAAAGCGAATGCTTCACGCTTATATTCATTTAAGGGGTTTCCTTGTGCATAGGCACGTAAATTAATGCCCTGGCGCAAATGATCCAAAGCCAGTAGGTGATTTTTCCACTGTGAATCGAGAACACGTAACAAAGTGTCTTTTTCGATGCGACGCAACATATCAGCGCCCATTGTGCGTTCTTTTGCATCCATGTGTTCTTTAAATTCATTTTCAATACGTACAAAAATTTCACGCTGAGACAAACCATCTGTCTCAACCCATTGTTGTACTGGCATATCTAGTTGGAATATTCTGCGCACTTCTTCATGAAATGTTTTAAGGTCCCAAAGATCTGGTAATGTTTCTGGCGGTAGCGATGTATCCACAACGGCTGTTAGCACATCTTCATAAAGTTCTGAGACTTCTTCAGAAATATCATCAGATCCCATAATATCACGACGCTGTCCGTAGATAACTTTACGTTGGTCGTTCATCACATCGTCATACTTTAATAAGTGCTTACGCATATCAAAGTTGCGTGCTTCAACTTTTTGCTGCGCACGTGCAAGGGCTTTATTCATCCAAGAGTGTGAAATAACCTCACCTTCTTTAGCGCCCATTTTACGCAACAAATTAGCCATGTTGTCTGAACCAAAAATACGCATTAAATCATCTTCTAAAGAAATGAAGAATTTAGACGCACCAGGATCACCCTGACGGCCTGTACGGCCGCGAAGTTGGTTGTCAATACGTCGGCTTTCATGACGTTCTGTACCAATTACAAATAACCCGCCTGCAGCCAATGCTTCTTGATGCTTTATTTGGTTGTCTGCTGTAATATCTTTAATTAAGTTATTTTTATCAGCGCCATCTTCCATGTCGGCTGTTTCACGTTCAATACGCATTTCAAGGTTTCCACCAAGTTTAATATCCGTACCACGACCAGCCATATTTGTTGCAATCGTAATAGCGCCTGGTGCACCAGCCTCCCCAATAATCAATGCTTCTTGTTCATGGTAACGCGCATTTAAAACCTTATGTGGAATTTTTTCTTTTTTAAGAAGATTTGCTAAAAATTCGGAACGTTCAATGCTGACGGTTCCAACCAATACAGGCTGTTTGCGGTCATAACATTCTTTAACTTGTTTTATAATGGCTTTATATTTTTCACCTGCCGTTAAATAAACTTCATCATCACTATCTAAGCGAATCACAGGTACATTTGTAGGCACTTCTATAGCGCGTAATTTATAAATTTCTTCAAATTCGTCAGCTTCAGTAATAACCGTTCCCGACATACCGGATAGTTTGGGGTACATTCTAAAGAAATTTTGGTAGGTTATTGATGCAAGCGTTTGGTTTTCTTGTTCAATGTTCACGCCTTCTTTTGCTTCAATTGCTTGGTGCAAACCATCAGAATAGCGGCGACCATCCATCATGCGACCTGTAAATTCATCAATAATAATGACTTTGCCGTCTTTTACGATATAGTCTGTGTCACATGTAAAAATTTTATGTGCTTTTAAAGCTGCATTAACATGATGTACAAGACCGACATTTTGCATGTCATATAGCGATTCGCCTTGTGCAATTTTTCGTGCAAAAAGTTCTTTTTCTAATTTTTCAATACCAGATTCAGTAAGTGTAATATTGCGCTGTTTTTCATCTTTTTCGAAATCATCAGCTGTGACGATAGACATCAAATCGTTTACAGACTTGTATAATTCTGATGAATCTTCAGCAGCACCGGAAATAATTAAGGGTGTTCGGGCTTCATCAATTAAAATGCTATCAACTTCGTCCACAATAGCAAAATTAAAAGGACGCATGACCATGTCTGATAAGCGAAATTTCATATTGTCGCGCAAAAGATCAAAGCCAAATTCATGGTTTGTTCCATAAGTAACATCTGATGCATATTGGGTGCGGCGCACATCATCATTAAGCCCATGAATAATATACCCAGTTGAAAGACCTAAAAATTCATACAACTTACCCATTGTTATGGCATCACGTTTTGCTAAATAATCATTAACTGTAACTAAGTGAACACCTTTTTCTGTTAGCGCATTAAGGTAAACCGGAAGGGTTGCAACAAGTGTTTTACCTTCACCCGTTTTCATTTCAATTAACGTGCCTTGGTGAAGCGCAATTCCACCATGCATTTGAACATCAAAATGTCGCATTTTAAAAACACGCTTAGATGCTTCACGAACCACAGCAAACGCTTCAGGTAGTAAGTCCTCTAAAGTTTCACCCGCATTCAACCTATCCTTAAATTCATAAGTTTTTGCCTTTAAATCATTGTCAGAAAGCGCTTCAAGAGCAGGTTCATAACCATTAATTTGATCAACTATTTTTTGATTTTTTTTCAACAGTCGATCGTTATTGGAACCAATGATTTTTTTGATTATGTTTGCTAACATGCATCTCGCCTTTAAGGTTTATTATGTAAGTATTATAAATATACTCTAAAAGTATAGCGTATAATTCCCTAAAATTCTAGACACTTAACATGATTAATTGGACCGTTTTTGTTTTTTGTTACTTGCTTCGTATAAAATAATAAAATAAGATGCAAAATACTGAACTTTAAAATACGCATCATGACTTACTTAAAAAATAAACTCCCCCTAATTGTTTTTTTAATTGCTGCTTGCACTTTATATTAGCATTTTTGCACCTGGGAAAATGGATATTGATGCAGGTGGTATTTACGAACATGCTTTAGCGCATCAATACGCTGATCACCACCCTCCGCTTATGGCATATATGTGGCACTATCTTAATTTTATATACCAAGGGCCATTGCTTATGTTTTTAATAAACATGGCGCTGCTATGGGGAGCACTATATATGTTGGCATTTAAAATTTTTAATAATCAGCGTGTTCTTCAGTACTTCACAATACTAATACCTTTTATGCCACAAATAGCAGTGCATGGAAGAATTATAGGAAAAGATGTTATTTTTACATTTGGGTATGGATTTCTTGCTATGTTTCTGGCCTACCTTACCATTCATAATAAGAAAATTTCTTTAATCCAAATGCTTTGCTTTTTGATAACTGTTGTTTATTTCACTGCCGTCAAATTTCAAGCACAGTTTATATTGCCAATCTTATTACTTTGGCTTTTCTATACTTTATTACGTCACGCAACTTGTGCATATAAAAAATCCATGGCCATTATTGCTTCAGCTATCACATCATTTAGTATTATGACAATGATTGATTCAATAAATCACCATTTAGTGACAGAAAAGGGTTCTGGATCAAACCATTCATGGCAGTACGTTAAAATATTTGACCTATCTGGCATGAGTATTTATTCAAATCAAGTGCTTTTGCCACAGTTTTTATTAAAACATCCTAAAATTTCGGTGGAGGATATTCAAAAAAAATATCAAATAGCATGGGAACCCTTAATTGTTTATGAGGATTCTCCATTACGGGGTACAAAGGACGAACATGAAAGAGAGCTCCTTCTACAAACATGGTGGAAAGAAGTTTTTAACCACCCTGTTAGCTATATTCAACACAGAGGAAAGCTGTGGTTTCGTGAATTTTTTCTAGCATCGTGTGCGAAGGGCTGGTTGGAAGAAATTGGTATCACTGGTCTTTCGCCACTTCAAAAAGCACTGCGACTATTTGCCACACTTGCCGCGTTTATCTTTTTATTTCCATTCCAGATTATGTTTTTTTCTATAGGGAAGCGTGCGTTAAATTTTACAGAAACCAAACATTATGCTACTGCACTTCTTTTCCTATCTTCTATGGGGTGTGCATTACTTGCGTTATTATTTGTAAAATCTTTAGCTGTCACAGTGCGGTACATCTTCTTTACATTTTATATGTTTTTTCTGTCTTGTCCGTTTGCTTACCATTGTTTTTTAGAACTAAAACAAAAAAAATTACAGCCAGCTACAGACCAGCTATAAGGGACAGTTCATTTTGAAGTCGTGATAAAATATCTGGTTTTTTGTGCCATTTTTGAAAATTACCGTTTTTATCCACATCCATGACCCAAGAATTTGCAGCGTTATGGTTGGCATTGCCAGACCTTACATCACTTAAATAAAATCCAGAATCATGCTTTTCGTACAATATGTGCCCACTTGTAAACCAGGTGAATATATCTATATCTTTTGATGGCTGTATAAACTGTTGGTTGTTAAACGTTTTCCATTCCAACTTATTTAGCTTTAACGTATTTAAATGCGCTATATGAATTTTATCTTTTTCATAAAAAATAGCACGCTTATTAAATACAGTCATTTTACCTGTAAATATTTGACCGTTGCCAACCCATTTTTTAGTTTGTGCTTCAACACACATAATATCATACGCATTATCATACGCCATTAAGCCAACAAACAAGTATGTTGTGGTTAAAAATATCGTGCATCTATTTATAAAATAACTTACTTTATCGTTTTTAAGAATATATAAAAAAAACACACTTATTGCCAAAGGAACAGAGTATATTAAATCAACAGAAGGGACTGCATTTAAAGAAAACCGATGGTTTGAAAAAGGCTGTAATAATTGCGTTCCCGAGTTTGTAAATAAATCTAACAGTGGGTGCGTTATAAGGGACCAGAAAATAACCGGGAGCCATTTATTTAAATCTTCACGCTTTAATATTTTAAAAACAGTGCGTGCTAAAAACATTATAAAGGGTGCAAAAAACAAAGAGTGCGTTAAAGCTCTATGATATAAAATTTCAGTAAAAGGGCTTGATATAAAAAGCTTCATCAATAAATCAGCGTCTGGACTCATGCCAATAAGGGCACCGATCATAACTGTTTTTTTACGCTCAATTTTACCCTCTGATGCTAAACACGCAGTCACACTGCCTAAAACGCCCTGTGTTAATAAATCCATTTTTTTACCTAAAGTGCTTTTTATATAGTGATAATACGTTAAATAATTTGAACAAACAATTTATAATTTTATTTTAACGCCAAGCCTTATATTCAATCCACCAGCTTGGTATGTTAGCGGGAATTCATACCGTTCATTAAAAATATTTTCAATGCAGCCATATAGCGAAGTGTGTTTATTTATATGATAGGCACCTTCAAGATCGATGGTTGTTATGTTTGGTTGCTTTTTTTGCGGTGTTGTCAGGTTTTCTTTATCAGTCATGCCACCCATATGATGAATGACGAGTTTCATGTTTGCTACATTATTTAAAAAATTCTTTTTAACGCTTGCCATAATTTTATGTGTTGGTACTTTTAGCAATCGCTTTCCATGATGATCACGCGTTCTTGTATATAAGTGTCCTAATCCAAATTTCCACTGGTTATATTTATAATGATAGACCGTATCAACCCCATGCATTTTTACAAAATCTTGATTAATATAAACGCTCCTGCCTTGGTTATTTGAAAAGCTAGAAATTTTATCTTTAATTGTGTAATGAAAATAGCTGTATGTCATTAATTGATTGTCTGTTTTGTACTGTACCCCAATATCCCCACCGAATGCTTTTTCTTGGATTAGATTTTTGTTTCCAGAAAAGGCATTAAATAATTGGTAAAGTGTCGGATTTCTTGATGCTGTACCGCCATTTATAATGCCCGTAAGACATGAACATATTTTATGTTGAATAAGGGCTTGAAAATCGATATTCGTTTTTTTATCTCGCAAGCCATCAACAGCTGACCAAAGCTCTATTAACGTATTATCTAAGCTTAGAACATGGCCAATATTAAAAAAAATTCTATTTTTTTTATAAAATGCATTGCCGTAATTTGTTGTAAAATTTTTATAACTTTCTAACAAAAGGGAGGCATTGGCATGAATTTGATAGTTATTCAAAACGTTTAAGGTATTATCAAAGTTTAAATATTTAATTGTGGATTGTGTTTGTCCATCTTGCTGACTATTTAATTGTATATAATCTTTTCGTTTAAAATATGCCTGACCCAACCCAATTGATGGTTGCCAAAATCCTGTTTTTCGCTTTAAAACTGTTCGTATAAATTGGTAAGATTCTTTTGCCCTATAATCTAAAGGGCCAAAACCAGGCAGCGTTTTATAAGACATACCTGTATTACCACTGCGCCCAAATAAGCTTAGCTGCCAATCATCATTTTGATGGTCAAGCCTTGTGGCCAAAGTGTTTTGTTTCATAAAGTCACCTTGTTTAAGGGTGGGGGTATCTTCACTCATGCGTGATGCAAAAGTTACTTTTCCATTATTTGTTAAGCCAGATGCTTGAATAGAACCGCTTGTGTTATTTTTTTTGCCAGATGCGCTTACTCCACCCTTAAAGGTATTATAGCGCCCCATTTCAAAAAATGATGATGCAGCATAATCTTCTTCAGCTTCTTTTGTTTTCAGGTCAATTACACCTAAAAAAGAATTCATCCCACGCTTAGCAGATAAAGGACCAGATTCGGTAGAGAGTTTTTGGTTTTCTTGTGTTTGAATTTGCGCCAAATTAAAGATAGGGCTTGCCCCATTTTGAAAGGGCATACCATCAATCCATATCTGCAAATTTTCTTGCATGATACCACGTAAAGAAATCGTCTCATACCCGCAACCTTGACTTGATAAAACGACCGTATTGTTGTTCTTTAAAACAGAGCCTATTTGTTCTGTTTTATTTTTAGTCTTAATGAATTTTTCAGATAAAGGTTCCTGTTTTTTCTGTCCTTGAACCACAATAGGGGGTAGTTCTATAACTTTCGTACTGGCGTAAATATTGTGAGAATAAAAGGCAAGAAAAAAGAAAAAATTAACAAAAATTTTATACATACTATATGCCATTAAATAAGCAATCTTGCCATAACCTATCAAAAATATGCTCTTAATACAATTTGAAATCTTGTGCTTAAAATGCTTAGTTTTCCCCTAATAACCTTCTATGGGCGTGTTAACACGCCCACTACTTCTAAGTGGGGGGTATAGATAAATTGATCCAGAATATGCACCTTCTTTAAATGATAGCCTGAATCTGCTAACAACTTGCAATCTTTTGCAAAGGTTTCCGGATTACAAGACACATAGATGATGGTCTGTACTTTAGATTTTGCTAGTTCCTTGGACTGTGCATGTGCACCAGCACGTGGTGGGTCAATAACCACAACATCTGCTTTGTTTAATTGTTGTGCTTTAATAGGGCTTTCAAAAAGATTTTGCTGCAGCGTTGTAATGGCACGTTTATTGATAGCTAATTTACCATTGGCACTATTTAGCGCCTCCAGCGCACTTTGATCAAGTTCTACCCCTGTAACGGCAGCCTGCCTGCTTAGGGGGAACGTAAATGTGCCGCGTCCACAAAACATGTCATAAATGTGTTCTGCATTTTTGGGCACAGCATCAAGAACCCATTTTGTTAAATATTCATCCGCTTTAATGCTGGATTGTAGAAAACTCCACGGTTCAATATCAACCTGAACATTATCAATTAAAACATACGGTTTTTCACGTTCATGTACAATATCGTGGGTTTTACGGTACTTAAATATGAAACGGCACAGATTATTATCCTCACAAAATTGTTTTAGATGGGATCTTTGATCTTCGTCTAAAGCTTTAACTTCTTGAATTTCAAAAGATAGGTCAATTCCAGTATCTGTTTTTGTGATGAAAATTTTTGCTTTTTGAAAGTTTTCTAAAACTTTATTAAGGCACTGTGCGAAGGGATTTAAAAGTGCTTCAATTTCAGGGTCAAGAACAGGGCACGGTCCAATGTTCATAACGGCATGCGATTTCAATTGATGATACCCCAAGAAGACTTTGTCATTTTTCTTTCGAATATCCATATTCGTGCGTCGTCGTTGTCCAGCTTTTAAAACAACTGGGTCCTCCACCAAAAATGGGTCTAACCCATGGTTTTGCAAATGCTGTGTGACGATGCTTTTTTTAAATTCTGTATAATCTTTTTCATTCATGTGCTGTAAAGTGCAGCCACCACATTGTGAAAAATGTGGGCAAATTGGTTCTGCACGATTTAAAGATTTTGTTGCAATGCCACGGTAATAATAATCTGTTTTACGTCGGCGTTGAACTTTGTCATAAATGACCGTTTCGCCTGGCAAGCAATATGGAAGATCAATTTCTTTCCCGTCTGCATCTATAACATGCCCTAAACCGCTTTGGGTCATGTACAGTACTTTACCTTTTTCTTCGGTGATAACAGGCGGTTGTTTTGTATGTTTCATGACTATATTCTAACGTGAAAAATGGTTTTGGATAAGGGCATCCATAACGGTGATGTTTTGTGGCGCCAGCCCCTTTTTAATTTTTATTTCACGCGCTAAATTATATATTAACCCTTTTTTACTTACAGAATTTGTGCTAAAAGCATAATATCCTTTTGCATGTCTATTTAAAAGCATGCGTAAAATAAGGATGCCTTCACCTTTTAAACAGGGCTTATCATTACCTAAATTTAGATTAATATTTAAGCTGTATGCAGCTGATTTCTTCGGTTTAGAAGTAACTGTTTTGACGGGCAAATGAGGTTTAATTTTTTCGCCAAATAGCTGATGCTGTTCGATATTCATAAAAATTACGGAAAAAAGATGATTTCTCAACCATTTTATAGGGATACAATAACTTTTGCAATTAAATCATTTGGTACTAAATGATCGCCTATCGCTATGCGAACAGAGTGTAATTTACCATCGATTGAGCGGCCCCAAAATATTAAAAAATCTGTAAGTCTTGGAAACGTTGGCGGTAAATCAAAGTCTTGCCATAAATAAGACTGTATAAAAACAGGATGATCTGGTAAATGATAAAAAATTTCCGCAGTCGTTAAAGCGCATCCTTCAAGGGCATCTGAAAAATCAGAAGTGTCATAAATTTTGTTAACAGAATTGGGTGGATTTAATACCGGCATGTTGCCACCTTATGAATACATCCTACGTTTAGCTTAACATTAAATATATTAATTTTTAGTAAAAATTTAATTATAAGAATATATGTTGAGCCTAAACAAGTAAGGCGTATTGTTTTATGTGCACGTGGGTGGATTTTGACGCTTAATTAAGTCTTTTTGACTATATGATGAAAAATGCTATTTTAATGACTGGTGCGAATTTTCAAGTACATGACGCGTTCTTCAGAATCAAAATCTTGATAGCGTTTACGTTAACGTGTATGATCAAGACAGTATTCTTATTATTGTCTATTATGATTAAACTTTTTTTACCGACACTCTGTATTTTTTTGGCCAGCTGTGAGGCTGTAATAGATAACCGTGGTTATAATAATGATAATATTAATACAGCAAAAATTATAATAGGTAAAACGACTGCTGATGATGTGCAGAATTTATTAGGTTCGCCAACAACACTTTCTGATTATGTGCGCCCTGGTCAAAAGTGGACAGCATGGCTTTACATTACAAAAAGAACGGCAACAACGTCGTTTTTTAAGCCGAAGGTCTTATCACAGAAAACAGTAACGGTTGTTTTTGATGAAAATAAAATTGTACGCGACATTAAAGAATATGCTAGCGAAGGTATAGAAGAGCTAGAGCCTAATTGTGATCAAACAACGACTTCTAGTTATGAAGAAAATGTCGGTAAAGGTATATTCGGTAGTTTTGGCCGCCAATTAAACAGTTCGCCAAAGAAAAACACTTAATTTTATCAAATGGCATCGTCTTTAGAAATCAAGAATATAAGTAAAACGTATGGTTGTGGCGATACACTAATATCTGTTTTGCAGAATGTAAACCTGTCTATAGGGCCTGGTGAGGTTGTTGCCTTAATGGCGCCAAGTGGGGCTGGTAAGTCAACCTTATTGCATATTGCTGGTTTGTTAGACAAACCAACATCTGGTGAAATTTTAATTAACAACCAAAGCACTCAATATTTATCTAGCGACAAGCTAGCTTCAGTAAGGGCGCAGTCGTTAGGATTTGTTTATCAGTTTCACCACTTGTTGCCAGAATTTAATAGTATTGAAAATATTGTGTTGCCGCAGCTTTTGTTAAATGTTCCTGAAAAAAAAGCGATACAGAATGCACAAAAAGCACTCGCTCATTTTGGGTTAGAAAAACGGTCGCTACACCGCCCCAACCAGTTGTCTGGTGGTGAGCAACAGCGTGTTGCTATTGCACGCGCGCTTGCAAACAACCCACAAATACTGTTAGCAGATGAACCCACTGGTAATTTGGATTTGCAAACAGGTGACTTGGTTTTTAATGAACTCCTTTCCCTTGTAAAAAGTACGGGATTGTCGTGTTTAATTGCCACCCATAATGAAGCGCTTGCAAAACGTATGGATAAAATTATGACCATTAAAGACGGACAGCTTCAGCAAACATAAATTGTTATATTTGTTCTATAGAAATTTTGTGTCAACCAATACATTCTATGGGTAATACAGTAACACATTAATTTTTAGTAGCAGTATTCAAATGCAAAAAAAGCCTAGCTTATGTAATCGGTAAAACTAGGCTCTTGATTGTTTGTATTATGCAGATTCTTTGCTAGATGAAGGCTTATCTTTTTGTAAATTTGCTTCATACATAGCGGCAAAATCAATAGGATTTAGCATAAGTGGGGGCAGACCACCTTCGCGTACTGTGTTGTAAATAATGCCACGAACAAACGGGAACAACATATGGGGTACGTTGATCATCAAAACTGGGTTCAATTGATCTTTTTCCACAGCTTGCATGTCAACTTGAACAAATGCAGAGTAAGATAGTTCTAATAAAAACATTGTTTTATCAGCAGCTTTTGCACTAACGTTTACGCCAAGCGTTACTTCATATAAACCTTCTTGTTCAGCAGGTTTTGTATTAATGGCAACATCTACATTCATGTCAGGTTGTTTGTCTGCTGGAATATTTAAGCTAAATAGTGGGTCTGGGTGTTCAAAAGATAAATCTTTTACAAATTGTCCCAAAATCATAATGGGTTGGTTGTTATTTTTATCAGTCATTGATCGTTCCCTATTGATAAGTTTTACAAATACAATAAGGATAACGTTTTTTAGAAATAAACGCTATCCTTAAATTACGTACAAAAAAAACTCTACTGCAGGACGCAATAAAGTTTTTTAGTCGCTTTTATAAGTTCTCTCTCGGCGCTCGTGTTTTTCTTGCGCCTCGATACATAATGTGGCGATTGGACGCGCTTTTAAACGTTTGACACCTATTGGGTCTCCCGTTTCCTCGCAGTAACCATAGTCACCCTTTTCAATGCGCTTTAATGCTTGTTCTATTTTGTTAATCAGTTTTCGTCCACGATCGCGTGCACGTAATTCTATGGCATGATCCAGCTCATTATTTGCAATATCTATAATGTCGGATTCAGGAACAGAACTATTTTGAAGCTGATTAATTGTTTGCGAAAATTCTTGTAGTAATTTTTCCCGCCAGTTTTCAAGTTGTTGTCTAAAGAAAATTTGTTGATTTTCATTCATAAACTCCTCATCGTCAGATGGAGTATAATTGTGTGGTAGGTCATTTTGGTGCATTTTATTTTATCAAAACAATATCCAGTTCTTTAATTAGACAAAATTTTATTAAAAATTTCAAGATTTTATATAAGATTTTATATAATTTTTAAGTTTTTACTTCATAAACCCCTATATTTCCTTAGAACACATTTAAATCCACAGCACTTAGGTTCAAAAATAGTTTTTTCAATTTTAAGAATCTACTGGTTGCGGGTTATCAAAATGTCCTAAACTCTAGGCTGATAAAGGGATAGAGTG
>Ga0051987_10000327_pt1 | contig 26737 bp, 23 predicted proteins | sample CryGey08umfilter_2_FD_58083 | JGI IMG/M metagenome (GOLD analysis project Ga0051987, IMG submission 58083) | Groundwater microbial communities from aquifer in Utah, USA - Crystal Geyser 4/10/14 0.8 um filter | ecosystem: Environmental > Aquatic > Deep subsurface > Groundwater | place: USA: Utah... | reverse complement strand
CTCGTCAAGTACAAGTGGCTGGTCGGCGGCGGCCTGATGAAGATCGTCAACGGCACCGTCAGACCGGCGTTGGTTCGGTTGGGCTACGGCGACGGACAGATCGTCGACATCATGAAGTTCCTGGACGAGAACGACACCATCGAGGGGGCGCCGCATCTCAAGGATGAGCACCTGTCGGTGTTCGACTGCGCCTTCCGACCGGCCAAGGGCCAGCGCTGCATCAATTACATGGGACACATCAGGATGATGTCCGCGGTCCAGCCGTTTCTGTCCGGCGCCATTTCCAAGACGGTCAACCTGCCCAGCGAGGCCACTGTCGAGGACGTCGAGGACGCGTATCTCGAGGCCTGGCGGTTGGGACTCAAGTCCATTGCCGTCTACCGCGACGGGTCCAAGGGTCAGCAGGTACTGACCACCTCGGTCGACCAGGACAGGAAAGTAAGCGGCGCCGAGGCGGCGCGCGAGCTGGCGGCGGCCAACGAGGAGATCAACGGCCTCAGGAAGGATCTTGAGGCCGCGATGTCTAGGACCAGACTCGACCGTCGGCCCCTGCGTCGTCACTTGCCGGACGAGCGTCGGTCGGTGACGCATAAGTTCTCGATTGCCGGACATGAGGGCTACATTACGGTCGGACTGTACGACGACGGCACTCCGGGTGAGATGTTCATCCGCATGGCCAAGGGCGGTTCGGTGATCTCGGGCCTGATCGACGCCTTCGCCACTACGACCTCGATCGCCCTGCAGTACGGCGTACCCCTGAAAGTCCTGGTCAACAAGTTCGTGCATCTGAGGTTCGAACCGTCTGGCTTCACTTCCAACCCAAATATCCGTATCGCCAAGTCGATTGTCGACTACCTGTTCCGCTGGCTGGCGCTGAAGTTCCTGCCTCTCGAGGATCAGATGGCGGTTGGGGTGAACATTGACGCGCCGATCTTGGCCGAGGCCGGACGTGAGGATGTCGAGGCTTCACTTGATACGGTGATGGACGACAGCAGCGTGCTGAACGGCGATCCGGTCGTGCCGTCCGCCAAGCAGATGAACATCGACGAGGGACGGAAGGGGAGCGGGGCTGCAGGGCCGTCTTCCGACAGTCGGTCTCCGGACGCATTGGCCGACCGGTCCGAGCCGTCGTCCAACTCGCTGACCATGGGCTTCGACATCCAGTCCGACGCCCCGCCCTGCGATACCTGCGGCGCGATCATGGTCAGGAACGGGGCGTGCTATAAGTGCCTGAACTGCGGGGGAACCAGCGGCTGCAGCTAGATCGCAGGCTCTGGACCGAGCGCACTGCATCCGGCTTCGTGGTCTGCTTGTTCAACGTACTTTTTCAGTACGTCTTACTTCACAAACCACTCCAGCCGGATACGTTGCATCTCGTCCAGAGCCTGCTTTTGGTTGGAAGCACTCCTTCCCATTATTAGAGAGGAGTGCATGTGGGGCGTCATTCCTCGAATGATCGTTTATTTTTAAGTCTCGTCATCTGTTTTCCTGTCGTTTCGGCAACTCGACGGGTCCGGTCGGACGACCGGACCATCGTCTGGTCAGTCTCGTCGTGTCGGACTGAAGCGGTTCAGTCCTCGCTCCTCCTCGACTTCGGCAAGCGGCGGGGATCGATCGGATCAAAAAATGTAAAAAAGAGTAATGTCGCCCCGGCCTCCGAGCCGGGGCCCAGAAGCAGAAAAGAGTTGAATTGATCCTGGATCCCGGATATTGCTCACCGCATTCGCAATTCCGGGATGACAAAAATAGTAACGTTCATGGGCTGTTTCTAGAACACACAAAAGCACAAGGTTTAAAAGTTACAAAATTATGAGTAAGAGTCTGATTCAGATCTACACCGGCGACGGAAAGGGGAAGACGACTGCGGCGTTGGGGTTGGCCGTGCGGGCGGTCGGTGCCGGAAAGAAGGTCGCCATCGTCTATTTCGATAAGGGCGGCGATCATTACAGCGAGCGGAAGGTGCTCGCGGAGCGGTTTGCGGGTGAGATCGACTTCTTTGCCACCGGACAGGACCGAATTGCCCCGGACAGCGGACAGTTTCGCTTCGGGGTCGAGCGGCTGGACATCGACGAGGCGGCGCGCGGATTGGAGCTGGTACGGGAACTGATTCGAGAGGCTCGTCATGACCTGATCGTACTCGATGAGATCAATACCTCGGCTTCGCTCGGTCTGCTCCCGGCCGAACCGGTCGTCGAGTTGCTTCGTAACAAGCCGGATTCAGTCGAGCTGGTGCTGACCGGTCGCAACGCCCCTCAGTCTTTTTTGGATCAGGCCGATTTGGTGACTGAAATGGGGCTCGTGGACCACTACTACCGTCGGGGAGTGAAGGCCCGGGAAGGGTTCGATTTTTGAGGTCGTAATGCCTTAGACTAGATCCTATCCGATAGTCGGTCGTCGGCGTTTTCGTCGGGCAAGCTAAGGGAATCGTCAATCAGCTCGCTGTGGTGTTACGACAGAGAAATAACGGATAAAAATGGAGACTGTCCGGTGCTGTCGGCTGCGCGGTGTCGGTCAAGTTCCTCCTTCTGCGGACTGAGTACGGATCGGCTCTCTTTTCCGGGCGGTTGTGGTAACATTAAGTCCGATAAACTGAAACGAACACGATCAGCATGGACGATATCAGCAAAAAGCCAGTCGAGATCAGGCCGACTCTGCGCAGACCGGAAAGCGGCCGACAGCCTGAGTCCGGCCTTGAGCTTGAGCCGACGGCGGAAGGTGCTGCGGCAGAAAGTGAGCCGGCGGAAGAGTCAGCCGACGAGTCGGTCGGTCAGCTTCCGGCAGTGCAGACCGTTGCCCCGGCCGTAATTCCGGCGGCGGACCGCAGTCGCGACATGCTGCTGATCGAGGTCGAAGAGAAGCTCGAGGACAATCTGTGGGATGCCTATCGTGCCATGACGCCAGACCTGCGGCTGAAGTTCAAGATGGAAGGCGAGAGGATCGCCCAGGTAGTCAGGGAAGGCATCGCCACCGGTCGGGTGGTGGCCCACAACATCCTGACCATGATCGTGGAGTGGCTCGGCATGATCCCCGGAGTGAACCGTTGGTTCCTGATTCAGGAGGCCAAGATCAAGACTGACGCGCTGATAAAGCTCGGAAGAAACCGTAGCCACCAGGAATGACTATGCTGCCGCTGCTTCAGGTGACAATCATGACCCCCGAACAGGAACTGGCCATGCAGGGCTTTTTCGGAAGCCCGTCTTTCTATTCCCTGTTGGCTGTCGGCGTGGTTCTGGCCGCCATAGTCGTAGCCCTGCTCATGCTGCGCTTCCGGATCAGGTCCAGATACCAGAAGGCGGCGGCCTTCAGTCGGACCGTCATGCTGGTCACCGTCCCCAAGGAGTCGGCCGAGAAGGGCGACGCCGGACAGCGCGAGAAGGCCCTGTCCGAGATTCAGGAGGACATCGCCATCATGACCGGAATCTTCTCCGCGATCGGCGGACTGAAGGCCCAGCGCGGCGGTCGGGCTGCCATCTTCGGCCGGGACGACACCATCTCCTTCGAGATCGTGGCTCAGGAAAGTGTCATCTCCTTCTACATCGTCGTGCCGGAGAGCCTGCGCGAGTTCATCGAACAGCAGGTTCAGGCCCAGTACAACCACGCGCATATCGAGATCCTTGACGACTACAACATCTTCAAGTCGCAGGGGTCGATTGCGGCCAACGATTTCTCGTTCCGAAGGCAGCTGTTCTTTCCGGTCAGGACCTTCGAGAGCATGGAGACCGATCCGCTGAACGCCATCACCAACGCCATGTCCAAGGTGGAGAAGGACGACGGGGTGGCGCTTCAGATTCTCGTCCGGTCGGCCAAGAAGGGCTGGCGGGACTTGGGACTGAAGGTGGCCAAGGAGATGCATCAGGGCAAGAACTTTAAGGAGGCATTGCATGGCGAACCGAAGCTCAAGATACTGACCGACGCCCTGAAGTCCAGCAAGTCGGCCGAGTCCGCCGCTCCGAAGAGGGACTATCAGATGTCCGAACGTGAGAGGGAGATGGTAAAGTCGATCGAAGACAAGGCCGGGCATCTTGGTCTGGACGTGAACGTCAGAGTCATCGCCTCGGCCGGCAATCCCGGCAAGGCCCAGGCTTACCTCAACAATGTCGTCGCCTCGTTCGCCCAATACAACATTCCCCAGTACGGCAACGAGCTGGTGCCGTCCGGAAAGCGTCAGTCGGCGATACTGGAGAACTTCATCTACAGGACGTTCGACGAACGGCGTCGCATGGTGATGACCGGCAGCGAGCTGGCCAGCATCTACCACCTGCCGCTGCCGTCGACCGAGACACCCAACATCCGGTGGCTCATGGCCAGGAAGGCGCCGCCGCCCGGGAACATCCCCAAGGAGGGCATTTTTCTCGGGACCTCCGAGTACCGCGGCGTCACCACCAAGATCTACCAGAAGCACGAGGACCGGTTTCGTCACATGTACGTCATCGGCGGTTCCGGTTCCGGTAAGTCGGAGTTCATCGCCGCCATGGCCGCGCAGGACATCAAGGCCGGCTTCGGCATAGGCGTCATCGACCCGCACGGCGACCTGGTCGAGACCATCCTGTCGTCCGTGCCCAAGGAGCGGGCCGAGGACGTGATCATCTTCGATCCGTCCGACTACGACCGTCCGCTCGGCCTGAACATGCTCGAGGCCCCGTCCAAGGAGATGCAGGACTTCGTGGTCGGCGAGATGATCGCCATCTTCTACAAGCTGTTCCCGCCGGAGACCATGGGTCCGATGTTCGAGCACACCATGCGCAACATGATGCTGACGCTGATGGCCGAGGTCGACAATCCGGGCACTATCGCCGAGATTCCGCGGCTGATCACCGACCCCGAGTACCAGAAGAAGTGGATCGCCAAGGTCACCGATACGGCCGTCCGTTCCTACTGGGAGAACGAGGTCGCCAAGACGTCGGACTTCCACAAGTCGGAGATGTTCGGTTACTTGACCTCCAAGGTCGGCCGGTTCGTAGAGAACGCCATGATGCGCAACATCGTCGGCCAGACCAAGTCGGCCTTCGACTTCCGCGAGGTGATGGACCAGAAGAAGATCCTGCTGGTGAACCTGTCGAAGGGCAAGATCGGCGACATCAACGCCAACCTGCTCGGACTGATCATGGTCACCAAACTGCAGATGGCGGCCATGGCCCGAGCGGACATACCCAAGGAGGAGCGCAGCGACTTCTTCCTGTACATCGACGAGTTCCAGAACTTTATCACCCCGTCGATCGCGACCATCCTGTCCGAGGCGCGCAAGTACCGCCTGTCGCTGACCATCGCCCATCAGTATATCGCCCAGCTGGCGCCGAAGGGGGACACCGAGATCCGCGACGCGGTCATGGGCAACGTCGGCACCAAGCTGGTCGGACGCATCGGCATAGACGACGCTGAATTCCTCGAGAAGGAGTTCGCACCGGTATTCACCGCCTTCGACCTGATGAACGTGGACAAGATCCACTGGAACGCCAAGATGCTGATCGACAACACCGTCTCCCGTCCGTTCGTCATGAAGTCGCCGCCGATGGTGGTCGGCAACCGGCGGCTGTCCGATGCCATCAAGCAACTGGCCCGACTGAAGTACGGCCGGGACCGGGTCATGGTCGAACAGGAGATCCTGGATCGGACGCGGATAGAGAGCATGCCGGCACCGCCGCCGGAGCAGCCCAAGCCCAGGACGGTCTAGTCGCAGAGTTTCTACCTGTCCCGCACACGCAGGAAGATCGCGTTTCGGCGCGATCTTTGCTCTAGCGCATCGTCGATCTGAGGCCAGTCTCAAGTAGGACGTTTTTCTCGAGGGGCCAAGAGGGGACTGCCGACTCCCCTGCCAAAAAACGGTTTTTTGGCCCAGACCGAAGGGTTTTCGGGATGGTTTGACCGGGGTCGGCGTTCGTGATAATACAAAGGAGTATTAGAGGCTCTTTTCTTCGCAAATATCAAATAAAAAAGTTAGTCATATTCGTATGGACGAACAAACAAAACCGAATTTCAATGCTAATTTATCCGTCGGACAGGACTTTCCGACGGACCGGCCACTGACCGACTTTCTGCAGGCTAAGGCCCAGGTCAGGCTCGATGAGCCGTCGGAAGCGGCTGTCGTCGGAACGTCCGCGGTGGAGCCGGAAGACTCGGTTCGGCAATTCGCCTCGCCGATCGACGAGCCGGAAGGGACTCTGGTCGTCATGCCTGCCGTGTCGGGTCGTCCGGAGGACAATCGGACCGTGGTCGCACTCAGGGCCCTGCGGCAGATGGAGCAGCAGCTCGCCGCCGTGATCCGCCTGCTCGGTGCTGACGGCCAGACGACGGCGGACGGAATGCCGCCCGAACCTCAGGTGTCGACTAGGCCGTCGTTCGGAAACGGCGACTGGTCTGCGGCCCCCCGTGAGGATCTCTCGACGCTCAAGCCGATCGACGGACGGGTGGTCGAGGGCGTGTTCGACGGTCGGGGCATGGTCGGCTCGGACGGCAAGTGCTATCTCGTCCCCCCGAACTACGCCTCCAAGTCCAAGCTGGTCGAAGGCGACATGCTGAAGCTGACCATCACCCCCAAAGGCTCCTTCATCTACAAGCAGATCGGACCGATCGACCGTTCGCGACTCATCGGTTCGCTCGGCTACGACCAGACCACCGGCGAGTACTACGCCACGTCGGACAACCGCCGATGGAACGTCATCAAGGCCAGCGTCACCTACTTCAAGGGTGAGCCGGGCGATGAGGTCGTCCTGCTGGTGCCGAAAAACGCCCCCTCGAAGTGGGCGGCGGTCGAGAATATCATCAAGCGTAGTTCGCTAGTCTGAGAGTATGGGCACGCCGGTCGGGCCATCTTGGTCGGTTCGTTCCGCCTTCCGTTGAGTCATGGTCGAAATTTCTAAAGCCAGACAAGTTTCTCAGATGTCGTCATCCACTCTTTATCGCAAATACCGTCCTCAGGGCTGGTCAGAAGTCGCCGGACAGGAACACGTCAAGGATACGCTCGCCTTCGAGGTATCCTCCGGCCGGACGGTTCACGCCTACCTTTTTTCCGGTCCGCGCGGGGTGGGCAAGACCACGACCGCCCGTATCTTCGCCAAGGCGATCAACTGTCTGGAGCGCGAGGACGGATCCGGCGAGCCTTGCGGCCGGTGCGTGGCCTGCCTGGCGGTGACCGAGGGCGGTTCCATGGACATCATCGAGATCGACGCCGCCTCGAACCGCGGCATCGACAGCGTGCGCGACAACATCATCGACAACGCGCGCTTTTCCCCTTCGCGACTGAAGAACAAGGTCTTCATCGTGGACGAGGTGCATATGCTGACGACCGAGGCCTTCAACGCGCTGCTGAAGACGCTCGAGGAGCCGCCGGCGAACGTCGTCTTTCTGTTGGCCACGACCGAGCTGCATAAGGTGCCGGCGACTATCGTCTCGCGCTGTCAGAGGTTCGACTTCCGGAAGATACCGGTCGAATCGGTAGTCGATCGGCTGGTCGGCATCTCGGCGAAGGAGGAGATCGAGGTCGATCGTGAGGTGCTGCTCGAGATCGCTCGTCGGTCCGAGGGATGCCTGCGCGATGCCGAGGGACTGCTCGGCAAGGTGCTGGCCGCGGCGGACGGCGAGAGGGTGACGATCGAGTCGGTGCGGGCGGTTCTGCCGCGTTCGGACTGGGAGACGGCCGCATCCTTCGTCGAGGCCTTGCTGGCAGGGGATACGGCAACGGCGCTGGCCACGGTCGGCGGGATGCTGGATGCGGGATCCGAGCCAGAGCACCTGGCTAACGAGGCATTGGACATCATCCGCAAGACGCTGATCGCCAAGGTATCGGGTGACGTCAATTTTCTGCGGGCGGAACTCGACGAGAGTCGTCTGGCGCGCATTTCGTCCTGGATGGGAACGACCACAGTCGGATCGTTGGTGCGGACTCTCGAGGTACTGCTCGAAAAACGGCGGGACATGAAGGGAAGTCCCCTTCCTCAGCTGCCGCTCGAGTTGGCTGCAGTGCTGATCTGTCAGGAGGTGAACGGTGGTTCGGCTGCGTCTGCGGTCCTTTCGTCGTCCAATTCGGAGTTAGGTGGAACGAAGACCGACGGACGTACGGTAGCGTTGGATACGGTTGCGGCGATGAAGCCGGCAGCGGCGAGCGGTGATGCTGGATCCGGGCCGGACGTCGTTTCACGGACTGAGATAGAGATCAAAAAGACCGAATCGAATGAAGTAGAGGCGAAGGAGGCGGGGGAATCGGAGGAGTCAGCTCTAGATAAGGAGGTGCAGGTTTCGGCACCGGAGCCTTTAGGAGAGAAGGAAGTAGTTATCGAGGCAACGGCTGTGACCGTCGAGAATGTTGTCGAGGAATCGGTTGAGGATACGGTCACGGCGATCGAGATCGGGTCGGTCAGCGCCAAGTGGGAGGAGATCGTCAAACGGGTGTCCGAGGTCAGCCAGTCGCTGTCGCTCCTTATGGGAGCGGTCAGTCCGGTTCGGATGGATGGCAATACCGTGGAGCTGGGGTCATGCTTTCCCTTTCACCGTGATCGGCTCAATGAGCACAAGACTAGGGACGTGCTGGAGACGGCTTTTTCCGCCGTTTTGGGGCAGAAGCTGCTGGTCCGGGCCGTGACTATTGAAAGAAAACCCGAGATCGGGCATGATGATGTCGCCGAAGGGGCGATTAAGGAGCAAGTCAGCCCGGTTGAGGCCGCGCCGGCGGTCCAGAAAATCGCCGAGGCGTTCGGTGGTCGGGTCATCAGTTGAGCTTTTGGCTCTGACAAGAAAAACGATGCGGGATCGTCTAATGGTAGGACAACAGACTCTGAATCTGTTTATCTAGGTTCGAATCCTAGTCCCGCAGCCATGCAAAACACGACCGGAAACGGTCGTGTTTTGGTATGATGAGATAGTAGGTAAAAGGGGTACGATGGTGAATAAAATCTATTGCAAGGACAGATTTAACAATTTTCTATTCATGGCCAAGTTTAGCCCCGCGGAATTATGACCGTTAAAAGAAAGCTTCTCATCACATTTGGAGTGGTTGTAGCCATTATTTTCGTGTTGCCGTACGTCGTGTCGGGGACGAAAAGAAGTTCGCTTGTCTGTAGGATGAGCGGTGGAAAGCCAGTCAGCGGAGGCGTGAGCTTTTCCGGCGATTCCGTTATCCTTTGTGCCCGGCCGTATGCTGACGGCGGGAATGCCTGCCGGTCATCGGGCGAATGCGATGGGAGGTGTGTGATTGGAGAGTGGAAAGACCGGCCAATCTTTCATTTCGATCCGAACTACTACCCAAAGAATGCCGTTGGACATTGCGACTACTACGATCAGCAGCCTAACTGCCTTTACAACGTTGAGCTGCTGGGTGACGATAGGGTCCTTCAGGTAGGCTGGTGTATAGTAAGTTAATCACTTTTTGCGGGCAAATTGGTGTAGCTACTTGAATTGCGTTTCAAGAGTTTCTAGCACGCCCAAGACGGGCAGCTAACAAGAGCAGGTCTCACTGAGGCCTGCTCTTTGCGAAGACCAAACCCTCGGCATGAGACCAGGGAGTGTCACTTAGCTCCCTTATTACAACCCAAAGCCGCGGGGAAACAGAGGTGTACTACCATCGGACGTTTGTCCATCAACAGTCATCGGTAGCTGTTCGATCGTGCGCGGCCACGGCAGCGGTAGCCTGCCGGTGAAGGGGGATGCACCGAAAAGCGCGTCCGCCACGCCCCTTCCTTCGCTTCCGGGAAGCCACGCTGCGACTGTCGCGTCCCACTTTGAAATTTCGTCCGTCACGATGAGTGGCCTGCCGGAGACGATGATCACGACGACCCTCTTGCTCGTTTTCTGGAGGCTTGCGATTGCCGCAAGGTCGATATCATCGAGGCGAGGCTGCACATTGTCTCCCCATCCTTCCGCATAAGGCTTTTCGCCGACAATAGCGATTCCAACATCGGCGAGGTCCTTGTTCGGGAAGTCCCCATTCAGATCGTACTCCACCGTCGTCTGCATGCTGACGGCGGCCCGGATCCCCGCGAGAATGGACGTCGCTCCAGGTAGCCAGTTCCCGTCGATGCCTTGCCATTCGACTGTCCATCCGCCCGTCTGCCGGCCCACGTTGTCGGCGGCGCTCCCGGCCACTCTTATATGGCGTATATCGGACGACAGGGGCAATGTACGTTTCTGGTTACGGAGCAGGACCAACGAACACGCAACCGTTTCACGGGCCAGTGCGCGATGTTCCGTTGAACCAACGGTTTCAAGACCAGACCTCGATGCGCCATTGTCGTCGAATAGACCCATCGAGAATTTCGCGCGGAGAATGCGGCGAACGGCGTCATCAACACGTGCTTGAGGGATGTCACCGCGAATGACTGCCTTATGCATGTCCGAGACGAAACCCTTGTAATCAAAAGGGAGCATGGCCATATCGATGCCGGCGTTGATGGCCGAAACGGTCGAATCATAGCTGTTCCAGGAAATCGCGTACACGCCATACCAGTCGGACACCACGAATCCACGGAAGCCAAGTTCGTCCTTGAGCACGTCTGTCAGAATATACTCGCTCGCCGAAATGTCGCCTCCTCCCCAGGAGGCTAGTCCGGCCATGACACTCAATATCCCCGCATCGATCGCCGTGCGATACGGAGGCAGATAGACATCGGTCAGTGTTTCGCTGTCGTCGTTAGATACGACGCCCTGGTCGATACGAAAATCGTCGTTGTCCGATGTTCCCCAGGTCATGCTTCCCAGTCCGACGTAGTGCTTTGCGGTCGCGAGAACGTCAATCCGTGCGCCTTGTCCGGCGGCCTGCTGTAAGCCCCGTATGTAGGCAGCACCAAGCGTGCCGGCGCGCATGGGATCGTCTGAAAACGCCTCATAGACCCGTCCCCATCGAATGTCCATCGGAAGATCGAACGTCGGCGAAAAATGCCACCGGATGCCCATGGCGGCGGATTCCTCGGCGATCGCGCGCGCGACACGCTCTGTTAGTACGGGATCGTTTGCCGCTCCGAGACCGATGAGATGCGGAAACAGCGTCGCACCAAGCACGTTCCCATTTCCGTGATTTGCGTCAGTGCCATAGAGTATCGGAATGCCAAGCCGCGTACCGCTGGCCGCGTCGGTGAACTCCGCGACCATATTCTTCCACCCCTGCGGCGTATTATCGTCCGGTTTTCCACCCGCACCGCTCAGGACTGCGCCGATTCCATAAGCAGCGACGTCTTTTGTGTTCTTAAGACTGTTCTTTTCCACGAGCGCCATTTGTCCAATCTTCTCCTCGAGTGTCATGTAGCCAAGAAGGTCCTCTACACGCGTTTCGATCGGCAACGACGCATCACGATATAGTGCTTCATTTGGTGGGACAGGCGGTGGAGAGGGTGGCGTGAAAAATATCGCCAAAAGCACCGATCCTGTTATCAGGATCATTCCCAACACGGCAAACGCAACTCTTTGTCTCCAAGGAGAGGTGAACATATAGGGTTACTTTAATAGAAGCGTAGCACGTTTAGTTTATTCTTCGTCTTCGTAACTTTTAAAGCGCTCAAGGCAAAAAGTTACGAAAATCCGAGCCATCAGGCTCGAATTTTAGGCCATAAAACGGAACCGTTTTTTGTGGGCCGTTTATCTCAGAATAATTCGTACGATCGCGATCAATATGCAGGAACCCAAGAGTGCCACCAGGAAACTGTATATATTGAAGCCACCAACGCCGCTTTTACCCAGGACACTCATTAGGTATCCGCCGATAAGTGCGCCGATCATGCCGACGATAACGTCGCGAATCAGTCCGCCTTGTGACCCCATGATCATCGATGCCACCCAGCCGACCAGGCCACCGAAGAATATCCAAATGATGATTCCCATAGTGTCATTTCTTTATCTGCGCGTTTAATTTCGCGGCAGCTTCCGGCGTCGATACTGTCTTTCCGATCAGGATTAGTTTGATTATTCCTACAGCGACGATCCAATAGACGACCATCGCAAGAAGTGTGGTCCATTCAAAGATGTTGCTAGCAACCGATGAAATACGGAAGACTGCAAGAAAAGGAGCAGTGAAGATATAGGTGACACCGTAAATAAAAACGCTAAAACCAGCGGATGGATTTGCCCCCATCAATTTTAGTACAAAACGGAAGGCAAGAAGGACTTCCATTGCGCCGAGTAGGTACCATACGATTTGTGTGCCGCGATACAATGGCTTGGTGCTAGGCGAGTCAGCTGAATTCATTTGGTGTCTCGGGCAACTATGCATTATTTGAGAGAATTCCCTAAGTATACACTAAAAAATGGATTTGTCAGTCTTTGTTGGCTGCTAGGCTTAAAATGATTCAAATGGTATACGTTGGCTACGTTAACTGGTCAGTTGGTGCGTGTTATGGAACTTCGGTTCGACTCTGGAGTCGACGATATCTCAGTGTCTAATTTAGTTTTGTCTAGGCTTAACGGTCGGAATGACCGCAGTTTGATAAACCAGCTCAGAAAATAGCGTATTCATTTTAATTGTCCCGAACGCATTCAAAACGGGCAGCTAACAAGAGCAGGTCTCTCCGAGGCCTGTTTCTGCAATACTATGATTTTTAGCGTTTTTTTTGTCTGCAAAACCTCGGGCCAAGGCCCGGGATTCCTTATGATCCCTTGTCCTCATGGATTTTTTCGGATGAGACATATTTGGATGCGGACATGAGGACAAGGGACAAATGAAGTATCTCTAGTAAAGATACCCCAGGCCTTGCCCCGGGGAGTGTTGTTTGGAGGAGTGGTTTGGGGTCATAGGGTGAAGGCTATAGTTTTTTGTCTCCGTAAAGTACGGGCAAACTATGTGATTTTGTGGCACCCTGATAACATAGTTTCGTTTAACGGTCTATGCTGTTTGTCACTATGGGCGCCGAACACGGTCTACAACGCGAATCCAAATCGGAGGAGGAGGTCGGAGCGGAGTCCATCATGACTCCTGAACAGAGACGAATGTCCGAGGAACGGGCCGAATTTGATGTTCAGGAACAGCCTCCTTGGGAGGATTTTGAGGAGAATTCAGTTGACGAGAATTACGAACGTCGGAAGCCGACAGTCGAAGAGAAGGAACGGATGGATCGTACCATGGAGGAGCTTGGTCAACTCATGAGTCAGTCCGATGTCCGCTGGCAGCTCGATGGGGCCATCAACATTCCGCTCTTATGGCGGAGAATACATTGGTATCCACAAGGACGTCGACATCTCAGTCGAGCCGGATGATCTATCAGCTCTCGAGGCACATTTGGTCGGTCGGGGATACGGTCTGTTCGAGTCGTTGCCTCGCGACGGCGATGATTCGTCTCGTCGCCTGCGGCGTGTCTCTGCTGATCGAGTATTGGGCAGCGAATTGAGAGAAAAATTGGCAGTCAATAAGATCGACGGACGGGGCAAGATTATCCCCGGAGGTGACCTAAGCTCCATTGATCTTCATGTCATCGGGCGCGATTCGGACGGTCGGGCGTTAGGTAAGAAAGGTACTCCGCTGCCCGAACGTTGGATGACCCCCGAGCGGATTACGGTTGTTGGCGGTAAGGAAGTTAACATTAGTCATCCGGCTCGCACCCTGTACTACAAATTGCACCAGGGACGCAACTACGATTTTACCGATCTTGATCGGTTGGTAGAGACTGGAGCGTTATCCGAACAGGACCTTTTCGAGGTCAAGCAAGTGTTGGCTGAAGAGCGTCAGGCCGATTATTCCATGATTGATCGTGCCTTGGCACCGATAGCCGACCGGTTGGCCGAAGCATCTGACGCAGGGGAGGTTTTTGCGGCGTTTGCCAATTCGCCGACATTCATTGAACACATGACGCCGGAAAAGGAAGAAACTCTTCGTAAGATAGCCGAGCGACTAGCGATGGCTGAGGATCGTACGCCTGCCGGATTGACCAAAGAAATGATTGCGTTCGCCGGATTGGACCGGCAGCATGATCAGCGTCAAATGTGTATCGAACGTCTGATCGGGAAACTGAATGAAAATAAAAAAATGGTGCAGGCACGAAAGGAGATCGGTGAGGTCGGAGGTGAGAAGAAGACTTTAAGGATTGAAGGTTTTACTGCTGGCCTAGAGAATTTGACTGCCAGTGTTTTGAATAGGCTGCAGGATCGGGAGCATGTACTGCTGGCGATCAGCGGCAAATCCGGTTCTGGTAAGTCAGAACTGGCCCGGCAGCTCCGTGACCAGTTGGGCGAACAGGGTGTGAAAGCGACTGTGGTCAGCAGCGATGACTTCTACGACAGTGAAGACCCTCGTCGTCCGCAGGACAAGCATCTTGACCACGAGAGATTGCACGGTCTTTTTCGTGACCTTCAGGCGGGTAAGGCTTCGGGTAAATATGAACCGTCGTCGGTGATTATTATTGAGGGCCTGCAGACTATCGATGACAAGGTGGTCGGTCAGACACCGGATATGCGTGCGCATGTGGAGACCGACTTTAGTCAGCGCATGGGACGAAGGTTGGTGCGTGACGAACGGATTGGGTATCGTAATGCCGGTGTTTCGCTCGATATGCTCGCCAAAGTGGCGGTCAGCAATCCCGAGTTGATTCGAAAGTTCGAGACCGATGTTGATACGGACCATTGCGATTTCGTTATAGAAAACGATCACAAAGAGCCTCATGAACCAGAGATTTTTATTCAGAACAATGAGCTTGTTTTTGTTATTGATGGTCAGATGAAGGAATCCCGTCGGCTCAGCCAAGACGAAAAGATGGCAATACTGGCGCTGGGTTTTGATGAAAGATAAGGTGGCATCGTTCCGAACGCGTCCAAGACGGGCAGTCACGACAGAAAATCGCCCACAACAGGCGGTTTTTTGCTTGGTTAGGTTAGTAGCGTATTATCTAGATAAATAATCTTTGACTCTCTTCCGTTAACTATGGAAAGTCATTTTTCTCCAGAACGTTTCGGTCTTGATTCCGCTGATCCACAGAAAGAATCAGCGGAACTGCCGAAATTGGATACCAGTCCGGAAGTGTCCGTCGTTCCAGAAACCGGACCAGAGCGAGAGCTGCGGGAGCATTGGGAACTAATAGATAGGCAAATTGATTCCGTCATCGGTTACGTTAGCCTAGTCGAGGATATCGAGGGTGCGGAGCTGCACGGCGAATCTGCCGACGAGGCGCTCGAACGGGGCTTTGACAAAATAATGAAAGATCAGGGGTGGCAGCGATTACCGGACGAACTTAGCGCTCTTGAAAAGGAAAATGATGAGTTGCTCGAAGAATTTTGTGAGGCACCGGAGTCCGAGTCCGAACCTGATCGGACAGAAGAGGACAGTCAACGCCTTAAGGAAGATTTGCTCAATAGGGCCAAGAAGAACGGGGACAAAATTAGACGACTGAGAAAGGATCCGAACCTGCTGTTCGCGAACGAGATGGCCGGCCTGAAGAATGACCTGCTGAAGAAACGCAAAGAGGTCGACGGTCTGCGCGAACAGAAAATTAACGATTGGCCGTTCTGGGAGGACAGTCATCCGGAATTTGGTCCGGACGATGCCGATCCAGACTTCGGGACCTTTGCTGTACGCCTTAATGTGGGTCCGGGTAAGTTGAGAAAAAGCCTCGGTGTCAGCTTCGGAGGAACGCCGATATTCGTGGTAGGTGCGGCCGATAGACATCAGGAAGGCGTTGCCGTGCATGAGACAATTCATACGATGATGCACGACCATTACAGGAACGTCACCCTGCTACTGTTGCAGAAATTTGACTTGGCGTTGGCCTCTGTTGAGAAGCTACATATTAGTGATGCTGAGCGGTTTCGGGAGAAAATTGGCACATTGGAGGATGTTTTCGCCGCCAGCAAAGACGAGCTGGTGGCAAACGTGCCCTACCTAGAAAAAAAGCTGCTTGACCCGCTGGTCGAACCGAAGTTCAATGGCAACCTCATGGAGTCCGGTAACGTTTACGGCGAGGACTCTTTTTTCGACGAGAGCTACTCGACTGCCGCTATCGAGCTTAAGGGCTATATCGGCACTCTTAGGCATCATCGAGATAAGATTCTAGAGGACCTAGAAACCGCCGAAGGTGGGGAGGTTCTCGAGATAGCGCGCTCTCTGCAGGCACTTGTTGGTCACTGCAGCCGTCTGGAGCGGGAGATCGTTAAGATGCAGCGCGGAATGGAGCGCGGTATCGTTGCCGCCGAACTGATGGGGTCCGAGATGCAGGGCCGGATGATGGCCTACTTTATGGTCAGCGATCCTGGCCAGTACAAGAATTCGCTGCGTTTTCTGGAGCGGCAGCCCGGTGGCGAAGGCGTGCGCGAAAAGGGGCCGCAGATAGACGGGATGGTCGCGTTTCAGAAGACCGGTCTCGTCTTGCCGGAACTTCTTGAGGCGGTATCCTCGTCGGGTGGTGACGATTGGACAGAACGCATGCGGAACAAATATGCGGCATGGACGCCGGAGCAGCTTCTTGGCAGATGCCTGTTTACCGGTGTGGCTAGCGAGAAGATGCCGACCGATAAGTTCGGCGAGCAGCTGCGTCGACAGGTCGATTTCCTATGGGCGATGGACATACTGGTACCACCGGAAAAACTTGCCGAGGTGAAACGGGAATACTGTCGGAATAAGCTAGACCGCGTTTTGGCTAGAGATGAATGGGTGGATTCTTTCCGTGATTTCTTGTCCGGGGAACACAATCAAGACATGCGAATTGAGGCAGCCGAGCAAATCAGTCAAGGAATCAGAGAATTCTTAAAAACCGGAGAATACATCAGTATTGGTCCTGCGTACTGGAGACTGAGGGGAATGGTCAAAAAAGCAGTGATGCTCGGCCTTGTCGAAGAATTGACGCTATCAGAACAGGAAATGGATCGTCTACCTCCGTATTTTATTCATATCGACTGAATTGCTGGTTACGAACGCGTCCAAGATGGGCATTCAACAAAAACAGGCCTCTCCGAGGCCTGTTTTTGTCGACAGCCTAGATAAGCATGGGACTTTTGGGCGGGTAGCATAGTTGGTCAGCGACATGATCGACAGCTATACTAATAAATAGCCAGCTCGCCTTCGTGACTCCTTGGAAAGGAGGGATTTTAGAACCAAGTAAACCCACCGTTCATCGTGTTATTTTTATCATGCGGTCCGCTGTCCATAATCCTACATCCATGAAAAAAACTGTAATCTTACTATCCTTGCTTTTAATGGTTTTGGCCGTTACTCCCAGTTTGGCAGCGACATCGATCGCCGAAAGGGTCAGGGGAAAGATCGTCTTGCAGGTTGAAAGCCATGGGGAGGCTCATTATGTCTCTCCGGACAATCTTCGGAGATACTATTTGGGCCGACCTCAGGATGCTTTTGACATAATGCGGACCATGGGATTGGGAATAACCGACGCCAATCTGGCCAGAATTCCCAAGGACACCGACAGCTGGACCGGAGAAACCCCTTTCATAAATCTCATAAGGGGCAAGATTTTGCTTCAGGTCGAGCAGCATGGCGAGGCTTGGTACGTCTATCCGGACAACGGCAAGAGATACTTTTTGGGACGTCCCAGCGACGCCTTTAACATCATGAGCAGTTTGGGGCTCGGTATCTCGACCAGAGATCTTTCGACTATTGCCGTGGGGACGATGGCTGCAAGTGAGACAGAAGAGACAAATGGGAACGGTCAACCGGTACCAGCTGACGAAGAAGATGCGTCGGGTGACGTCGGCAGCGGCGATACAATTGTCAACACAAACACTGAAGATCCAAATTCTGTTGTCGTAAGCAGCGTTTCCGCCCTGATGACTGCCATCGAAAACGCCAACAACGGCAGCAAGAAGACGATTCTGATTGAAGACGGAACCTACACGCTAGGCAATATGCTCTGGGTTTCGGCGGACGGGGTTACGGTGAGAGGCCGTTCGGGAAACCGCGAGGCGGTTATCCTGCAGGGCGACGGGATGACCGGCAGCGTTTCGCACATCTTTAATGTCGCCGGAGACGATTTTACCGTCCGTGATCTGACCCTAAGGAGGGTTGCCAATCATGCAATCCAACTGCAGGTAAACGTCGACGGTTTTACCGTCGATAATGCCCACTTCTTGGACACGGGCGAGCAGATGCTGAAGGTCGCCTATGATGCAGGGAACATGTCGGCAAGTTCCGATGGCGGCTTGGTCGAGAACAGTCTGTTCGAATATAGCGCCGGGCGCGGGCCGCAGTACTATATCGGTGGGGTCGACGCGCACAACGCCAAGAATTGGATTGTCCGTGACAACGTCTTCAAGAACATCAAGAGTCCTAGCGACGACATCGCCGAGTTTGCCATCCATTTTTGGTCTGAGTCGGCGAATACCCTAGTCGAAAGAAACACGATCGTGAACTGCGACCGGGGAATCGGCTTTGGTCTCGGCGATCGCGGTCATGTCGGCGGGACCATCCGCAACAACATGATCTACCATGACGGCTCGGAGGGATTCGCCGACGTTCAGATCGGACTTGAGGACGCCAGAAATTCGCAGGTCTACAACAATACTATTTTCATGGCCAACAGCTATCAGAATGCCATCGAGTATCGCTTCGAAAGCACGACGGGGGTGCAGATCTACAACAACTTGACCAACCGGGCCATCACTGCCCGTGACGGAGCCTCAGGAACAGTCGCGAGCAACATCACCAATGCCCAGGCCGGTTGGTTCGTCTCCCCGTCGTCGGGAAATCTCCACTTGAGCAGCTCCGTCTCTTCGGTCGTAGATCAGGGGCGAAACATCTCCGGATTAACCAACGATTTCGACGGTGAGTTACGGCCGAGGGGGAGTGGAATAGATGTCGGTGCAGACGAGCTTTAGGATAAGCTATTACCTAGTCCGTTATTTACTAATCAGTTCGGTCCATGGAATCAAGAAAATCGGAGTCACATCAAGAAACAGGTCTGGAAGCAGGTAAGGCGGCAGGACCCGTAGTCGCACATGAACAGCTGACTCCCGAACAGGAGGAACAGGCTAGGTTTTGGTTGGAAAAGATCAGAGAAGGTCAGCTCGTGGAAAAAAGTCTTGAACCAGCGGAGAAAGAAAAGATTGCTTCGGAAATCGAAGTGTTTTTTGAGACATGGTTGGTGCCGGAGAAGCTCGGGCCGCTTCTTGCTTTAGAGACACAAGCAGAAGCGTTGGCGAGTCCTCTTAGGGCGGAAGCAAAAGAGGATTTAGCGGGTATTTTGAGAAGAATTATTCTTTTGGGTAAACTAAAAGAATTTATGGAAAATTACATGACCCTATCAAAGGCTGTAGGCATCATCAACGGCGGTGTGGTCGATCATGTCAGATGACTTAATAAGTCATCTGACCCTTTTAGAATTTCTGAACGCCCCCCCTCAATTGTTCACGCAGGTCTGGTGTCAATGTCTATGCTGATCGTCAGGAAAGCCGGTGCCGTGGTGCTGTCCAAGAGTGATCCGTCATTGGTCGCGCTGATTTTTCGTGCGGGACACGGCGATTGGTCGTTTCCCAAGGGGCACGTCGAAGAGGGCGAGACTTCCGTCCGGGCTATGGCCAGGGAGGTCGCCGAGGAGACCGGGCTGTCTGTCCATTCGGTCGGTGTTCCGCTTCCGGCCATGGAATACGATCATCCGAGCGGCAGTCACGTGATCCTCGACATGTTTCTTGCGCAGTCCGAGGACGATACGGCACTCAGAACCGAGTTCAATGGCGATCGAGTCGTCTGGGTCGATTATGCAGAGGTCGCGGACAGACTCAGCCATGAGAATGTCAGACAATACTACTCAGGTGTCCAAGCGAGGATCAAGACGACCATCGACGGTCTTCGAGTCGTGGAGCCGTAGGTAAGATATTGCTGTCGTTCACCGCTGTTTATTTTTTGTCGTCTCCTTCGTCAAATAAAAACGCGGGACCACCAAGGGGTGATCCCGCTGAGTTCTGCTTGAGTGCGGCCGGACTGGCGGTCAGATGGTGCTATCGACCGTAGTTCGGCGCACACTCAGGTCCGCGGCGTTCGCACTGTCGTTGCGCTCCGTGCATTGACAGCCACGAAAAAAGAACCAAAAGTTTCCTGACTTCCATGGAGTTTTCTCCTTTCCTGGAAGGTCTTCACGATGATAACAACTGAGGTTAGAGCTGACAAGTCAACAGTATCCACTAATTGTGGATATTCTGAAATCACTTTCGAAGCATCTCATCATGAGGTTGTCCGCAGTCATGACTAGGCATGGCTTGTGGGAACTGAGCTTGTCATAATCCAGGTATGTGTTTTTCCGCGACAGCCAGCTTCGTCGCCGCCGCCGGCTTGAGTGCCATGGGCGTGGTGACCCTGCGCGAGGCCAAATCGATAGACCGGATTCCGCTCGCGGCCATGCCGCTGCTTTTCGGCGCCCAGCAGGCCGTGGAGGGAATCGTCTGGGTTTCGTCCGGCGTCCCTTGGCTGCACTCGTCGGCCGCCTTCGTCTACGTGATGTTCTCGCACGTGCTGTGGCCGTTCTACGTTCCGTTGGCGGTCGGTGCGCTCGAGCCGCCCGGCCGCAGGAGGACAGCCCTCAGGATATTCCTGCTGATCGGGTCGCTCTCAGTCTCTGGCTCCTGACCTACGTTTTGCGCGGACCTGTTACAGCGTCCTGCGCGACAGGCAGCATCATTTACCGTATGGTTCTGCCGCCCATTCCGTACGGTCTGGCCGTCTACGTGCTCGTGACCTGCTGTTTCTGCCTGATTTCCAGTCATAAGTTCATCCGCGTCCTCGGTCTGGCGCTCGTTGGTGCGCTGGCGATCTCGCTTTGGTCCTACCTGACGGCGTTCTATTCGGTCTGGTGTTTCTTCTCGGCTCTCTTGAGCGCCGTCATCTACGTGCATTTGAGGCACGGGAAAGAGCTGTCTCGACTGGTCAGGAAGTACGAGAATACGGCCCGCAGACGTTTTCGCAGCGGCGGACGGTGACTGATCGAGAGGATCCAATATGAAAGACGGAACAAGGCGAGCGGACATTTTTCCGGGACAGGCGGTGGCGATCACCCTAAAGAAGGATCAGGGCACGAGCGTCCTGACGCAGGGGTTCGTTCGGGACATCCTGACCGGTTCGGCTGTCCATCCGCGCGGCATCAAGGTCAGGCTGACCACCGGCGAGGTCGGACGGGTGCAGGTGATCGTCGAGTAGGCTTTCTTTTGGGTTAAGGTTCCTGATTGAGAAAAGCCGATCCAAGGTGCAGTGAGGTCGATTTTGATATACTTCTTTTCGACAATTAAGAATTAGCTTTCGTCCTAGCCGATTATTATGAACCTATTTCTGTTCGTCGCCGGTACCCTTCTGCTGACGTTGCTTTTCGGGAAGGCACTGGAGAGGTTTCGCGTGCCGTGGATATTTGCTGCGCTGCTGATCGGCGCGGGCATCGCCGTTTTCGGACATCCGTTCGACGGCATCATCTCGTCCGAAACCTTCCGGTCGTTCGCGGAGATAGGCATGTACCTGCTGCTGTTTCTGGTCGGTCTTGAGCTCGACCTGGACAAGTTGCGTCAGCGCGGGAAGTTCATAGTCACGTCGGCCCTGATAATAATTCCGGCGGAGGCGGTCTTCGGTACGCTGCTGATCCATTTCATTTTCGGTACGTCCTGGCTGATCGCCGCGGTCGTCGCCCTGTCGTTCGCGACCGTCGGCGAGGCGATTCTCATCCCCATTCTCCAGGAGTTCGGCATCGTCAACACCACTTTAGGACAGTCGATTCTCGGCATCGGTACGGTCGATGACGTCATCGAGCTGCTGATGCTGCTGGCCGTGATCTTTCTCATCGGCCGGCACGATCCGTGGGCGTTCGGGACGGTCTTTGTCTTTTTGGCCTTTCTGGTCGTCCTGACCGCCGGCCTGCGCTGGCTGAAGTCGACCGTAAAGAAGTTCAGGTTCGGCGGCACCGAGACGCTGCTTGTCTTCGTCCTGGCCATCTTCTTCCTCTTCGTCGGCATTGGGTCGTATGCGAGCGCCGGTCCGATCGCGGCGATATTGGCTGGCATCATCCTGCGGCTGTTCGTGCCAGCCGAACGGATGGCACTGCTCGAATCCGAGATCAAGGGGCTGACCTACGGACTGTTCGTGCCGATCTTTTTCCTCTCCGTTGGGGCCGAACTTGATTTCGGATATCTGATCGTCCATCCGTTCGTCGTGCTGCTGATCGTGGCCGTCTCCAACTGCGTCAAGATTCTTGCGAGTTATGCAGTCGGTCGTAAGCAGCTCGGAACCAAAGGCTCCATCCTGCTCGGTATCGGCCTTTCCGTGCGGTTCAGCACCAGCATCGTGATCATGACTCTCTTGTTTAGTAATGGACTGATCGGCCCCGAGCTGTTTTCGGCCGTCATCGCCTCCAGCATCGTCTTCAAGTTCGTGATACCGGTTTTGTTTTCGCGGCTGCTGGTCCGGTGGGGGTTCGCGCAGGCCAAGCCGGGTGTTGGGTCCAAGGCTTCGGGCATCAGCTCAGAGCTAGCCGGATAAGGACTAAATTGGCCGTCGTGACAGGACAGCCATTTTTTACTCCAGATCTACCTTGAGGGGCTGCCCATTGCCAGAACGCCCCGAATCTGGTACCTTCTTCGCCATATGCCGAACGACAACGTGGTCCTTCGCTTCGACGGCGTGACCTATAAGTATGGAGAGAGCAAGACGATCCTCGATGAGGTCGACCTTTCGGTACGCAACGGCTCGAAGTTTGCGCTCATGGGACAGAACGGCGCCGGCAAAACTACACTCTTCAGCCTGATTCTCGGCGAGCTCAAGCCTAAAGAAGGGAAGATTTTCCTGACGCCCGAGGATGCGACTGTCGGCATCGCCAAGCAGGTGATACCGCAGGAGTGCATGGACCTTAGCGTCCGCGAATGGTTCGCCGGGACGTTCGCCGAAGTGCCTTACAACCTGGACAAACAGATCGCCGACGTTCTTGAGGCGGTGAATTTCAGGACCGATCTCGACAAGAAACTGAGTGAGCATTCCGGCGGACAGCAGGCGCGTCTGCTGCTCTCATACGCTCTCATACAGAGTCCTGACATCCTGCTTCTCGACGAGCCGACCAATAACCTGGATCAGGAGGGCATCGAACATCTGACAGGTTTCCTGATGATGTACGAGAAGACGGCTATCGTGATTTCGCATGACGCCGAGTTCCTGAATGCTTTCACTGACGGCGTGCTCTATCTTGATGTGTTCAATCATAAGATCGAACAGTATCGCGGCAACTACCTGAACGTGGTCGAAGAGATCGAGGGGCGTATCGAGCGCGAACGCATGCTTAACGCGCGCGCCGAGGCCGAGATCAAGCGCAAGATGGCACAATCCGGCAAGTTCGCGCATAAGGGCGGCAAGCTGCGCAGCGTGGCCAAGACCATGCGGGAGCGCGCGGACGAGATGCGCGAGTCTATGGTCGAGGTTCGGCGCGAGGACAAGACCATCCGCGAGTTCGAGATACCGTCACAGGAGTTTGATTTCGAGTTTAACGGGAAGATCTTGGAGTTGAGCAGGATTGGCGCGATCAGGGATGGTCAGTATGTGACCAAAGAAGTCGACGTAGTGCTGCGTCGCGGCTCGCATGTCCTTTTGGCTGGACCGAACGGCATCGGCAAGAGCACACTGCTCCGGCGGATTTTCAACCGGACGGCGGAGGGCGCGGTTCTCGGCCGCGACGTACGTATGGGCTACTACTCTCAGGATTTTTCGACACTCAACTTCGGCCGCACGGCCTATGACACGCTGCTCGAAGTCATGAGGGAGCAGGACGAGCAGGTGCTGCGTTCGACTGCTGCGGGATTCCTGCTGGACGGCAAGGCGCTGGCGAGCGAGGTTGGTGGGCTGTCCGAGGGACAGAAGGGACTGCTGTCGATCGCCCGTCTGGTGCTGATGGAGCCGGGTCTGCTGATACTCGACGAGCCGACCAATCACATCAACTTCCGCCACCTTCCCGTTTTGGCTCAGGCGTTCAACTCCTTTAAGGGGGCGATGATCATGGTCAGCCATATTCCTGATTTCGTAAGCCAGATTCGTATCGACGAGATTGTCGATCTAGGCAAGGGGTCTTCAAACTGACGTGACGTAAGGATCAGAAGGCCGTGTCCCACGCGGCCTTTTTTATGTTGATGATGTCTTTGGATTTCTCAAAATCCGCCGCATTTGCTAGTATCGTATTAGTAATGTCGGGCCAAGTATCGTTTGATCGTAACCACAGAAGGAGTATGGAAGGAAATCGGTTCGGAGGGGAGGGGTCTTTTTCACCTGAAAGCAGAGAAAGCGAAGCTACCGTTTTTCTTACACCTGAACAGATCCAGTATTTCAAACATCTCTCGGATGAGGTCTACGTCCAGCCGTCGGAGAAACTCATCGATGCCGATTTTAATAAACTGAATCCGGAACAGCAGAAGGGGATTGAGGGTCTTGAAGAGGAGTGTAGAAATGCGCAGTTGGTGGTGCGTGGTAGCGCAGCCAAGAGTCGGCTGCAACTTTTGGGACAGGCAGTGCAACGAGCGGCGGAGTTTCTTGATTTGGATACCAAAGAAAAGATTATGTCCGCGGCGCTCGAGGTTATTCCTTACGTCGGTTTGGCTTACGCCTTTTTTGGCAAGCGGGTCGTAATCGAGAAGGATTCGGAGACTGGACGACATGGAGTTAGCTTTGAGGATCTGTCTATGTTGGACCGGGTGATCTACCTGGCCGGAGAGGTGGTGGTCAGCGGGCATGCGTTGAGAGGCTTAATCAACTCCATCAAACGTGAAGGCTGGAGGAAGGTCGCGGTTCCGTTCGCCAAGAAGGTCGCGCAGGACGGCGGTCAGTTGCTAGTCAGGCGGGTCAAGCAGGGTGTGGAGCGTGAGTTAGGGGCTCTTCCTGGCAAGGGGGAGACTAGCGGACAAGATGAAGAATAATCTTTGGACCTATGGTAGATATTGAAAAATTGGTAGCGCTTCTCAACAGCGCTGACCTACCAGAAGGCGAACGTGAAGCCTGGATCAAGTTAGTTCCACTTCTTCCGGTTGATCAGATCGAGGAATTAATGAAGACGCTAGAGACCGAGCAGTCCCAGCTGACTGCCCTACGGCAGGACTATCTGGCCAGAGCCCAGGCCGTCATCGACGACATTCCTGATGGAATAACGAATCATCTGACGAACACACCATGACTACCCTATTCACTAGTCTGACCGAGGCCGACAAGAGGGGAGCGGTCGAGCGTCTGATCGCCGATAGTACTCCACGCGACGATTTTTTCCTGATGATCACCCTGTCCGTGATTATGGCGACCTTCGGGCTGTTGGTCGGTAGCGCCAGCATCATCATCGGCAGCATGCTGATCGCGCCGCTGCTGTCGCCCATACTCGGCTTTTCCATGGGCATCGTCATGGCCGACCGTCCGCTTATTTCGCGTTCCTTCTTCACTGTTTTGAAGTCGATGGCCTTCGCCCTGCCGTGCTCGGTCGTGGTGACCCTGTTTTTTTCGCGCATCGCCGGACTGGATTCCGGTCTCAATCCGGAAATCATCTCTAGATTGAGTCCTGACGTGATCTCCGCCTTCGTTGCCTTGGTGGCCGGTCTGGCCGCATCCTATGCGCTCATCAGGCCGCAGTTGAGCGCCAGTCTGCCGGGTGTCGTCGTTTCGGTGGCGCTAATCCCGCCGCTCGCGGTCACCGGGATCGGTATCGCGCGACTTGAGTGGGCTATTATCGCCGACTCGTTCGTGTTGTTTCTGCTGAACGTCGGCCTGATCGTGTTCGCCAGTTCGGTCGTTTTTTCCTTGACTCACCTCTATACCAAGCAGTCGATCGCCGAAATGGCCATCAAGAAGGAAAATGAGCAGCTCCGGAAGGAAGTCGAGAAGGCAAAGAGGAGATAATGCCGTGTCCCCGACGTGCGGATAGCGGTGGGTTGAATGAGTAAAGTCGGGAACCCCGAACTCTAGTCCGGGGAGGATGTCTTTTTTTTGTCGATAGACCACGAAATTGTCTTTGATGCGGGTGGTCATTTGAGGTAAGCTGATCTCGTCAGACGGCCGTTCGGCCGTTCCCATATCGAGGAATTATTTCTTAATCATCAGAATATGAATGAAGGCGGAAAGACAGCTCGTTTGGTTATTGAACTGGCCGTCGCAGTGGCCATCACCGTTGGAATGGCGGTACTGATCGGCCTGTCGGTCAGGCAGTATCAGAAATTGGCGCAGGTAGCGGTGACGGTTGACGGTCTGAATCTGGACGACGTCAAGGTCATGGATTCAGAAATCTCTGACGTTCAAACTAGTGGCGAAACTGCGACTGAGTTTATGGTCCACTGTTTTTCTGGCAGTGACCTGCCGACTAGGTTTGCTGAGGTAGAGAGGCTGATTGTTGCGGAAGGATGGGCGCCGTTGACGGGGGAAAATTCCGAGGTCTGTACAAGATTTCGAGACGACAAAAATTTTATCGTTAAAACCAATAATTTTCCGTCACCCTTGTCCGACCAGAGGTTTAGCGGTCAGTTTGAGTCGATATTGCTGGTCGATATTTCGAAGGGTGATGTGCGGGAAGTGGTACGTGAAGAATGGAACGAGCTATACGGAAGGTCCGCCTTGGGCAACATCGTAGGTTGGTCACCCCTGTCGGTCTCCTATGAAAAATGGGAATTCACCGGGGAGGGGATTGATTTGTGCTCCGACAGCATGGCTGGAGCTCCGGTCTATTCGGTTGAATCAACTGATTTGGTCGGTGGCTTTATCGAAACAGAAAAAACATGTCGGCAGGTCGATTGCGATTCTGATGTCTTTAGCTGTTCGAGGGAATAGTCATTCTTGTCACGACAGATTACAAGGGTAATTGTTGAGTTAGCCACCTGCGCGGTGGCTTTTTTTGTTTTCGTGCAGCGATAA
>Ga0051987_10000316_pt1 | contig 27121 bp, 27 predicted proteins | sample CryGey08umfilter_2_FD_58083 | JGI IMG/M metagenome (GOLD analysis project Ga0051987, IMG submission 58083) | Groundwater microbial communities from aquifer in Utah, USA - Crystal Geyser 4/10/14 0.8 um filter | ecosystem: Environmental > Aquatic > Deep subsurface > Groundwater | place: USA: Utah... | reverse complement strand
GGCATGTAACAATTTTTAGAGCGCCTCAATATGAAAGCGTACAATAATCCTTGCACTACTGATTCTCACAACTTCTTGTAAAAATCTTATCGCAGAGTTAACATAGACAAAAAGGGGGGTGTATATGGGAAGAAAAGCATTCGGACCGACAAAGAAGAAAGCGTGTGATACCAGAAGAGACTGCAAGAAAAAGAAGCAGTCGGTAGGTGAAGCAAAAGCGCAGGGTGGAGTTCCGCCGCATGAGCGCATGTTTTAAAAGTAAATGTTGAAATTTATGCTATTATAAAAGAATGGCGGATGAAAAGAAGGAAAAGTGGTATTTTAAGGATTCGGCGATGATCGTAATTTTTCTTGTTGCCGGGCCTTTTGTGCTGCCTTTGGTGTGGTTTAATCCTCGCCTTAATATTAAGATGAAGGCTGTAGTGACGATAGCTATCCTTATTTTAAGTTACGCTTTGTGGATGATGATGCAGGCTTCTATAAAAAGTGTAGGTGAATACTATAAAGAGATATTATCATGAGGGAAGATCTTAGAGAGATAAAACCTGAGGCTATCAAAGATAATCCTTTTCGCGTCATCGGGCAAGATTGGATGTTGATAACAGTCGGTGATAAGGTTAAGTTTAATATGATGACAGCCAGCTGGGGCGGATGGGGTGTGCTTTGGCATAGGCCTATCTGTTTTTGTGTAATGCGTCCCGGCCGCTATACTTACAAGTTCATGGAAAAGGCAAAGTATTTCACTCTTTCTTACTTTGGGAAAAAATATAAGAAGGCCCTGGAGTTTTGCGGTACAAAGTCAGGCCGCGATGTGGATAAGGCCCAGGCTACGGGCTTAACTCCCGTAGAAGACAGGAAGGGGTGCGTTTATTTTAGAGAAGCGAGGTTAGTTATTATGTTAAAAAAGATATATTTTCAGCAAATTGACCCTAAACATTTTCTTGACCTTAAGATCAACGAGAATTATCCTAAAAAAGATTATCATCGGATGTATGTAGGCGAGATCGTCAAATGCCTAACACGCGGCGCCTTAGTGTGCTTAGTAGTTTTTTCATTGAATACTCCCGCGTTTTCACAAGAGGACAGCACTAAAGACTCTGCGCCGGCAACCGAGCGTGCGGCAATGAAGCAGGCCATTAAAAAAAATTCAGATCTTATGGATTCTATCAAAGAGCTTACGCAAGACCCTCAGGTACTGGAGGTATTATCAGATCAGCAGATAAAGGATGCCCTTATGCGCCAGGACATTGAGTATCTGAAGAATAATGAGAAGTTCTTAAAATTTATGGAAAATCCTACTATTAAGAAGATAACGGAAAGCGCTGCAGCGCTTTCGTCTAACCAAACCAAAGAGTGATCCAGAGGTAAATATGGCGGATAAAGTTAAGATAAATTTTGGGCAGGAGATCGTTGACGCCACACCCGTTGATATCAATCAGGCTAATGAATATTTTAACCAGTACTTTATAGAGGATGGGACGGTCTTGAAGATGAAGCTGGTAGCGACAAAGGTATTCCGCATTGATGACCGTTATGACCAGGAAGGCAGTCCCATTTATTTCGTTCAATCCACGAACGTGCTTTCAGTGAATAGCCCGTCAAATTTGAAAAAGAAATAAAGCCTGACGTTGAGGCGTCGAGGCCGGGCCTCGGCCCCGGACACTGAGGCCCGGCCTCGGAAAGCGCTTTCTTGAAATAGCACTTACTGCCTTGTTAGTCAGACATAAATCAGTATACTTGTTAATACATGAAAGGAGCGCATGCGAGATAGTCGCATGGCCTTCCCAGTAGTACGCAGAGGAAAGGCCTAAGCGCTAAATCTTCTAGGCTGGCCATGAGGTCAGCCTTTTCCTTTTGCAGAGGGCAAAACACCGGCGCAATTCCGATTAGCGCCGGGTGTTAATTCCTCAGTGGATTTTTCTTTCTTCTCTGGCGCTTCCACGGTATAATTACCCTCATGGATAGTAATACTACGCAGCAACTCCAGATCGATAGCGCTCAGATGCAGCAGGCAATAACCCAGGTTATGACCGATGCCATCAAATCCATGCCTCGGCCTAAGGTGCCGCATTGGATGCAATCTGCCGGGGATTTCACACAGCTCCATCCGTGGCTTTCTTTTGCCATCCTTTCTTTTGCCATCCTTATTATTTCTGCCATAATACGTGAGATCATCTGTTCATATTTTAAAACAAACGATATCTTAATACGGCTTAATAGAATAGAGGAGAAGCTAAAATGAGCGAGGTAGCCATGATAACTTATGAAGAATTCAGAAAAGTGGAGTTAAAGATCGCGACCATTAAAGAGGTCAAGCCGCATCCTAACGCGGATAAATTGTATGTCGTCACTGTTGATATCAATGGTATAGCCAGGCAGTTGGTGGCGGGGATAAGGTTGTTCTATGCTGAAGATGTCCTGATAGGTAAACAGGTAGTGGTAGTTGAGAACCTGGCGCCAGCGGTCATACGTGGCGTTGAAAGCCAGGGTATGATCTTGGCTGCTTCTGATGAGAGCGGCATCTCTGTTGTATCTCCTGACCGCCACGTCCAAGACGGAAGCCTTGTTAAGTGAAGGTAGATCAATTTGTCCCGGAAAAGGAATGCCTTTTATGCAACGGGTGCTGCCGCTATTCACAAAAGCAGACCGTTTGGGCCCCACTTTTTCTTTTTGATGAGATAATCGGCCTTACTACAAAAAATATAGTGCCGTGTTGTTTGTTCACGCACATTGACAGCCATGCGGGAGAAGCAGCAAGGATAGATCTTATTGAAGCGGAAGGCGGCCTGTTTATATGCCCTTGTTTTGGCCTGGAAACTAATAAGTGCAAGATATACGCGCATAGGCCATTTGACTGTCAACTCTATCCGTTCCTTTTGGCAAGAGTATCGGATAAGGCGTATCTTGCGATAGATGAAAATTGCCCTTATGTTAAAAAATTCGGGTCAACACAAGCTATGAAAGACTACGTCCGGTATCTTGTCGAATTTTTTTCTTTGGTAAATATTATTAAAGTTATCAAAGGCAATCCCCAGATAGTCCAGGAATATCCTCATGGTGTAAAGATCCTTACTCTTTTACCAAAGCTGATCGGCCTTAAATAGGTAAATCCCGTTAGAGAATTTTGTTCTCTATCGGGGTAAACGCGCATTCATGACCCTTATACCTTTTTCGCTTGATGACAAAAAGACCTTTCAGCGGTATTTTAAAAATAGCTCTCGCAGCTTATCAAATTACTCTTTTGAAAATAATATTATCTGGGATTGTCTTTTTGAATTGCGCCGTGCCGTTGTCAATAATAAGCTCTGTATTTTTTTTCAAGACAAGATTGGTATTTTTATGAACCTCCCGCCGTTGGGAGGGTTGGATAAGAAGACCGTCAACGCCTGTTTTGGAGCGATGGAGGAGATAAATCATAACAAGGCGATCTCGCGTATTGAGAATATTGAAGAAAAGGATCTGGTATTTTTTAAAAAGAATGGGTTCAGGATATACGAAAAGTCTAAAGAGTATATAGTAACGACGTCTGATATCGCCTTTTTGAGCGGAGAGAGGTTTAAGCATAAGCGTAGTCTTTATAACCATTTTATGAAGAAAAGCATGCTGCCGGAAGGGCGTAAAGAGTGTTTTAGGGATTATCAAAGAAAAGACGAAAAAGCTTGCCTTGAGCTTTACCAAAAGTGGATGAAAGACCGAAAGGAAAAAAATAGCGATCCGGTATATCAGGGTATGTTGGTTGATAGCTTTAAAGTTTTGTCCCGGATGTTGGAGTATTCGCGAGAATTGGGATTATCTGTTAAGGTCGTTGAACGTGAAGGCAGGGTTATAGCATTTACTTCGGGTTTTTCCATTTCCCAGAGACTTTTTTGCGTCAACTTTGAAATAACCGATCTTGAGTTTAGGGGTATTTCGCAGTTTGTCTTTAGCGAGTTCGCGAAGACGCTTGCCTTTTATCGTGAGCTTAATATTATGGATGATTCTGGTATTGAGAATATTAGGCTGACCAAGTTTTCGTATCGGCCGTCACGTATAATTGCTTCATACACAGCTGTGATGGATAGTCAATAGTGTGAGGTTGGTGATCTCGTTGTGCAGAAGTGCAGGAGAAACTGTTTCCAATCCATTCGGGAAACAGTTTCCATCCCAATCGGGAAAGTGGGTCTGCTTTTGTTGAGTAAGTGGATACCCACTGTCCCGAACAACTTGGAAACAGTTTCCCGAACAACTTGGAAACAGTTTCCCTTTTCTTTTTCTTTTGCTAGATGAAAAATTCAGCTTATAAAATATTTAAGGACAACAGAACGGCGCATGAGGTGTTCGCTGGTTTTAAGGATGACCGGTTGCCGTTCTTGCTGGAGAGTAGCCAGGACGTCTGCGGCATGGGGCGTTACTCGTTTTTGGGCAGTGACCCATTTTTAGTGTTTAGCGTCAAACGCGATAAGTCCGGTTCAGCGTTGGCTATACTTAGAGAATTGTTCCGGGATCATTGCCTTGAAGGCGAGAAAAAGGCCTCCATACCTTTTTTGTGTGGGGCAGTAGGTTTTCTTTCGTATGATCTTTGTTTTTCGCTGGAGCGGGTCAACAGGAAGAATAAGCCTGACCCGATCGTGCCTGATGTGTTATTCGCTTTTTATGACCGCGTTGTCGCGCTGGATCATTTTAGAAAAGAGATAACTGTTTTTTCGTCAGGGTTTCCAGAAAAGGGCGCTTTAAGAAGAAGCTATAGCCGCAAGCGGCTGGACGAAGCCCTCCTGAAACTTAAAAGCAGGAAAACTCAAAGTATTTTGTCAGGCAAAGCGTTCCTAAAGTCAGAAGAGGTCTCGTCTAATTTTACAAAAAGCCGATACTTGGCAGCTATCAGAAAAGTAAAAGAATATATTGCTGCCGGCGATATATATCAGGTAAATCTTTCCCAAAGGCTCAAGTCCAGGTTTGCCGTAGACGACTGGCTTCTTTATGGGCGGCTTGTCAAAAAATTTCCTGTCCCTTTTTCAGCTTTTTTAAAATATGATGATTTTTCAATACTTAGCGCTTCCCCGGAAAGGTTCCTTAGTTATGACGGTAATATTGTAACCACCAGGCCTATGAAAGGAACGCGCCCGCGCGCGAAACGCGGCAGTTTAGACAATAAGCTAAAGGCGCAGCTTATCGCAAGTCCCAAGGAAAAGGCTGAGTTATTGATGATAGTGGATCTAGAAAGGAACGACCTTGGCCGCGTATGCGATTACGGCTCCATAAAGGCCAGGCACTTGCGCGCTATTGAAACATATGCTTCTGTTTTTCAGGCGACCGCTGAGATTCAGGGCAGACTCCATAGGTCCAAAGACAGATTTGACCTGCTAAGGGCCTGTTTTCCAGGAGGTTCGGTAACAGGATGCCCTAAGATACGCGCCATGGAGATTATAGAGGAATTAGAACCCGATGCCAGGTCTATATATACCGGCGCGTTAGGTTTTTTAAGTTTTCACAATACCCTGGAGTTTAATATCATTATCAGGTCTTTTTTAAAAAAAGGTGATGATATATTTTTTAGCGTCGGAGGTGGCATTGTCACTGATTCAAAACCTCTCGCGGAATACAATGAGACGTTGGTTAAGGCCAAGGCGCTGCTGGAGGCGCTGACGAAAGGTTAAGAAAAGATGGAAGGGCTTTTTGAGACAATGCGTTCTTTTGAAGGAAAAGTATTCGCGTTGGATGAACATTTAGGCCGCCTGATACGCGGTTGTTCTGTTATCGGCATGAAAGCGCCTTTAAAAAACGTGTTAGAGAAAGTTGTTAAAGCAGTGATCAAAAAAGATGGCTCAAAAAATGCTTATGTAAGGCTTGATGTATTTAAACAGCCCAAGGGTTTAAGCAAGGTCCAGGGTATCCTTGTCTTTACAAAAAAACTTTCTCTGCCGCCTATTAATAAATACAAACAAGGTTTTTCGCTGGCGCTTTATCAGGGTGATGCCTTGGGCCCATCGCCTTTGCATAGGATAAAATCTTTGGATCATTCTTTTTATACAGGGCTTACATGTTGGGCGCGCGAAAGAGGATTTGACGAAGCGCTTTTTTTTAACGCGCGTTCTTACCTTGTTGAGGGTTCCAGGACGAATGTTTTTCTGGTCAAAGGCGGCTGTGTTGCAACGCCGGCTGTCAGCTGCGGCTGCCTTCCAGGCGTGATAAGAAAATTGGCCATAAGGTTTTTAAAAAAGTTAAAGATAAGCGTAAAAGAGGCGAGGATCCCCCTAAAAAATATTTTTTGCCAGGATGAGATATTCGTGACAAATTCTCTCATAGGTATTATGCCAGCGACGCGTATAAATAAAAAGCCCGTTGGAAACGGCCGGCCGGGAAACCTTACGCGGGATGTTATGGCAGCCTATGAAAAGGAGATTGAGAAGCAGTGCTTTTTACGATAGAATGTATGCTCAATGGCTAACTTAAGAAAAATTATATTCATAGTATTCGCGGGGGCCTGCCTTGTGGGTTGTTCTAAGGCGGATCTTGATGTTATAAGGGCCGATCGCTTATCACGCGAAGCGCAGAAATATTCCCGTGAGGCTATACGCCTATACCAGGATCTTCTCCGCCTCAAGCTGAATGCCAAGAAGGCCGGCTCTATCCGCCTTAAATTAGGCAAACTCTATTTTCAGACAGGGGATTATTCAGCATCTGTTGATATACTAAGGAATATAGATTCTAAGGAAGGCAGGGCGTTGCTGGCAAAGGCGCTTTTTAAGAATTCTGATTTTACAGGAGCGCTTGAAGCCTTTAACAGGCCAGGCGAGCAAGGCGAGAAAGGAAGCCCCGAATACCTTTATTATTATGGCCTGACCTTAGAGAAGAATAACTTATATGACAAAGCTCTTCATATTTTTTCAGGCATTAGGATGGACCCTGTCTTTGGCGCAAAGGCTAGGGCTCGTATCGTAGCTATTAATCTGGATAGCTCCCATGGTCTTTTTACCGGTGTGGAGGATGAAGTTAAAAAGATCATCCTGAATAGCGCGGACGCTGAGAAATACCCTGAAGCGAGCGGCCTGTATTTGCTGGCTGAAGACTACATTACGCTGACACCAGACCACAGGGAGGTAACGGAGTCGCATTATGTTATAAAGGTCTTAAACGACCGCGGTAAAGAGAAATTCGCGGAGGTTGTTTTGCAATACGACTCTACTTACGAAAAACTGGACTTAGAGTACGCGCGCACCATAAAGCCGGATGGAAGTGTCGTGACCGTTGGCGACAAAAATATAAGAGATGTATCTTTATACCTGAATTTCCCTCTCTATAGCAACGCGAGGGCGAGGATCATCTCTATGCCTGAGGTCACTATCGGGTCAGTTATTGAGTATAAAGTCAGGCTTTCCCGCAGCCAGCTGCCTAACAAGAATGGTTTTGATACTACTTACTGGCTTGCGAATGACGAACCTATAATTTTGCAGAGAGCTTCTATCCGCGTGCCGAAGGGCATTGCCCTGAAATATAAGGCCATTAACAATGATTATAATACTCTTGGTTTTGATATGAAGCCGAAAGTCCGAGATGCTGGAGATACGATCGTCTATTCTCTTGAATTTAAGGATGTGCCGCAGATCATACCTGAGCCCATGATGCCATCTTTGGCCAAAGTGGATCCTTATGTACTTTTCTCTACCTTTGATAGTTGGCAGGATATTTATGGTTGGTGGCGCGGACTTTATAAAGATAAGGCAGTGGCTGACGAAGGCATAAAGGCCAAAGTCGCGGAGCTGACTAAAGATAAAAAGACGCAGGATGAAAAGCTAAGGGCCATTTATAATTTTTGCGCCGCGGACATACGTTATGTCGCCGTAGAATACGGTGATGCCGGCTATGAGCCGCACAAGGCAGGCGAGATATTTAAGAATAAATATGGGGACTGCAAAGATAAAGCTATTCTTTTGATCACTATGTTAAAAGAGGCGGGCATTGACGCTTTCCCAGTCCTGATAAGCACGCAAGATTCTTTTGAAACGCAGGAGGACGTTCCAAGTCTTTTGTTTAATCACGCCATAGCCGCGACTATTGTGGCCGGTAAACTTATTTTCATGGATGTAACCGGCAGCACAGTTTCTTTTTCAGATCTGCCTGTAGTTGATCAGGACAGGCAAACACTTGTTTTTTTCCAGAATAAGTTTGAGCTTGTCAAAACACCTCTTTTCGTTTCTGAACATAACAGTATGCTGACTGAGATGAAAATAACGGTAAAGGCCGATGAGAGTATAGACGCCGAGCGTAGTGCCGAGGCCCAGGGCTCTTTTATGCAGGCCCAGAGATACTGGCTTAAGTTCACCATGCCGGCCTTGATCGAGGAGGGTTTGAAGCAAAAGATAAGGGGCATAGCTGACAGCGCCATATTGAAAGAGTACGATATCAAGAACGTAGAAGACTTAGATAAGCCTGTTGTGCTGCGGTATGCGTTTAGCGCGCCGCAATATTTTAAAAGAGCGGGAACGTCGCGCATTTTAGGCCAATTGGCATCAATTGATACATCGGTGCTGCTTAAAGATACAAGGCTCTATCCAATAGAATCCGCGGGTTTAAGCATTCAGAAAGAGAGGATAGAGATAGAATTGCCCGGTTCTCTCGCGGTAAAATATGCGCCGCCTCCGGTTCGGCTTGAAACGAAGTGGTTTGATTTTAGCTGTAATTATGATATTGTAATTAAAGGTATTTTGCGTTTTTTTTACGAGTATAAGATAAAAGAGCGCGTTGTTTTGGCCAGCGAGTATGCCGAATATAAGAAAGCGATAGAAAATATAGTGCCATTGGTCAATCAACAAGTTGTTCTGGAGCTAAGATGAGAAAGCCAAAAGCGGAAGACCTTGATTTTCAGATGGGCTTTTATGAAGGGATAATAAAAGACAACCCCAATTTTGCCGAAGCGTTGATAGCGTTAGGGGAGATCTATACAAAGAAAGGGCTCTACGAGAAAGGCCTAAAGATAGACAAAAGGCTCATTAAGCTTCGGCCTGGCAGTTCTATCGCGCATTACAATCTCGCCTGCAGCCTTTCTTTGATGAGTGATCTGACAAGTTCTTTCAAGGCGCTCAAGCGGGCTATTGAATTGGGGTATGACGACCTTATGTTCATGAACGGCGACCCTGACCTTTCAAACCTGCGGGGCGACAACCGTTTTAAGGCACTTGTTAAAATGATACAGAAGGAAATTCCGGCTATGCCGCAGCTTAAGCCGCAGGCCGCGCCGAAGGCGCGTCAGGCCCGTGGTTGATCAGACGCCGCAATCAGCTAAAAAATATCAGGCGATGAAGAATCGCCTTTTTCTTTTTAATATTATTTTAAATTTTTTGTTCCTGTTGCTTTTTGTGTTGACGGGCCTGTCGCGGAGTTTAAAGGTAAGCCTGGCTAATATTAATTTTTTAGGCGGCTTCGCGATGTTTAACGGAGCTTACTTCGCCTGTTTTGCCGCGATCGCTTTTATCCTGTCTTTTCCTCTGGAATATTATGAAGGTTTTGTTATTGAACACAGATACGGGCTTTCAGCGCAGAGTCTTAAGGCCTGGGTAAAAGATCGTATTAAGAAGGCCGCTGTTTCTTTCGTTGTTTCTCTTATTTTGATAGAGGTGGTATATTATTTTCTGATAAAGTTCCCTGAAACGTGGTGGCTATGGGCTGCTATCTTTTGGTTTATTGTATCTATAGTTCTGACCAGGATAGCCCCTAAGGTGCTTCTGCCTTTATTTTATAAATACGAACCGTTATCGCCTGGGCCTTTGCGCGATAAGGTGACAGAGTTCCTTAGCAGGTTTAAGATAAAGGCTCAGGGCGTTTACTGCCTTAATTTTTCAAAGAAGACCGTAAAAGCGAATGCTTGTGTTTCAGGCCTTGGGGCTAGTAAGCGTATATTTTTCAGCGATACCATGGTTAAGGAATTCTCTGACGAAGAGATATTGGCTGTTTTAGCCCACGAGGCGGGGCATTATCTTGGGGGTGATACGTTTAAGTTGTCGCTGTGGAATTTGTGCTCAGGCCTTTTTTCTTGTTTTGCCGCGTCTTTGTGTTTGGATAAACTTTTTCCAGTGTTTGGGCTTGGCGCCATAAGCGATATTGCTGGCCTGCCGCTTTTTATAGCAGTATTGATGATCACGGGCCTGTTGCTTTTGCCAGCGCAGAACGGTTTTTCAAGGCATCTTGAAAAGAAAGCGGATATCTTTGCCCTGAAAGCCACGGGGGATAAAAAAAGTTTTATTTCCATGATGAGAAAACTTGCCAACAGGAACTTTTCTGAACTTTCGCCCTCAAGGATAGTGGAGATATTTTTATACGACCATCCGTCGATCGCGAAGCGGATACGTTTAGCGGAAATGCTCGATCTTGGAGAATAGGAATGGTTAAGGAAAAAAATATCAATCCTCAGGATAGGCGCCAGTATAAGCGCTTAGAACACATATTCCCTGTAGAATTCAGATTTTTGGACGCGAGCGGCTCGCCGGTATCTGAATGGTATCAGGCCTTTACCCAGGATATAAGCCGAGGCGGCATCTGCCTTATCGTCAACAATCTTCAATTCGGCGATTGCAAATACTTGGTTGATAAAGATATCTTGATCAGCCTCCATATCAATATTCCGTTAGGGGCGGATGCTGTTAAAGCTTCGGCGCGCCTTGCCTGGTTTAAGACAACGCGCGCTGAATCCTCGCTTCAGTATGTGCTTGGCGTGATCTACGAAAAAATAGACGCGGCAGGCAATGAGCGTATTTTAAAATATGTTAACGTGAGGAAATTCCTCAAGGCTTTAGCCATTACGTTTACTCTATTCTTGAGTGTCGCGCTTGTGTGGTCTGGTTTTTATAACGCGAAGCTGCGTTACGCGAATGAAAAACTGCTTATGAGCTTATCTAAAAATATTACGTATCAAAGAATGCTGCGTCAGGGGAGCGAATCCCTTAAGTCTCAGATAGAGGAGGCGCAATTCCTTTTGTCCCAGTCAGAGCGCAAGACCGAAATTTTGGAGCGCAGGGTGCTGGAGGTAAGCCAGGACGATAGAGAGGCTACCGCAAGATTAAATGGTACGATCGATCTTTTTAAAAGATATCAGGATAAGATCAGGCAAGACCTGTCAGGGCTTGTGGCTAAAAAAGTAAAAGTGGACGGTGATGTGGCCGTCAAGACGCAGGAGGCCTCCTTGTTAGAAAAGAAGATCTTAGATAAGCTCTACAGATGGCTCTTGGCCCATCAGAATAATAATACAGGCCTGGTTGCTAGTTTTGAGGGGGATAAAGACATAACGGACTGGGGTTTTACATATGACCAGGCGTTGGCTGTAATGGTTTTTACTAAAGCCGGCAATCTGGGCAACGCTCGCGATATTTTAGAATTTTATCGGAAAGCGCCTAAAGATGCCTCTGGTGGTTTTGCGAACGCTTATTACGCTTCCAGCGGAGAGATATCTGAATTTGTATCGCACGCCGGCCCAAATATATGGCTGGGCCTGGCGGCCTTACAGTATAGCCGCCAGACTGGAGATATGAGGTATATGGGTTTGGCGCGCGGCATAGCCCTTTGGCTTGAGACAATAAAAGATACGGAAGGCGGCCTAAAAGGTGGTAAAGCGTTTTCGTGGTATAGCACCGAACACAATCTTGATGCTTATGCTTTTTATAGCATGATGAATGAGTTGACTAAAGAGGGTGTTTATAGGAAACGCGCGTCTGAGGCCCTTGCCTGGCTTAACAAGAACGCTTATTCAAAAGTCGCTCTCCCGGTTATCAAAAGGGGCAAGGGCGACGCGACAATAGCTACTGATACATACGCGTGGTCCATAACAGCCATAGGGCCGCGAACTCTTAAAGACTCTGGTATGGACCCGGATGCTATTATGGATTTTGCCCTTGCTCAGTGTAGTGTTTCAGTTGAGTATAAAAAACCTGATGGTTCTTTTGTCAGCGTCAAAGGATTTGATTTTGCTAAACATCAGAACTTGGCCAGGGGCGGTGTTGTCTCCTGCGAGTGGACAGCTCAGATGATATTAGCGCTTAAGATAATGGCAGGTTATCATGAAGGCCTTGGCAATGAGGAGAAGGCCCTTTATTACGGCCGCTTGGGAGATGAATATACCTCAGAGCTTAGCAAAATGATCGTCTCAAGTCCTTCTCCAGTTGGCCAGGGAGATTTTTGCCTGCCGTATGCCTCGCATGAATTTGTTGATACCGGGCACGGGTGGAGGACGCCTAAAGGCTCAAGGACTGGTTCTGTCGCGGCCACCGCATACACTATTTTAGCTATTGATGGGTTTAATCCGCTGAAGTTTAATAAGTGACGGGGTTGGCGACGAGATCACCCTCGTCCCCCGAGCCCCATTGGGGAACCCTCCCGTGGTTCCCCCGTCATGCTTTAGCGTGGCGGTTCCCCTCCGCTGCGGAGGTCATCGGACGACCATCGTCGCCAACCCCAGCGATCAGGGATATACCTCGGTGAACATGAAAAATATGCAGAAACAGCTTTTGAATATATACTATAGGCTTTATAAGCATTTTGGCCCGCAGGGCTGGTGGCCGGCGAACTCTGCTTTTGAAGTAGCGGTGGGCGCTATTCTGACGCAGAACACTTCGTGGCAGAATGTAGAGCGCGCGATAGCCGGTTTGAAAAAAGGGCGTTTTCTCACTTTTCGAAAGATGCTGCGTCTTGATGAAAAAAAATTAACCAGCCTGATAAGGCCGGCAGGTTATTATAATATCAAAGCCAGGCGCCTAAAGAATTTCCTGGAATTTTTTGATAAAAATTATGGCGGCAGTTTCAAACGCATGAAGCGTAAAAGTGCTGTTAGTCTTCGCCAAGAGCTGCTTGGTGTAAACGGTATTGGGCCTGAGACCGCGGATTCTATCCTTCTTTACGCTTTGGGAAAACCAATTTTTGTTGTAGACGCCTATACCCGGCGTATAATGTCCAGGCACAGTTTATTGGGCGTAAGAGACGGGTACGAAGCCATACAGAGCCTTTTCACGGAGCATTTACCGAACAATGCTAGATTTTTTAACGAATACCACGCGTTGTTAGTCAGGTGCGCCAAAGAGTTATGCAAAAAGAAAAAAGGAAATTGTAAGGCTTGTCCCTTGAGCGAAGATATGGCTTATGGAGCAAAGTGAACATATGAGATCAGGCATCGTAGCTATAATCGGCAGGCCCAATGTTGGCAAATCAACACTTTTGAATAATCTCGTCGGCGAGAAGGTGGCTATTGTTTCTGCCGTCCCTCAGACTACGCGTAACCAGATACGCGCTATTTTAAACGAGCAGAGAGGGCAGGTTATTTTCTTGGATACTCCAGGCATGCATGTCACAAAGCACGCCCTGGACCGCGCAATGATAGCGGCTATTAACGATTCGCTGGAAGGTGTTGATGTTATCTTGCATCTGGTAGACACTACAGAACGCGTGGGTGTTGAAGAAGAGATGGTGATGGAAAGACTGCGCGGTTTGAAGGCCCCCATAATTTTAGGCCTTAATAAGATAGACCGCGGCGCAAAGCATATAGAAGATTATATTTTGGCTTGGGAGGGAAAAATAGGAAAAAAATTAAGTGAGGCTACGCAACGTATTATGCCTATTCCTTTATCAGCTCTTACCGGGACGAATTTAGACAAGCTCTTGGATGAAATTTTCAGCCGCCTGCCCGAGGGAGAGCCTCTCTACCCCGAAGATATCTTAACAGATTTTCCGCGGCAATTGACCATACAGGATTGTATCCGTGAAAAGCTGCTCTCATATCTTAAAGAAGAAGTTCCTTTCTCTGTGGCGGTGTTTGCCGAGGAGATAATTGAGCGGACGCCTAAGCTTACCTATGTTAAAGCATCTATTTTAGTGGAGCGTGATTCGCAGAAGGCTATTGTCATAGGATGTAACGGCGAGCATTTAAAAAAGGCCGGTGAGTCAGCGCGTAAGGAACTTGAGAATATATATAATAAAAAGTTTTATCTTGACCTCTGGGTTAAAGTTAAAGAAAATTGGAAGCAGGACGCCGAGTTGCTCAGGAGGATCGGGTATATATTATGAAGTTTATAGTATATAGTTTAGGAGTTTATTGTATATAGTTGATGGTGAATAGTGGATCACGCAAAAAGTTCCGTGGGCGGAGAAACCGCCGTTGCTTTTGCGTAACATAATAATAGTAAAAATGGTCAATAAAAAACGGCTTATTAAGTTAACGCAAGGCTTGGTGCGTATTAATTCCGAAAATCCGCCTGGTGACGAACGCGCTATCGCGCGTTTCGTATCAGGATATTTGAAAAAAATGGGCCTTAGGCCTAAGATCGTAAGTTTTTATCCAAGGCGCGATAATGTCCTGGCGGTTTTGCCGGGGCGAAGCAAACGCCGGCCGCTTTTGATAACTCCGCATCTTGATACAGTTCCTGCAGGCAAAGGCTGGCACTTTGGGCCATATTCTGGCACAATATCAGGAGGCAAAATATTTGGTAGAGGTGCTACGGACTGTAAGGGTAATTTAGCCGTCGCCCTTGAGGTTATGCAAAGCCTGCTTGAAGACAAGTCCAGCTTAGGCAATGACCTTATTTTTCTTGCCACTGCTGACGAAGAGGCCGGCTCAGGCAAGGGCCTTATCCCTTTTCTTGACAGCGGCATTGTAAGGCCGGCGCGCGCGATCATTTTAGACTCGGATGATTTTGACATTATCATCGCGCAAAAAGGCCTCATACATTTTACAGTTAAAGTGACAGGCCTTAAAGCGCATGGCGCTTACCCTGAGCGCGGTGTCAATGCTATTGGGTACGCGCTAAAGCTTATTGGCATTTTAAATAAAATGAAGTTCGTTTACCGCCGGCATCGCCTTTTAAAACCACCGACCGTTAATATCGGCACTATACGCGGCGGAGACAAGGTTAACATGGTAGCTGATCGGTGTGAATTTGAAGTAGACCTTCGTTTCTTGCCTGGGATGGAAGCGCCAAAGATCCTAGCAGGTATTAAAAGGGTTTTTGCTAAGACAAAGATCAGCTTTACTATCCAGGCTCAGAATATTCAGCAGCCGTATGAGATAGGCCAAGGGCATCCTTTAGTTGAGTCTTTGAAAAAGGCGTCTAACGGCATAGTTAGCCACTCTGATGTTAAAGGAAGCGAAGGGGCTACGGTTATCACTTTTTTTAAAAAGAAGAATATTCCGGCTGTTGCCACAGGTTACGGCGCCGGGGGCCGCGCTCATACGACGGATGAATATGCCCGCGTCCACGATCTTTACCGCGGGGCCAGGATATTAGAGCGGTTCTTAAAGATTTGCTGTTGAAGAATTGATAAAAAGAGTATAGAATATCCCGCATGAAATCCATACGCGTTGTGAAAAAGCCAAGGCTCAAAAATCCTATCCTTGTGGCGGCATGGCCTGGCATGGGTGATGTGGCCCTGAAGGCCGCTTTATACCTTAAGGATAAGTTGGGCGCTCATGAGTTTGCCGAGATGTCATCGTTAGATTTTTTCAATCCTTCCGGAGTCTGGATAGATAATAGCCTGATCAACGCCCCGCAATATCCTATCGGTAAATTCTATTTTTACAAGAACCCGAATTCTGGCCCTGATATCGTTATATTTATTTCAGATGCCCAGCCATTTTTAGAGAAGGGCTACGAGTATGCCAACGAGATCGTTGATTTTGTTATTACATTAAAAGTAAAACTCGTCTATACATTTGCCGCGATGCCCCTGCCTATTGAACATACAGAAACCCCGGATGTCCACGCGGCTGCCACAAAAAAAGAGATATTAGACGATTTCGCTAAACTTAACTTAAAGACTATGCCCACTGGGCAGATCAGCGGATTAAACGGCCTTATCCTGGGAGTAGCGAAAGAAAAAGGTATAGACGGCGTCTGCCTTTTGGGAGAGATACCCCTTTATACCATCCAGATAGAAAACCCTCTCGCGTCGCTGGCTGTTTTATCTGTCCTGGCCAAGGCCCTGAAGATACCTTTGGACTTAGCCGAACTGCGAAAACATGCGAGCCAGGTCAGCCAGGAGATAGAGCACCTGATAGAATATTTAAAAAACCCGGGTGAAGAAGAAAAGCCTATTGACCAGCAAGAGATAGACATATTGAAAAAAGGCCTCGCGGATTCGCCGGGCCTGCCTGATTCAGCCAGGCAGATAATAGAAGAACTTTTCAAGCAAGCCAAAAAAGACTTATCCCATTCCATGGAACTTAAAAAGGAATTGGATAAATGGAACGTATACGATCAGTACGAAGACAGTTTTCTTGACCTGTTTAAAAAGCCGCTGAAGAAAAATAACTAGTGGGCTCATTTAATGAAGGAAAGCAAGTTCAAGCTTATCCTCTGCGACCTTGGAAACGTCCTGGTTAACTTTGACCACCGCATCGCCGTCCGCAAGATCCTGCCGTTTATCCCGTTAGAGAAACGAAGTTCTCTGCCGGGGGTTGCTCAGAAAAGTTTTGAAGAAGTCTATCAGCTTTTCTTTGATTCCAAACTAACAAAAGATTTTGAAGAAGGCAAGATCACGCCTCGGTATTTTTTCAAGCGCCTGTGCCGCCTCATAGGAATGAAAAATATAAGTTTTGACAGATTTTGCCCTATTTGGAACGATATATTTTTTGTCAACAAGCCAATGGCAGCGCTGCTCGGCGCCCTTAAGAAGAGGCATAAACTGCACCTCATATCAAACATAAACAAACTTCATTACGACTATATCTCCGGGAAGTTTGCCAGCTATATCAGGCTTTTTGATAAATGTTATCTTTCTTACAAGATCGGGGCCTGTAAGCCGCATGTTGATATTTACCGAGCAGCTATGTCGGGAGCGAACGCAAAGCCAGAGGAATGCCTTTACATAGATGACCGCGTTGATCTTATTAAAGAAGCAGAGAAATTAGGCCTGGGGTCAGTCCTTTTCAAAAATGTCAGCGGCCTTAAAAAACAATTAAGAAAGATGAAGGTGCCTTTTTGAGTATAAGCGCCGTTTTAAAAGCCTCCGGCCTTAGCAAATATTTCGTTAATGGTTCTTTATGGGGCGCTCAGAAGATAGCCGCCGTGGATAATCTGGATCTTTGCCTCGCGCGCGGAGAGATATTTGGTATTTTGGGGCCTAACGGCGCGGGAAAGACCACGACGCTTAATATGCTGGTTGGTATCATGAAACCGTCTTCAGGTTCCATTGATATTTTTGGTGAACCCTTTTTTCCAGGTAAGATATCGCAATTAGCCAAAATAGGGTATGTTCCTGAGGCGGCCTCGTTGCCTGGTTATTTTACGATATTAGAGCTCCTTGATTTTTACGGTCAGCTTTTTAGCATGCCCGCGTCATTAAGGGTTGAGAGGATCAAGCGCCTCCTTGAGATGGCGGGAATGGTAAAAGAGAGGAACTGCCTTATCAAAAATCTTTCTATGGGCCAGCGCCGGCTTGTGGATATTATGCAGGCGCTTATCAATGACCCTGACCTTATTTTTTTAGACGAGCCAACCGTATATTTGGATCCGGTTATCATAGAAAGGCTGCGGTTTATCCTGCTGCGTTTAAAAAGTGAAGGTAAAACCATTGTTGTTTCTTCGCACATGCTTTCCGAGATTGAAAAGATCTCTGACCGCGTCGCGATCATAAACCAAGGGAAATTGATAAAAGTCGGGCCCAAAGAGGACTTTCTTCGTTCTGGCACCATGGAAGAAGAATTCTTGAGGATAGTCAAGCATGTGGATACCAAAATTGATTAAAGAGTTGCGATTAGTCCTTGTGATCTCAAGGGATGTCTGCCGCGCTGCTTTAAAAGAGCGCGTAATGTATGGATTTTTGTTGATCGCGTTTCTTTTTATCCTTATGGCGAACGTGCCTTTTGTCGTTAAGGACCCTAAGGTTTTTGGCCCGCAGAGGCCTGAGGCCTCAGCCCTTCAGATAGGTTTTATGTCCATCAATGTTTTTACCATTCTTATATCTATTTTTGTATCGCTTAATACGCTGCAGAGTTTTTTTTCCCGGGAGCGGCTTGGCCTACTGCTGTCCAAGCCCGTGAGGCGCGTTCTGATATTAGAGGGGGCCATACTTGGATTATTTGAGATGGTCTTTTTGAATTGGTTCTTGATGACGGCCGGCGTCTGGCTTGTTATTTTTTCGCAGACCAGAGAGTGGGGGTTCTATATCTGGACAGGTATGAGCGTGACCGCTCTTATGGCGCTTTTATACGTGGCCCTCGTTGTATTTTTTTATTGCATTATTCCTAATACAATGGCTGGGATAATGGCGGTCTTGCTTATTATCGCCGGTTTTGGAGTGCCTATGGCGCGGCAGGCCATATCGCTAACACTGCCGCCAGGGTTTGTTTCTTCAAGTTTAGCGTTCGGCCTCGATTGTATCCCCCAGATAAACAGCCTTTGGGGCGTATCCATGCAGTATTTAAAGTTTTTTAACCTGAATATATCAGCCACGCCGATAATTTTTCAGACACTTGCCGTTATTTTTGTGTTGAATATCATATCAGTTTTAAGATTCCGCCGTTTTTGTCAATTTTAATTTTATTCCGTCGGAGAAATGGATATTTTTTTTATTTTATCGTTTAATAAATCTTGACAATATAAAATTATTATGATAATTTTTATATAAGAGTTGCTGGAAATTGTGAAGATTTTATTTAGCCTGCCAAACGGCAGGCAAGGAGAAATAAATTAAAAAAAGAAAGTTGTATGAAGGGGCTCTCAATTAAAAGGGGCCCCTTTTTTGTCGCAGAAAGCGACACACCGACGCAGTACCCTTAAGCGTCGGGTGTAAGTATAGAAGGCAATATGGGTAAGAGAATTGGTTTTACATACGATCTAAAATCTGATCATCCGCAAGGTTCGGCCTTAACAGGCGATGCCTATGCTGAATTTGATGTAGAATACACAATTGGGGCAGTGGCAAAGGCGATAGGGACAGGCGGGCATAAAGTTGTCAGGATAGGGCACGTGAGAAAGCTTTTAAAAACAATAGGCGGCCTTAAGGTTGATATGGTTTTTAATATTTGCGAAGGTTTGGGCGGCCGTAACAGGGAGTCTGAGGTGCCGGTGATCCTGGACCTATTTAAAATACCTTATGTAGGAAGCGACGGATTGACGTTGGGTTTATCACTTGATAAGGTGATGGCAAAGAAGGCATTTGTCTCTGACGGCGTTCCTACGCCTAAGTATTTTATCGCGGACAAAAAAAACGTGTTTTCGCGTATGGGTTCTATGAAATTCCCGCTAATTGTTAAGCCTCGTCATGAAGGCTCGTCCAAAGGTATCTCGGATGATTCTATTGTTTCAAATAAGAAAAGCCTTAAGGCTCAGGTAGATAGTGTTGTGGGCCTATATTGTCAGTCAGCTTTGGTGGAGGAGTTTATCAGAGGTTCTGAGTTTACAGTCCTTGTCATTGGTAATGAAACGCCGCAGGCCCTGGCGCCCGTGCAGATAAAAATAGCCGGAAATTTAGACGCGGGGGACCTCGTGTATACATCGCGCAGGCTCACCGGCCCGGATATAGAATACGTTTGTCCAGCGTTGATCTCAAAGAGCCTTGATAAGAAACTTCGCGCGGTTGCAATTGAGGCTTATCAGGCCCTTGACTGCCGCGATTATGGCAGGGTAGATCTCAGGGTAGACGCTAAAGGCAGGCTTTATGTGCTTGAGATAAATCCGCTGCCTTCTCTCTCCGTAGAGGATGTTTTTCCTTTTGTGGCAAAGGCGAGCGGCATAACGTATGACGAGCTTATCCTAAAGGTCGTGGATGTCGCTTTAATAAGGAATGGATTGAATGGCCAGTCAAACAACTGAACTTCAGGCTCCGCAAGTTATTCTTAAGAGATCCGTTATAGGAGATTTCAGGAGGATCTCTTTATGGAAAGACGTCTCTGACCAGGAGTGGGAGGATTGGCATTGGCAGATAAAGAACAGGGTGCATACTCTTGATGCTATTTCAAAGATATTAGTGCTGACCCCGCAGGAAGAGGAAGGCATAAAAAAATCAAACGGCCGCCTTTCTATGGCCATAACACCTTATTGGGTGACGTTAATGGATGAGGCAGACCCCGAGTGCCCTATACGGCGCCAGGCCGTACCATTAAAAGAAGAATTTCAATTTGGGGCTAATGAATTCGTGGACCCGTGCGCTGAGGATAGGGATTCTCCGGTGGACGGCCTCGTGCATCGCTATCCGGACAGGGTCCTATTGCTGGTTACGGAACAATGCGCTATGTATTGCAGGCATTGCACGCGGCGCAGGCTCGTCGGAGAAAAACAGGCTCACCCTCTCAATTCTAAAACCCTTGACGCCGCGATAGATTATATTAAAGCCAACAAAAAGATAAGGGACGTGCTTATTTCAGGCGGCGATCCGTTAATGCTGGAAGATGATGAACTCGAAGAGGTCTTAAAGAAGGTTTCAGGCATTCCTCATGTTGAATTCGTGCGCCTCGGCACAAGGGTCCCTGTGACGCTGCCCCAGAGGATAACAGAGCCCCTTATCGCGATGCTTAAGAAATACGCGCCCTTGTGGATGAGCATCCATTTTAATCATTCAAAAGAGATATCTAAGAGGTGCAAAGTAGCCTGCGATATGTTAGCTGACGCTGGTATACCGCTCGGCAGCCAGACTGTGCTTTTAAAAGGTATAAACGATAAACCATATATCATGAGAAAATTGATGCATGACCTGCTGACAATAAGGGTAAGGCCTTATTATATCTATCAGTGCGACCCTGTCAGAGGGACAGCGCATTTCCGGACGCCTGTCGTGGTAGGTATTAATATTATTGAAAAGCTGCGTGGTTTTACTTCGGGTTACGCGGTGCCCACTTATGTGATTGACGCGCCCGGAGGCGGCGGCAAGATACCCATTGGCCCCAACTACCTTATATCGCAGGATAAAGGCAAGCACGTCCTGCGTAATTATAAGGGCAAGATATATACCTACGTAGAGTAATCCTCCATACTTGACGGTTGTCCTAATATCTATTATAATAAAAACCTAACGTTTTTATTAACAGCTAGTTAAAAGATTTCTCATACCCGGCGCTGATCGGTATTGGGTCTTTCCTCTATATGGAATTAAGAAGGCCCATTCCTTCTGAATCGCGTCGGTATTGCGCCTGTGCGCAAGAGGTGGCTAATGGATAATGTTAAACCAGAGTCCAAAAGGGGCGTAGTATTGGTTTCGCACGCCCACGCCGGTAAAACGTCCTTAGTTGAGTCATTCCTCTTCGCCAGCGGCGCCACAACGCGCAAGGGCACAATAGCCGAAGGTAACACGGTCTGTGATTATAATCCCGATGAAATATCAAGAAAGAATTCCATCAATTCAAGCATTGTTAATCTTGACTGGAAAGGCTTTTCTTTACAGATAGTTGATACTCCGGGTTACGCGGATTTTATCGCTGATATGATCTCAGGCCTTCGCGCGGCGGATAGCGCGTTGGTAGTCATTGACGCCTCAAGCGGTATTGAAGTGGGCACTGAGCGCGCTTGGGATATCTTGGAAGAATTGGGCCTGCCGCGTGTCATTTTTATCAACAAAACGGATAAAGAAAATATTAATCTTGAAAGCGTTATCGCTGAAATACAAGAGCGTTTTTCAAGATCCGTAGCTGTCATTAAGATGCCTTTTTCTTCCGGCTTGGTAGAGACTATCACTGAAACTGATGACTTGCTCCTTGAGAGGTATCTGGAAGGCAAAGATATTAAAGAGGAAGAATTAAAAACAGCCTTAAAGAGAGCCGTGATCCAAGGTAAGATCTATCCTATTCTGTCAGGCTCGGCTTTGAAGGACCAGGGCATCAAAGAACTTCTTGATTTTATCATTGATTATATGCCGTCGCCTTTAGAGCGTAAACCAGTGCAAGCAGCTGACCCTAATTCAAAAGAAAAGAAAGATATTAAATTCAGCGAAGATACTCCGTTTTCAGCGCTTGTCTTTAAGTCTGTGTCTGATCCTTTTGTGGGTCAGTTGACTGTTCTGCGTATTTTTTCAGGAAAGCTTGACTCTAACACCGGTTTTTATAATGTTACCAGGGGCGCCAAAGAGAGGATAGGTTCTCTTATGCTTTTGCGCGGTAAAGAACAGAGGCCTATCGCGTCAGGTTCTTGCGGGGATATCGTGGCTGTTGCCAAACTTAAAGATACGCATTTGGGAGACACCCTTGCCGACGAAAAAGCGCCTGTGCTCTTTGACCCTATCGTGTTTCCCGAGCCGGTCTATTCATCGTCAGTTAAGCCTAAGACAAGGGCCGATGAAGAGAAGATCTCCGAGGCCCTGGCTAAACTCTGCGCCAGCGACCCCACTTTTATAACATCGCGCGACGCTCAGACAAAAGAACTTGTGATCTCCGGCTTAGGTGACCAACATATTGATGTCATGGTCAAGCGTTTAAAAGAGCGTTTTAACATTGAAGTGGAAATAGGCACGCCCAAAATACCTTATAAGGAAACGATCAAGAGGCCTGCCAAGGCTCAGGGAAAACACAAGAAACAGTCAGGCGGCCGCGGCCAATATGGCGATGTCTGGCTTGAGCTGCAGCCTATGGGGCGCGGCAAAGGTTTTGAATTTGTAGACAAGATCGTGGGAGGCGCTATCCCCAGGAATTTTCTGCCGTCAGTTGAGAAGGGCATAAGGAACGCCATGTTAGGCGGCGTTATTACCAGTTTTCCTATGGTTGATTTCAGGGCTATCGCTTATGATGGTTCTTATCACGACGTGGACTCTTCTGATATCGCTTTTCAGATAGCCGGGGCCCTGGCTTTCAGAAAGGCTGTTATGGACGCGTCGCCTATTCTGATAGAACCAATTATGGACGTGGATATTACGGTGCCGGAAGATTGCATGGGCGCGATACCCGCTGACTTAAATTCCCGGAGGGGAAGGGTCATGGGTGTGGAGGCGCGTTCCAAAAACGAGACGATAAAAGCCAAAGTGCCATTGTCAGAGATGTATAGGTATGCCACGGACCTGCGCTCTATGACAGGAGGCCGCGGCAGTTATTTAATGCGCTATTCTCATTATGAGGAAGTGCCTGTCAAAATAGCTCAGGCCATTATTGCGCAAAATCCTCGCCATAAAATAGAGGAAGAGTAGATAAACACGCGCATAGAAAGGATATTTTTAAATGAAAATAAGTATTTTTGGTGTACCTAATTTTTTGTTCGGAAAGAAAGCCCTTCCAGACCCGCGGTTAAAGGTGATCGAGAAACTGTATCGTTCACAAAAGGTCACGCAGATACAGGTTGAATTCACGGACGAAAAAGACCTGAAAACTGCTGATGCCATTGTTTGCCTTGATGAAAAAAAACTTGATCTGATAATTCTTGATATGGAGGTCGTAGAAGGAAAGTTAGAGCGCAAGCCTCCGGACAAAGAGGTTGGTTTATTGAAACGCGCTCAGGAACTTTTAGAAAAAGAGGCCCCTTTAAGCCTGGGTTCTTTTACCGAAGATGAGAAGAAGTGGATCGCTAATAATAATCTAGTTACGATAAAACCGATTATTTTTATCTCTAGCCAGCAAGTTGACGATCTGCCGTTCCTGGCCAGAAAGGCTTATGATGAAGGCGGAAGGATATCTTTTTTAACCGGTGGTGTAAAGGAGGCGCGCGCGTGGGAAATAAGGAAGGGTGCTACAGCTGTTGAGGCGGCGCACGCCATACATTCTGACCTGGCGCGCGGTTTTATCAGGGCTGAGGTAATGGCTTATAACGAGTTGGTCAAAGTTGGCAATGTAAATCAGGCAAAGTCTGGCGGATGTTTGCGCCAGGAAGGTAAAGAATATATAGTGCAGGACGGGGATGTTATTGAGTTTAAGTCCGGCGTTTGATAATTCATAATGAGACAAATCAAACAGGATGGTTTGTCTCATTAGAGAGGCAGAATGTTAAAAATAAAGCGCGCGATTATTAGTGTTTCTGATAAGACAGGCATTGCAGAGTTCGCCAAAATTCTGAATTCTTTTGGCGTTGAGATAATTTCAACCGGCGGGACCTCAAAAACTTTAAAAGAGGCTGGTATATCAGTTATAGAGATGTCTGATTATACCGGATTTCCTGAGATGTTGGATGGCAGGGTCAAAACCCTGCACCCTAAGATACACGGCGGTTTATTATCTCTTCGCGATGATCCTGCCCACATGAAACAGTTACAGGAACAGGGAATAGGCCTTATTGACATGGCCGTTATTAACCTTTACCCTTTTGAGAAAATAGTCGCGCGCGAGAACGTGGTTTTCGCAGAAGCGATAGAGAATATTGATATTGGCGGGCCCTCTATGCTTAGGAGCGCCGCTAAGAATTATAGGTTTGTAGCGGTTGTCTGTGATATAAGATCTTACGCGCCCCTGGCCCTTGAGCTAAAGAAGAATGACGGGTGCTTGTCAGAAGAAACCCTTAAAGGCTTGGCGCAAGAAGTCTTTAAGCTGACATCGCGCTACGACGGGGCAATATCTTCTTTCCTCGAGTCAAAATGGAGCGACGCAAAGGACGAAGGGCAGACAGGCGCGCCTGCGGGTGGCCCTACGGCCCTGCCTGATCATTTAAGTTTTAGTTTTAATAAAATGGCTTCGTTGCGCTACGGCGAAAATCCCCATCAGAAAGCAGCGCTTTATAGAAGTGTTCCAGGCCGCTCTGATTCGTTGATCTCTGCTAAACAATTGCATGGTAAAGAGCTGTCTTTCAACAATTACCTTGATCTTAACGCGGTTTTTGCTATTGTTGGCGATCTTAAGGAACCGGCCGCGTGTATAATTAAACATAGTAATCCGACAGGCGTGGCAGAAGCAAAGACATTGGTAAAGGCCTATAAAGATGCCTGGCAGACGGATCCTTTGTCCGCGTTTGGCGGTATCGTTGGGTTGAATAGAAGAGTAGACGCGAAGGCCGCTAAAGCGATCCTCAAAAGCGGTTTTATGGAATGTGTGCTCGCGCCTTCTTTTGATAGTGAGGCTTTGAGCTTGCTTCGGTCTAAAAAGAACCTACGTTTGCTGGAGGTTGTTTTTAACAACGAACGAGCTTTAGGCGAACTTGACCTAAAGAAGATAGACGGCGGTATTCTGGCGCAGGAGCCGGATACCAAAGAGCTTAAAATGGCTGATCTGAAAGTCGCGACAAAACGTAAGCCTACCAAAAAAGAATTATCTTCGCTTTTGTTCGCCTGGAAGGTTGTCAAACACGTCAAATCAAACGCCATTGTTTTGACGCGCGAGACGAAGACTGTCGGCATAGGGATGGGCCAGACGAGCCGCGTTGATTCCGTATTTATGGCCATAAAAAGGGCAGGCAAAAGGTCTAAAGGCTCAGTGCTTGCAAGTGACGCGTTTTTCCCTAAGCCTGACAATATCGCTTTAGCGAAAAAAGCAGGCATAACCGCGATCATTCAGCCGGGCGGGTCTATCGCGGATGGAGAGGTCATTAAAGTTGCTGATAAAGCCGGCATTGCCATGGTGTTTACGGGCACCAGGCATTTCAAGCATTAATTCAGATTTCATGAAATTGATAGTTGGCGTTTCAGTGTACCAGGATCCCAGTGTCCAAGTCTAGGGATTTGACTGGATCTCTGGGGAACTGGGTTCTGGGGGACCAAATCTTTTACAAAAATTAGACCATGAACTACGAAGAAGCCCTCGCATATCTAGATACATTCATCAATTACGAAAGAAAGACTGATTACCAATACAAGGCCGCTTTTAAGCTGGAAAGAATACAGAAATTCCTTTCTAATCTTGGCAATCCCCAGCATGAGTTAAAAGCTATACACGTAGCCGGCACAAAAGGCAAAGGTTCTAGCGCCTGTTTTATCGCGCAGATCCTGAAAGAAGAGGGCTTTCGCGTAGGGCTTTATACGTCTCCCCACTTAAAAGATTTCAGGGAGAGGATACGTATCTTAGACCCGGACAACACTGCTGAAGAACGATCCGCGTTCCCAGGCATGATCTTAAAAAATGATCTTGTGAGCCTTTTGGAACAAATAATGCCGGGGATAGGTTTTTTCAGGCATTCTTTTCAGAATTTTGGAGCCCTTACATTTTTTGAGATCATTACCGCGATAGCTTTTAAATTTTTTCAGGAGAAAAAAACCGACTTCGTAGTCCTTGAAACGGGCTTGGGCGGCAGGTTTGACGCGACAAACGCGGCTGATTCTTATGTCTCTGTTATTACGCCTATCAGTTATGACCATGAACTGATATTGGGCAATACTTTGGCTGAGATAGCTTTTGAAAAAGCCGGGATCTTAAAGAAGTCTAACAAAAAAACGAAGAATGATGTTTCTGTGTGTGTTACGGCCCCGCAGCCTAAGGAAGTTTTGGATGTATTAAGGAGGCGCGCGCGAAGCGAGGGCGCTATTTTATTTGAGGGAGGCCGCGATTTTTATTCAAAGAAGCTTTCAGGAGACCTTTTTTCTCAAAATTTTTTCTATCAGGGATTGAAAGATACATCTTATTTTTTTACGACTAAAATGCTTGGGGCGCATCAATTGGTAAATGCATCTTTGGCTGTTGCCGCCTGTGAGGCGCTTTCTCTGCACGGCATTAAGATACGCGGGAGTGCCGTGGGAAAAGGCATATTGAATGCTTTTTGGCCGGGACGACTTGAGGTCATGAGCACTAAGCCTTTTATAATTTTAGACGGCGCCCATAATAAGGATTCAGCCTGTCGTTTGAGTTATTTTCTGGAAAAAGAATTTAAACGCCTGCGCAAATGGATGATCTTCGGGGTTTCTGAAGATAAAGATATTAAGGGCATCGCGGAACAGCTTGAACCTTTGGTAGATAAGGTCATTTTGACACGCTCTGATAATCCTCGCGCCGCGGACCCGCGAAAGGTGCTTATGCCTTATTTTAAAAATAAGGCCTATGCTGTGACGCAGACAGTGGAAGAGGCTTTTAATATTTTAAATAAAGAGATCGCCGCTGAAGATGCGGCGATTATCACGGGCTCCTTGTTCGTCGTGGGCCAGGCGCGGGAATTATGGCAAAAATAGCGTATTATCAAGATACTATCGCGGCCATCGCGACACCTTTTGGCGAAGGCGCGGTGGGTATTGTGCGTTTGAGCGGCCCCGAAGCAATGGTGATAACCCAAAAAGTTTTCGTAGCTAAGAATAAAAAACCACTTTCAGGTATGAGGTCATTTTCTTTGCGCTACGGCTGGGTCGTTAA
>Ga0051987_10000305_pt1 | contig 27461 bp, 34 predicted proteins | sample CryGey08umfilter_2_FD_58083 | JGI IMG/M metagenome (GOLD analysis project Ga0051987, IMG submission 58083) | Groundwater microbial communities from aquifer in Utah, USA - Crystal Geyser 4/10/14 0.8 um filter | ecosystem: Environmental > Aquatic > Deep subsurface > Groundwater | place: USA: Utah... | reverse complement strand
TTTCAGCTCTTTTGATTTAGCTTGAGTGGTGACAACTGCTCCGTGTAGTACTAGTTGGCGCAATAAACCAGTCATCAATGCCTTGCGGGCCTTGGTGTCACGGTTAAACTTGCGTTTTGCTACTCTATGCCTCATATCTTATTTGTCAGTCAAGCAATTACTCGCCTAAGTGAGCTCCTTTTTTATTTAATGCATCTTCAACAACTACCACACTCTTTTCGCCAAGATTTTTAACCTTTGCGATGGTGTTTTTAGGAACACCGGAGAGGTCTCCTACTGTGGCGAAGCCACCTTTGCGGAGAGCATTAGCTATGCGAGTTGGAAGATCTAACTCTTCAACAGTCAGTCGCAGTACTTCTGCTTCTTCTGGACTTAATGACTCCTCAGGTTCTTTTTCCTCAGGTAAAACCGGGTTGTAAACTTGGGTAAACTGTCGAAATAATATTCTTGCAGCTCTTCGGGTTGCTTCAATTGGAGCAATAGAACCATCAGTCTGGACAACAAGAACGAGTTTATCAAAATCTGTTCGGCGACCAACGCGAGTCGACTCAACTTTATATGAAACCTGGACGACAGGTGAAAACAAAGCATCAAGCATTACATCACCAATGCTGGCCGCTTGCTTATCATCGGCCAATTGATAGCCGACTCCAGTGGCCGCAGTCATTTCGATTTCGAGGTTGCTACCTTTTGCCAAAGTTGCGATGTGCTGAGTTGGGTTAATAATAGAAAAGCCTGTTGAACATTCAATATCAGCTGCAGTAACTACCTTTGGACCTTTAACGGAAAGGTTGAGAATACCTGTGCCATTGATGTCGGAACGAACTCGAACTTGCTTCAGGTTCAAACCAATTTCTAAAGCATCTTCAGTAACACCATCTATGGCGCTGAACTGATGATCAACGTTGTTGATTCTCATTCGGGTTATCGCTGCACCTTCCAAAGAAGATAGCAAGACTCGGCGAAGGGCATTACCAATAGTGTGACCGTATCCTTGCTCTAAGGGCTCGAGGGTGATGACAGCTTTGATGCTGTCTTCAACCACTTCAGTTACCTCAAAGGTTGGATTCATGCTTGGATAGTGCGTGATGTCTTGTGTCATATACTTTTTTTCCTTTTGTTTCTTCTCCTCTCTTTCGAGAGAATCTGTTTCTGGGTTAATACTTTAAATTATCTACTGTAATACTCCACTACTAGTTGTTCTGTCATTGGTTCGAGAATGTCGGAACGAGCTGGAACACGAAGAACTTTAGCGGCTCCTTGTTTGCGCTCTAACCACTCTGGCAAAACTTTCTCTTCTTCCATACTCGTCTTGATGGCTGGAATGTTCGTAGCTGATGTCTTTAACATAACAATGTCAGAAACCTTAACCTGGTAAGATGGAACATTCTGTTTACAGCCATTGATCTGAACATGGTTATGCGAAACTAACTGGCGAGCTGCTGCTCTGGTAGGAGCCCAACCCAATCTGAAAATTGTGTTGTCGAGTCTTCTTTCAAGGAGTGAGAGAAGAGTTGAACCAGTGGCCAAAGTACTCTTACTAGCCTCTTTGTAGATTCTTCTCAATTGTTTCTCAGTGATGCCATAGAAGTACTTCAGCTTTTGTTTTTCTTGAAGTTGGGTACCGAAATCTGAAAGCTTTCGACGGTGCTTCAAGCCATGCTGACCTGGTCTAACCATAAGTCGACGAGCTGTTTTCAAGGCGTTAGTCTTCAGAGAAAGATCTTCTCCGACTTGTCGCGCACGTTTATTTCTTGGTCCTGTATATCTTGACATAAAAATTTCTTATCTATTTATTGTGTTTTGCTTTCCTTGGGCGTGTACCGTTGTGTGGATCTGGAGTGAGATCAGCAATGAGACTAATTTTAATGCCTTGAGCTCGAAGAACTCTTAAAGCTACATCTCGACCTGGGCCTGGTCCTTTGATGTATAAATCCATGTGTTGCATACCGAAAGCTTTTGCTTTATTTACAGCATTCTCAACAGTAATCGTAGCCGCATATGGCGTTGATTTTCTTGAACCAGAAAAACCTGACTCACCAGCTGAAGACCAACATAAAACATTGCCTTGCTCATCAGTAATACTCGCAAGAGTACTATTGAAGGTAGCAGTGATATAAAGTCTACCCTTAGGTACAACCTTATTCACTTTTACTGGCGCTGATTTTTTTGTGTCTTTTGTTGCCATAAATTATTTCGAAGTTTCAAGTTTAGCTGCCATCTCTTTTGTCATTGAGCCGACAGTGCGTCTACGACCACCTCCGCGAGCACTTCGTGAATTTGTGCGAGTTCTTTGTCCACGTGCTGGCAGATGAGCGGCCAGACGCTTGCCTCGGTAGGAACCGGTGCGCTTAAGTCTGTCAATGTTGTCATTGATTTCTCTTCTAAGATTTCCTTCTACCTGATATCTATCAATGCTTCTCTGAATTCGATTAACTTCATCAGCAGAAAGATCGCGTGTTCTTTTGTGTGGATCTACATTCGCTTCTCCCAAAACAATTTCTGCACGCTTAGGACCTATGCCATAGATACTCTGCAATGCAAATAAAATCTTCTTGTTTTCTGGTAGATCAACGCCAACAATTCTGATCATAATTAACCCTGCCTTTGCTTATGCTTTGGATTCGTGCATGTTACACGCAGTACGCCTTTTCGGCGTACAAACTTGCAATTAATGCAGATTTTTTTTAGTGATGTACGTACTTTCATGTTTGTCTCAAGAGCCCTGAACTATACCAGGTGTAGCTAATTTTGAAAAGGCTTAAATTGACTGCATCTCTTTTTTGGTTGATCTATAAGTGATTTTACACTTATTGAGGTCATATTTAGATACATATCCCTTGATTAAATCTCCTGGCATAACTCGAATTCTGAATAATCTCATCTTTCCAACTAGAGTTCCAAGCAGAGAGTGACCAACCATTTGGGTGACTGGAGACTCTGTGACCTTGACTCTGAACATGGTATTGGGCAAGCATTGTTCAACGTAGCCAACTACCTCAAAACGATCAACGGCAGCTGAACGATTGGTTGTCGTGTCAACTTGACGTCGAGCTTTTTCAGCTTGCTTGTGATCTTGTACTTTTCCCATAAATTTTTCTGCGCAACCTCCAGGCTTAATGCAGACGATCATTGTAACAAATTATGGGACTTTTGTCAGCACCTCTGGACCATTGTCAGTTACCAAGACAGTTTCTTCAAACATACCGGAAAGTGAGTTGTCAGCTGTTTCGTATGTCCACTCATCATCGGCCACAACTAATAGTGGATCTCCCGCTGTATACATAACTTCAACGGCGATGGTTTGACCTGAGCGTAGGAAAACGCGCTTGTCACTTTTCTGAGGTGAAACAGGAATGCTGGGCTCCATGTGGAGCTCTTTACCAACGCCGTGACCAGTAAGTTGGGTGACAGCTCCGAAGCCATGCTTATCCAAAACCTTCTCCATAGCCCTGCTGACTTCATAAACACTAACTCCTGTTTTGATGCGCTCGATCGCCGCTCTCAGGCTCTTCTTACCTACCGCCAAAAATTCGCTAACATTTGGATGAACCTTGCCAACAGCAAAACTCGTAGTGGTGTCAAGATGAAAACCATCATTAATCAAGCCAATATCAATTGTGATCAAATCACCATCAACGATGACTTTTTCCTTTGTGGGAATCCCATGGCAGAGCTCATTATTTTTCATGATGCAAGTGGCCCAGCCATAGCCCGAGACAGTTGAAAAACTTGGCAAGGCTTTACTCTCAGCAATTAGGCTCTGAGCCCAATCTTCTATTTGAGCAAATGAAACGCCAATCTTTGATCTGGAAACTAGTTCTTCGCGAATCAAAGCTAGCTTCGCACCACCAGCGCGCATAGCTACAATTCTTTTTTGATCGTGTTGGTCCATATTAAACTTAAACTACTTAAGGACGGCAGTTATTTGGGCAAAGACCTCTTCAACAGAAACTTCACCGTCGACTTCATGAAGTACGCCTCTGTCTTTGTAGTAGTCAAGAACTGGTGTCGTCACAGAGTGAAAGAGAGAAATTCTTTTGCGAAGTGCGGCCAAGGTTTCATCTTCTCTAACATCTGTTCTACCAGATATTCTCCATAAGGCTTCTTTATCAGAGACGTTGAGATAAATAACGTGCTCAATACTGCCATTGAAAGCTTTTGCCTGAGCCACAGTTCTGGGAAAACCATCAAGAATATAGCCATTGGCGTACTCTGGTTTTTCTATGTAGGTCAAAACAATTTCTAAAGTTGTGGTATCTGGAATCAAAGCTCCAGAATTCATTGTCTCTTTCAACCAGCGGCCAAGTTTGGTTTTTTCCTTCGCCATCTCACGAAAAATATGCCCCGATGAGAGGTATGGAATATTATACTTCTCAGAAAGCATTGTACCCTGAGTTGATTTGCCAGCACCCTGAATACCGATTAGAACTATGTGCATAGTGCGGTCTTTCATTGCTACTTCAATAGCCAATTAAATATACCTATCGTAATTCTGTTCTACGAGCATACTCTCTGCTTGCTTTGTTGTCTCTAAAATAACTGAAACAACAATTAGGACTCCGGTTCCTCCGATAGCCAAAGATTGGATATTCGTTAACATCTGAGCAATGGATGGGAGGATGGCAATGCATCCAAGAAAAAGTGCTCCGGCAACGGTGATTCTTGTCACTACAAACTCGAGATACTTCTTAGTTGGAGAGCCCGGCCTGATACCAGGAATGAAGGCTCCACCTTTCTTTAGTTCTCCAGAGATATCTTCGGCATTAAAGAAAATCAAGGCTGAGAAATAAGTGAAAACCAAGACAACAAGAAAATAAATGGTGATGTAGACAACAGAGGTTTGATTAAACCAAATAGTAAGCTGCTGACCAATAGAAATTAGGTTGGCTTTATCGGTAGCTATTAGAATTCTAGCAATGAAAGAAGGCACCAACATTAGGGAAACTGCAAAAATAATTGGTAAGACACCAGCGACGTTAACTCTAACCGGTAAATGGGTTGTTTGACCTCCGTAGACCCTACTTCCCTTAGTACGCTTGGCGTACTGAATTGGAATTTTGCGGATAGCTTCCGTCATAAAAACGATAAAACCAATTACCGCCAAGAAAAGACTTAAAAAGACGAATGTTGTCATGAGCTGATCTGCTGAGGTAAGTGACCAAACCTGAGCGGCAGCAGTGGGCAATTGACTAACAATGCCAGCAAAAAGAATCATAGAAATTCCGTTACCAATCCCGTAAAGTGAAATTAATTCCCCGATCCACATCACGATGAGGGCTCCAGCTACGAGAGACAAGATGACCACACCAAGAACCAAAGGATCTGAGGACGTTAGTAGATTTTGGGAACGAAGCAGGGCTAGTACGGAGATGCTCTGGACTATTCCTAATGGCACAGAAAGAAGTCGAGTATATTGATTAACTTTTTCTCGACCAGACTCACCATCTTTTTGCATTTCTTTAAGTTTTGGAATAACCATGCCACCAAGTTGCATCACAATCGAGGCGGTAATGTATGGATTGATACCCACGGCAACTACAGAAAAATTAGCCAGAGTACCGCCAGAAAATACGTTTAAGAGGCTAAGAAATTGACTAGAACTGAATAATTGTTGTAGACGATCAATATCGACAGCCGGCAACGGAATGTGAGCCATGATTCTGAAAACTAAAAAGATTAGGGCTGTAAAAAGAATTTTATTACGGAGTTCTGGAGTATTAGCGAGGCGTTTGAGAAATGTGGTAAATTTTTGCACGAGTAGTAGTGATTACTCTGTGGAAGTAACCACGCTTCCCCCAGCCGCCTCAACCTGCTGTCGGGCAGACGCTGTAGTTTTAATACCTGTTAAAGTTATTTTTCTCTCAAGCTTACCAGTGTTTACAACTTTTGCTGATCGGGCAGCACGACTAACAACGCCCTCAAGCTTTAGAGTTTCAAAAGAGATATCCGTAGCCTTCATGCGATTCAGATCAGTGAGGGTAATCATAGCAATTCGATCGAATGATTTCAGTCGACTTTTTCCACGAAGCATTGGCATACGCTTGATTAAGGCTAATTGACCACCTTCGAACCAAAGAGGAACTTTACTGCCGCTTCGAGATTTCTGTCCTTTAGTACCGCGACCAGATGTATGACCACCTTTTCCGGAACCATAACCGCGACCAAGTCGTTTTTTGCGGCGGGTGATAATTGGGAATAATTTCGAGACTAATGACATTTTGGTTATTTCTTTATATTCTTTTTAGCCGCTGGTTTTTTAGCTTTTATTTTTGCGGTTTTCGGTGTGGTTTTAGGCTTTGGAGCAACTTTTGGTTTGGCTGTAACTTTTGGCTCTTCCTTGCTTTTTGGCTTGGTAACTACTTTTTTAGTTGCAACTGGATCTTTAGCGGCCACAGACTTTAATCTCTTTTGCTCCTCTAAAAGTTTTGCATCTTCTTCTGCCTCAACCTGAGCAATAGATTTTAGGGATATACCCTTTAGAGTGACGATACGAGAAATTTCTTGTAAGGCTGCGAATGTGGCGTACACATTTGAAGCTTGATTCTGTGTACCGAGAATTTTACTGGAAATATCTCTGATGCCTGCTGCCTCAACCACGGCGCGAACTGGGCCACCAGCAATAACTCCAGAACCCTTAGGGGCTGGTTTGAGCATAACCCTACCGGCTCCAAGCTTAATGGTAAATTTAAAGGGAATAGTTGTACCGTCAATTGGAACGACGATCATGCGTTTCTTGGCTTTTTTTGCACCTTTTTTCATAGCTGACTGAACATCTGGCGCTTTACCAAGACCAACTCCAACTTTGCCTTTTTTATCGCCAACGACCATAAGAACTGAGAAACCAACTTTGTTTCCGCCCTTCGTCTTTTTGGAGACGCGCGAGATTTGGATGACCTTCTCTTCAAATTCTGATGGTGGTGTTTGCTCGTATGCCATAATTAAACTTTAATTCCTGCTTCTCTTACTGACTCAGCGAATGAACGTATTCTACCAAGATATGCATTTTTACCTCTGTCAAAGGATGCTTTTTTAATCTTCTTCTCAATCAAAGCTTTTCCTAATGCTAATGCAAGTAGTTTACCAGCTTCGGTTTTTGTAGTCTTTTTCTTGGCAAGTTGTTTGTCACTCATGCCAACAATCGTCACTCCAGCGTCATCATCGATGGCCTGTACTGACAGATGTTTATTAGATCGAGAAACACTAAGTCTTGGACGCTCGGCCGTACCATGCATATTAGCACGAACGCGGTTTTGTCGTAGTTGAGCAGTAGTAAGGTGGTGAAATGATTTAGCCATTAGATGTAAAAACTACGCTGATGCAGTTTTTCCTTGCTTTCTTCTTACTACTTCGTCTTGATATCGAACGCCCTTGCCCTTGTATGGCTCTGGTGGGCGGATGCTTCTGATCTCAGCAGCAATCTGGCCGACACGCTGTTTATCAACCCCAGTTATAACGATGGTGTCATTCCCCTGAACGCTGAATGACAAGCCATCTTTAGCTGGGACTTCAACTGTGTGTGAAAAACCAACGGCAAGTGAAATTCCCTGGCCTTTTGCCTGAACACGATAACCTGTGCCGACTAATTTAAGAGTTTTAACAAAACCTTCGGTGACACCAACTACAGCATTCTGCAACAAACTTCTGATAAGTCCATGATTGGCGCGAGCCTGCTTTTGATCATTTGTTCTCTCGACTACAATCTCTGCGGCTGTAATATTCAATTTAATGTACTGGACGTTAGGAACAGAAACCATGCCCTTTGGACCTTTGACTTCAACTGCACCCTTCACTTCTGTGATTGATACTCCAGCTGGAATGATGATTGGTTTTTTTCCGATTCTTGACATATTTACCAGACCTGACAAAGAAGTTCGCCGCCGACATTTCGCTTGCGAGCCTCTCTTTGTGTTAGCAATCCTTGATTTGTAGATAATATTGTGATGCCATAGCCACCGAGTGACTGGGGAATTTTATTAGCTGGTGCATAAACACGACGACCTGGTTTAGAAAGGCGTTTAACGTCATTCACAGCTGGAATTCTACCAATGTACTTCAAAACAAGGTGAAGAACTGGAAACTGCCCAGTTTTGTCGATACTGACTTTCTCGAGATAACCTTCGGCCACGAGAATGTCTGCCAATGAATGTTTCAGTCTAGAATAAGGCACCTCAAGCTCAGTATGTCGAGCCCAAAGAGCATTTTTTATTCTGATTAGTAGATCTGCTATAGGATCGGTCATATTTCTACTTACTTGCCTTTACAACACCAGGCAACTTTCCTTGATTAAATAATTCACGAAATGTCAATCTGCTGACTCCAAAGTATCTCATGTAACCTCTTGGTCGGCCGGTTATTTTACATCGATTCACCCCTCGAGTCGAGACTCTGTTTGGTTTCGTCACTCCTGACATTATTAATGCCTTGCGCTTGGCGAGAATTTTGTTTGATTTTGCTATTTTAGATTTTTTTGCCATTTTTTATTCCTTGGTGGTTTCTTTCATAAATGGCATACCTAATGCTTCAAGCAGTTTGAATGCTGTGTCGTTGTTCTCTGCCGAAGTAACGAATACTACTTGGAAACTACGAATTCGCTCGATGGTGTCATAATTTACCTCTGGAAAAATTATCTGTTCGTGAACGCCCAAACTGTAGTTGCCATTGCCATCGAAGGCAGTTCTTGGCACACCTTGAAAATCTTTAACTCTTGGTAAGGCAATACTTAGAAGCTTTTCTAAGAACTGCCACATACGTTTACCTCTTAAAGTCACGGTAACGCCCATTGGGTCACCCTGACGAAGTTTAAAGTTAGCAATTGATTTGCGAGCGAGGGTTATGATCGGCTTCTGGCCAGTAATACTTGCAAACTGTTCACTGACATTTTCGAGCGCCGCTTTGCGAGCTCTGGGCTCCTGAGGATCACTGACCCCCATATTGACGACTATTTTTTTCAATCTTGGTAAGGCGAAAGTACTTGAAATACCTAAGTCTTTTTGCAACTGTGGAAGCACTATGTCGTAGAAGTGTTGTTGTAACTTAATCATATCTTACTTACTTTTTTTCTTTTCAATTTTTGGTTCAGGCACAACACCGCCAGATTTCTTAAAGATTCTGGTTTTTTGGCCATCTTTTGTAAGCTCGTAACCTATTCTATCTAATTCGCCTTTTTCATTAAGAATCGCAATATTGCTTACTGGCAACGGACGTTCTCTGCGAACTATCTCTCCTGCTTGACCTTGCTGAGGTTTTTTATGCTTGGCATAAACATTAACACCAGCGATCACAACTTTGTTTTTAGAAGGAATAACCGAAGCAATAGAACCTACTTTGCCCTTATCCTTACCTGCAGTTACTCGAATGTTATCACCAACTTTGAACTTCATTAGAGTACCTCCGGAGCGAGACTAGCAATTTTGCTAAAACCTCTGTTTTTAACTTCTCTAGCAATTGGGCCAAAAACACGTGTGCCAATGGGAACGTTATTTTTTCTGGACTCAATAATCACGGCCGCGTTGTCATCGAATCTGACATAAGTGCCATTGTCTCGTCTGAATTCTTTGCGAGTTCTTACAATAACAGCTTTGACTTTTTCACCACGTTTTATCTGTGACCGTGGATCAGCAAAAATTACTGATGCTGCCACAATATCGCCGACATGTCCGAAGCGGCGTTTTGAGCCACCATGAACTTGAATAACGCGAACTTTTCTGGCTCCACTATTGTCGCAGATGTTAAGGACTGAGCGTAGTTGTATCATATCTTCTTCTCTTCTACTTTACTCATCACTTTGAAGCGCTTTGTCTTGCTAACTGGGCTGCAAGCTCTAATAACTACTTCATCACCTAGTTCTAATTTCATGTCATCTTCAACTTGGCAAGCATAAGTCTTAGATCTGGTAACTGATTTACCATAAAGAGGGTGCTGCCATTGTCGCACCACACTTACTCGCGCTGTTTTGAGCGAATTTAAGCCAGTAACTGTTCCTCTAACGTCTTTCATTATTTAACCAATCTCATCTTTTCACCGAGTACTGTTGCTGTGCGGGCAATCATTTTCCTAAGCATTGCTAATTTAGCAGGATTATTTAGTTTGCCAGCTCTGTGTTCTAGATATGTTTTGTTATTCTCCTGACGAAGCTCTTCCAGCTTAGTGGTAAGTTCACCAACTTCAAGTGCTTGTAGTTTTTGTTTATCGTCTTTTTTCATTTTTATTTCTCAATAAATGCCGTATGCACCGATAGCTTATGTCCAGCCTTTCGGAAAGCCTCTCGAGCCACTTCCTCTGTTACACCGCTAAGTTCAAATAACATCATTCCTGGTCGGACAACGGCCACATGTTCTTCAACTGCGCCTTTTCCTGAACCCATTTTTACTCCGACTGGCTTTTTTGTAATTGGTTTAGAAGGGAAGATTCTAACCCAATATTTACCAGCACGCTTGGTCATAAATGTAATCTTCTTGCGGGCGGCCTCAATCTGTCTGCCAGACACCCAACCTCTAGTTGTTGCCTGTAAGCCGAAATCACCAAATGCAATAGTGATACCACGAGCGGCATTACCGCGTCGTTTACCTCTAAATTGTTTTCGGAATTTTTCTTTACGTGGAGCTAACATTTATCTAGCCTCTCCCTTGTTAATCCACACCTTGATTCCAACATATCCTGATCGGGTGCGAGCACCCTTCTCGTAGTAGTCGATGTTTGCTCTTAATGTTTGAGTAGGTACGCTACCTTTAGAAACTTTCTGGGTGCGAGCAATCTCAGCTCCACCAATTCTACCTGACAAAACAATCTTGACACCTTCAGCGCCAGCCTGCATGACTCTTTCAAGAGCTTGCATTACTGCGCGTCTATGAGGATAGCGTTTCATAAGTTGATTACTAATACGCTCGACAACTAATTTAGCACTCAAATCAGGTTTAACGATTTCTTCAATGCGAAGATCAACTTTAACCTTATCTTTTCTGCTCTTTGAAACATTAAGAATTCGCTCAATGTCTTTTTTAGTGTCTTCGAGATTTGCTCCACCCTTACCAATGACTACGCCTGGGCGTGAGACAGCCATGGTTACTTTGATTTTAGTTAAAGATCTTTCGATAATAATATCGACAATACCTGCACTTTCAAGTTTTTTCTCGAGATGCTGACGTAGCTTGTGATCCTCAAGAACAGTTTTGGCGTAATCAGCTTTTTCTGAAAACCATCGAGAAGAAGAGGTAAATGTATTACCTAGTCGGAAGCCAATTGGATTTACTTTTTGTCCCATAACTCTTTCTCGAGAGGCATATTGTACTACGCCTGTTCAGTTATTGCTCGTCCTTCTCAGTTTTTGGCTGCTTTTTTACTATTTTTTTGGCTGTTTTTTTGGTTTTTGTAGTTTTGGCTTTGCTTGCAATCTCTTTTTTAACTGGTTCTTTTACTTCTTCAACTTCAGCTTCTTTTTCTTTGGATTCTAGTTCAACAACAACATGACAAGTTTTCTTCAAAATTGTGTGTGCACGACCTCTACTAACAGCGCGGAAACGCTTCATGTGAGGACCGTTTTCAACAATAATCGATTTGAGGGTTAGTTTGTCAGCGGTGATTCCATGATTGTGCTCAGCGTTTGCCAATGCCTGACGAATAACTTTAAGAACGAGAATGGAGGCTCTGCGCTCAATAACAGCGAGCTGTCTTAAGGCTGATTCTATAGACATACCTTTGACAGTATTCGCGACAAGACGAACTTTTCGTGGTGTTTGTCTGGTATTTTGTTGTGATGCTCGAATTATCATATTAAGTTTTTGTTAGCAATCGTTTTACAACTCGACCGTGACCTCTGAAGGTTCTTGTCGGGGAAAATTCTCCTAGTTTATGACCAACCATAGCCTCATTCACGAAAACCTCAGGAAAAGTTTTTCCTTGATGGACTGAAAAAGTGTGGCCAACGAAATCAGGAACAATGACAGAGTTTCTTGCCCATGTTTTAATTGGGGTTTTGTCACCTGTCTGCTTCTGCTTCTGAACTTTCTTCAAAAGCTTTTCGTCAACGTATGGTCCTTTTTTACTTGATCTTGACATAATGTTCTTTACTTACTTCGTCTATCCCGAACAATATAACGATTACTATGCTTACGCTTGTTGCGTGTTTTTGTTCCAAGCGCATGCTTACCCCATGGAGTTTTTGGATATTTCATACCAATTCCAGATCTACCTTCACCTCCACCATGTGGGTGACTATCTGGGTGCTGGGCTGTTCCACGAACCGTTGGTCTTATTCCCAACAATCGTTTTCTGCCTGCTTTACCAATTTTTCTATTCTTCCAAAACTGGTTCCCAACCTGGCCGATTGTAGCGAAACACTCCTTCTTTAGCAAACGGAGCTCCTTTGAAGGAAGCTGAACGGTAACATAGTCACCGTCTTTGGATTGGATTAAAGCTGCAACTCCGGCTCCTCGAGCCATCTGCGCACCTTTTCCAGGAGTTAACTCTAAATTGTGAATTGGGATACCTACTGGAATGTTTTCGAGTGGTAAGGCATTACCCGGTCGAATTTCAACCTTTGCGCCAGCATTAACAGTATCTCCTTCTTTAAGTTCGTCTGGAGCAATAATATATGCTTTGCCACCATCTGGGTAATAAACTAAAGCAAGATGGGAACTACGCATTGGATCATATTCGATGTGTTGAACAATTCCTGGAATGTCTCGACGTTCTCGCTTCCAATCAATGATGCGCATTTTTTTCTTGACACCACCGCCACGATGACGAACAGTAATGTGACCCTTAAAGCCACGGCCCTGTCTTTTCTTGTGACCTGATGCAAGTAATGATTTTTCTGGCTTGCCCTTATGCAAATCAGAGCGATCAATTACTAATTGATTGCGTCTACCGGCACTTGTGGCTTTAATTTTTATTAACATGATTTATTTATTCTTGTGCTCCTAAGTCAAAAAGATCAATGGTTTCGCCCGACTTAAGTGTTACAAAGGCTCGTTTGGTTTTTGCAGTCGAGCTAGGCAAGCGACGACGTCCAGCTCGCTTGGTTCGTGATTGATAACAAAGAGTTCGAACATCGACCACCGTAACTGAAAATAGTTTAGCAATTGCATCTTTAATTTGATCTTTTCCAGCAGAAGGCTCTACCTCAAAAGTATAGACGTTGTGAGTCTTTGCCCGAGAGTATGACTTCTCTGTGATGACTGGTTTTTTAACAATTCGTGACTGCATTATGCTTTCTTGGCTACCTTTTTGGTTGTCTTAGATTTGGTGGTCGTTGGTTTCTTAGGAGCAACTGCTTTCTTTGCAGCTGCTTTTTTTGGAGCAACTTTTGGAGCTTTCTTAACTGCTTGTTTCTTTGTTGTTGAAACAGCTGGTTTTTCTGCGACTACCTTTGGTGTGACTGAAAGATTCTTGATGCGATCAGTAACTGTAGCCAATGAGTCTGAAGTAAACAAAATTACTGATGCTTGAGCTGCTGGGAGAACTGAAAGCTGCGATGCCCTGATGACAGTCACTCTTGGCAAATTCTTTAAGGCTCTGAGTGCTTCTGCTGTTGGCTTTGTGAGAACAACGAGGATTCGCTTTGCTTTTGGTACAACTGCAGCGATAATCGCGGCTGCTTGTTTTGTCTTACCATTTAAGTCTGCGAGAGCATCAACCACATAGGTATCTTTTATCTGTAAAGTTAAAGCTTGAGCCAATGAAGCTCTCTTCAAAGCTGGAGGAAGTGATCTAGTCCAATTGGCTAATCCAGTTGGTCCATGAGCGACACCTCCACCAACAAAAATTGGAGCAGATTTGGCACCATGACGAGCATTACCTGTACCTTTTTGTTTGTAGACTTTTTTCTTAGTTAAAGAAACTTGGGCTCTAGTTTTCACTCGGCTGGTACCCTGACGTTGGTTAGAACGAGCGATGTGAACTGCTTGAGAAAGCAGTTGTTTATTTGCTGAAACACCAAACACTGCTGCGTCTACAACGATGTTTGATTTAGTGCCAGTGGCTGTTACTTTTTGAATGTTCATTACTCTTTCGTTTCTTCAGAAACTTCTTCTTTAGCTTCCTCTTCTTTAACTTCTTCGGTGGGTTGTTTGATTCCAGAAGCGTCATAGTTGAGATTAACTGATTTGGTTTTACCAAGTCTGTGAATTAATAAATCAGAAGTAATTGAACCAGGGACTGGGCCACTAAGCCAGACTTCTTGGGTCTTAGGATCAATGTGAACGACAGTTAAGCCTTTGATTGTTACGGCAACATCCCCCATGTGTCCTGGCATTCCTTTGCCCTTGAGCACTCTTCCTGGGCTAGTACCAGCTCCAATTGAACCAATGGCTCTTGAGCGATCTGATTGTCCATGAGTCTTTGGACCACCCTTGTAGCCATAGCGCTTCATACCGCCAGCAAAACCGCGACCCTTGGTAGTGCCTCTGACGTTTACAACGTCACCTAATGAAAGAATATCAGTTACGACTAAAGTTGTTCCAGCTGCGGGAATGTTGTCTGATTCTGAAGCGTCAACCTTTATGCCATGAATGGTTTTGACACCTACTGAAAAACCACTCTTTGCTAACTGGGCTCTGAGTGGTTTTTTTGTTGTTCTGAGTAATTTTTTTCCGTAACCAATTTCTAAGGTGTAGGCAGAGTTATTCTCCGAAAGCTGTCGAGTAGCGATAACCATATTTGGCTGTACAAGACATCGGGTCACGGCAATACGCTTACCTTCCGTTGTCCAGGCTTGTGTCATGCCAATTTTGGTCACAAATATATCGTTGATCATACTTCAATTTTTTCTGTCGATTGGCTTCGGGCAACAAAGCTTCTCCTTACATCTTTATCTGAATCGACACTCCCGCAGGCAGTTCTAAGTGCATGAGGGAATCGATAGTTTTACTGGTTGGATTCATGATATCTAGCATTCGCTTGTGTGTGCGAATTTCGTAGTGTTCTTGTGCATTCTTATCGGAGTGAGGTGAGGTAAGAACAGTAAATGACTTGTGATGAGTTGGCAAAGGCACTGGGCCAATTACCTGTGCTCCCGTAGAAAGCGTTGTTTCAAGGATCTTTTTACTTGCTTCGTCAATAACCCTGTAGTCGTAAGATTTGAGTCTGACGCGAATTTTGTAAGCTTGTGTTTTATCTGTTTGTTGTTTTACCATCTTTGACTACTCGACTAAACGTAGGGTGCGATTATACATATAAAATCTCGAGAAGTAAAGTGCACTACTCGAGATTTTGAAGACCTACGCTAACAAGCAGGCGCCCGATTTTATTCGAGCGCCTGACAAGTTTATTTTCTATTTCAAAATCTTGGTGATTGCCCCTGCACCAATGGTGTGTCCACCTTCGCGAATTGCGAAACGAAGACCTTCGTGCAGAGCGACGGGCACAATCAACTTGGCCGTCATCTTAGCATTATCTCCAGGAATAACCATTTCCACATCCTTTGGCAAAGAAATTTCACCAGTTACATCAGTTGTTCTGATGTAGAACTGTGGACGATAACCTGTGAAGAATGGTTTGTGACGTCCGCCTTCTTCTTTGGTTAAGATGTAAACCTCTGCCTCAAACTCTGTATGAGGAGTAGCGGTACCTGGCTTTGCCAGAACTTGTCCTCTTTCGACGTCATCTTTACCGACGCCTCTTAGGAGAATACCGACGTTGTCGCCAGCCTCACCTCGATCAAGCATTTTTCTAAACATTTCGACACCAGTAACGGTGGTCTTTTTAGCGTCTCTGATTCCGACGATTTCAATTTCGTCACCAACATTAACAACACCTGTCTCAATTCTTCCGGTCACGACAGTGCCACGACCTTTGATTGAAAAGACATCTTCAATTGGCATCGAGAATGGTTTATCGAGATCTCGAACTGGGTCAGGAATGTATGAATCAACTGTGTTCATAAGCTCCATGACTTTTTCTTGCTCAGCATCATCACCCTCAAGAGCCTTTAAAGCACTTAAGCGAATGATTGGAGTTTCGTCACCATCAAAACCATATTTGGTCAAAAGCTCTCGAACTTCCATTTCAACTAAGTCAAGAAGCTCTTCGTCGTCAACCATGTCGCATTTATTGAGTGCGACAACGATTTTTGGAACGTTAACCTGCTTGGCAAGAAGAATATGCTCTCGAGTTTGTGGCATAGGACCATCAGTTGCAGCCACAACTAAAATGGCACCATCCATCTGAGCGGCACCAGTGATCATGTTTTTGATGTAGTCAGCGTGACCTGGAGCATCAATGTGAGCATAGTGTCGTTTTGCTGTTTCGTACTCGATGTGTGAGATGTTGATCGTAACACCGCGAGCTGCCTCTTCTGGAGCATTGTCAATATCACCATAACCCATAGCAACGTTAAGATCAGAAGGATATTTCTTTGCTAAAGTAGTGGTAATAGCGGCCGAAAGGGTTGTCTTACCATGATCAACGTGACCAATGGTCCCGATGTTTACATGTTGCTTATTGCGAACATATTTTTTTGCGTCTGCCATAAAAACCTCCTATGTGTTTTTTATCCAAGTTAGTACATATTTACGTCACGGTGTCTGAAATTAATTTTTGCGCTCAGCAATAATTTTTTCAGTTATTCCCTGTGGAACGATATCGTAGTGACTCGGGAGCATTACACTTGATGCTCGCCCCTGGGTCATACTCCTGAGGATTGTAACATAGCCCTGCATCTCTGCCAATGGGGCGAGTGCAGTGATAATGGTCGAAGCACCTCGACTAGTAGTGCCTTGAATTTGGGCTCTTCGTGAACCTAAATCTCCAATAACATCGCCCATAAATTCTTCCGGAGTAGAAACTTCTAGTTTCATGATCGGCTCTAGAAGAACCATTCCTGCTCCCTTTACTGCTTCTCGCATTCCAAGAGATCCAGCCATTTTAAATGATAATTCACTTGAGTCGACATCGTGATACGAACCATCATAAAGAGTTACCTTGACGTCAACCATTTGGAATCCAGCTAAGAAACCTCTTTCTAGTGATTCTTTAATACCTTTGTTAGTTGGTTCAATGTATTCTTTTGGAACAGTCCCACCAGTAATTTTATTTACAAATTCGTAGCCCACGCCGCGCTCTTGTGGCTCAATTTTCAATAAAACGTGACCATATTGACCTCGGCCACCACTTTGCTTAATGTACTTACCTTCTCCTTGAGATTCTTTAGTAATGGCTTCTTTGTAAGCAACTTGTGGTTTACCAACATTAGCACTAACATTAAATTCTCGCTTCATACGATCAACGATGACCTCAAGATGAAGCTCGCCCATACCACCGATGATGGTCTGACCTGTATCAGCATCAGAGCTAATTTTGAAAGTTGGATCTTCTTCACCTAGTTTTGCCAAAGCCATACCCATTTTTTGTTGATCGGCCTTAGTTTTTGGTTCAATTGCTAAAGAAATGACTGGATCAGAAAAAGTGATTCCTTCCAAAATAATTTGGCTGTCTTCATCGCAAAGTGTATCTCCAGTCTTAGTGTCTTTAAGTCCGACGATTGCGACGATTTCCCCCGCCTTCGCTTCAGGAATCTCTTCGCGCTCGTTAGCGTGCATAAGAAGCAAACGACCAACACGCTCCTTTTTACCTCTAGTAGAATTGTAAATGTAAGTGCCAGACTTCAAAACACCAGAATAAATACGACAGTAAGTCAATCTACCCACATGAGGGTCAGTCTGAATCTTGAAAGCTAGGATTGTCAACTTCTCTTCGGGGATGAGTTTTCTCGTCAACTCAACATCTGTTTTTGGTTGGAGACCAACTATGTGATCGATATCTATTGGTGATGGCAAGTACTCAACGACAGCGTCTAGAAGAGGTTGAACACCAGTGTTTTTAAGTGAAGATCCGGCATAAACAGGAACTAACTTGTACTCAATTACGGCTTTTCTTAGGGCTGCTTTAAGCTCATTTATAGAAATATCGCCTTCAGAGAAGAATTTTTCAAGCAAAGCGTCATCTGTTTCTGCAATAAGTTCAACTAGGGCTGCTCTACTGGCCTCGGCTTTTTCTTTGAACTCTTCTGGAATTTCTTTAATCTCTGGCTCTGTATCAGCTTCGCTATCTTTCCAAAACAATGCATTTCTATCAATTAGTTGGATAACACCTCTAAATTCGCCTTCTGCACCCATTGGCAAAACCATTGGAGCTGGCTTAACACCAAACTTGACTCTGATATCCTCAACGGTTGCATCAAAGTCCGCACCCAATTTATCCATTTTGTTAACAAAACAAATACGAGGGACGTTGTACTTGTCAGCCTGTCGCCAGACAGTTTCTGACTGTGACTGCACGCCCTCACTAGCATCAAGAACGGTTACGCCTCCATCAAGGACGCGAAGACTACGCTCAACTTCAGCTGTGAAGTCAACGTGCCCCGGTGTGTCAATGATGTTGAAGCGATATGGAGCTTTTTCTAAATTAGTATCGAAGTATGGAGTCCAATAAGTTGTGGTTGCAGCAGAAACAATGGTTATTCCACGCTCTTGCTCTTGCTCCATCCAGTCCATAGTAGCGGCACCTTCGTGGACTTCACCAATTTTGTATGTTTTTCCAGTGAAGTAAAGAATTCGCTCTGTAGTCGTGGTTTTGCCCGCATCAATGTGAGCAATAATACCAATATTTCGAATGCGAGCTAAGGGAACGTTAATAGACTTTTGTTGAACAGACATTGTGAGTTTACCATCTAAAGTGGGCGAATGCTTTATTTGCGTCTGCCATTCGATGAGCTGAGTACTTACGAGCCACAGATCCACCTTCATTATTAAGAGCATCAAGCATCTCAGCTGCAAGTTTCTCAGCAAATGTGTGATATTGCTTGTTTGGACGCTTGTTCGCTTCGAGAACCAACCAACGAAGAGAAAGGGCTGTGGCTCGGCGAGGTCTTACTGGCATAGGCACCTGATAGGCTGCACCACCAACACGACGAGATCTGACTTCCATTTGAGGAGAAATCGACTCGATGACAGCTTCCACTAAATCGACTGGTTTGAGTTTCGCTTCTTTTGAAGCCGCTTCTAGTGCTTGATAAACCTGCTTCTGAGCGACACTTCTTTTGCCATCTCTCATGGTGTAATTTACAAGTCTGGCTACAACGACAGAATCGTATTTCTTATCTGGTTCAACTGTGCGGATTTGTGCTCTTTTTGATCTCATAATATTGAAAGATTAACTCTTTACTCCATATTTACTTCGACTAGTCTTGCGACCGTCTACGCCCGTAGTGTCATAGACTCCACGAACAATATGATACTTAACTCCAGGAAGATCTTTAACTCTACCACCTCTAACTAGAACGATACTGTGCTCTGCCAGAGAATGACCTTCTCCCATAATGTAGGCCGTAACCTCCATTTTGTTGGACAAACGAACACGAGCGACTTTTCTCAAAGCCGAGTTAGGCTTCTTAGGAGTCATCGTCTTGACTATAGTGCAAACACCACGCTTCTGTGGATTGTTTGTCTTAGTCGGAGAACCACTATTAGAATTAAAACTGCGTCGAAGAGCGGTTGCTTTAATGCGCTGCACTTTTCGCTTGCGGCCACCTTTTCTAATAAGTTGATTTATTGTTGGCATATATTTTTTAGTTTCAGAGGAACGATTTTACCATAGACCTGGGACTTCTGCAGAGGAAGTTACAAGATTCTCGCTCTATCCTCACTGGTCGGGATTAATCGACCGATAATTACATTCTCTTTTAGACCAACTAGATTATCAACTGAGCCAGCACTAGCCGCATCGGTTAGGATGTGTTTGGTGTGTTGGAATGAAGCTGCAGACAACCATGAATCCGTATAGAGAGATGAGCGCGTAATACCAAGGAATAATACCTTAGCTGTCGCTGGCTCACCACCTGCGGCGATCGTCTCTTCATTGACCTCAACAAACTTGCTGTGCTCGGTGATCTCGCCCGTCAGGAAACTTGTGTCCCCTGTGGCTTCGATCTGAAGTTTGTCACTCATCTTGCGGACAATAACCTCAAAATGTTTGTCGTGAATTGGAATACCTTGCGACTCATAGACTCGCTGGACTTCTCTAACGACATGCATCTGGAGTGGTGTTAATCCTCTAAGGAGCAAATACTCTCTAAGATTAATCGAACCAGCAGTTAGCTGCTGGCCAATATGGACCAAATCTCCAGTGTCAACGGCGAGTGGTGTTCCAGCGGGAACAGTGTACTCAACAGAGTCATCACCAGAAACAGTAATTGTTGTTTCGTTGTCTTTAATCTTAATTTTGACTTTGCCAGCTGCTTCAGTGATCAAAGCTTGATTCTTTGGGTTTCTTGCTTCGAGCAGTTCTTCAACACGTGGCAAACCTTGAGTCACGTCAAGTCCGACGATTCCTCCAGAGTGCTTAACACGCATAGTCAGCTGTGTTCCAGGCTCTCCGATAGATTGAGCAGCCACGATTCCGACTGGGACACCAATGGCGACAGTTGCGTGAGTTGAGAAATCCCAACCATAACAAGTGGCGCACATTCCCTTGGCGGCCTGACAAGTCAAAGGTGATCTGACAGATACACGCTCTACGCCGGCTGCTGCAATTTCTTTTCCAAGATCTTGAGTGATGATTTCTCCAGCCTTGACGATAACTTTTCGACCAACTTTAATGTCATTGAGGGCAAATCGACCAGACATACGAATTGGGAAAACGTCTTTTCTATCGTCGTTAATAATCTCAATGCCTTCGTCAGTGCCGCAATCTTCCATACGGATGATAACATCATGAGAAACGTCGCAGAGTCTTCGAGTTAGGTAACCAGCGTCAGCAGTTTTGATAGCTGAGTCAGTCAGACCTTTTCTAGAACCACGAGCTGAAGTCACATACTCGAAAATTGAAAGTCCTTCGCGGAAGTTCGACTTAGTAGGCATCTCGACGATGTTTCCAAGTGGATCAACTACGAGACCACGCATAGCAGCAAGCTGCTTAACCTGATCTTTAGAAGCACGAGTACCTCCAGAATTAATGATCACTTTGACGGCATTAGTCTCGGAGTAAGAGTCCCAAGTTTTTTCAGCCACTGTTTCAGTTGTTTCCAACCAAACATCAAAGGACATACGTTTACGCTCCTCAGCTGAGATGGAACCTTCTTGATAAGCATCTTGAATTAACTCAACGCGCTTGTTAGCAGAAACGATAATTCCAGCTTTTTCAGCGATCATTTCGCAGTCGGTAACAGCAACTGAGAGACCTGAATCTGTTGCAGCTTTGAAACCAAGATCTTTAATAGCGTCAATCAGAGTAGAAACCTCTTCTTGTGAGTGATTCTCGATAGCCGTGGTAATGATCTGTTTAATACGCTGAGAATTAACCTCTTCATTAATGTACTCAAAGCTCGATGGCAAAAGAGCATTAAACATTAATCTTCCGATGGTTGTCTCGACTCGCTCAAGTTTGCCGTTGTGTTCGAATCGAACCGTAATGAGCTGTCTCTGAGTAATTACCTTAGTCTGATGAGCATGCATTGCTTCCTCGACGCTGGCAAAGATGTGTGTGAATTTTTCACGAGCAGCGTTCACCAAAGTTAGGTAGTAAATACCCATAGCCATTTCTTTATTAGGGATCGTGATAGGTTCACCATTTGCTGGTTTCAGCAAGTTATGAGTAGCCATCATCAGATCGCGTGCTTCTGCCTGTGCCTGAACAGTCAAAGGTACGTGAACAGCCATTTGATCTCCGTCGAAGTCAGCATTGTAGCCAGAACAAACGCAAGGATGCAAGCGAATGGCATTACCCTCAATTAAGATTGGGTAAAATGCCTGCATACCAAGTTTATGCAGCGTTGGTGCACGATTCAAAATAACTGGATGATTTTTAGTAACGTCTTCGAGAATATCGTAAACTTCTGGCTCTCGTCGCTCGATAAGCTGACGGGCACTCTTAACGTTTGGTGCGGTACCATGAATAATAAGTTCGCGCAAAACATAAGGCTTGAAAATTTCAAGCGCCATGTCTTTTGGCAAACCACACTCATTAAGCTTTAATTCTGGACCAACAACGATAACTGATCGTCCTGAGTAGTCAACACGTTTCCCCAAAAGATTCTGACGGAATCGACCTTGCTTACCCTTGAGCATTTCGCTCAGTGATTTCAGAGGTCGACGAGTTGCTCGACGTCGAGACTGACGAGCCTGAGTGCCATCAATCAAAGAGTCGACAGCTTCCTGAAGCATGCGTTTTTCGTTGCGAAGAATAATTTCAGGAGCACCGAGTTCAATCAGATGCTTCAAGCGATTATTTCTATTAATTACACGACGATACAAGTCATTAAGATCAGAGGTAGCAAAACGACCACCACTGAGCTGAACCATAGGTCTAAGATCTGGTGGGATAACTGGCAAGATAGCCATAAACATCCAAGAAGCATCGATCTGAGCCTTACGCAAACCTTCGACAACGCGAAGACGCTTAATAGCCTTAATTCTTCGAGCACCCTTGGTCTCGTTCATTTCTTTTCGTAAAAACTCAATTAGGTTATCAAGATCTAGCTCATGAACTAATTCGAGAAGACTCTCTGCGCCCATACCAACACGAAGGTGCGAAGCAACTCCGTACTCGTCGAGTTTAAGATATTCATCTTCAGAAAGAATTGTGCCCTTGTCAATTTTCTTGAGCATGGTTCTCAAGGCTTTATAGATTTCCTCAGTTTGCTCGTTCTGGGTATCAAGTTGTTTCTTGAGGGCTGCGACTTTATTCTTTGCCTTAAGCTGAAGCTCTGTCACTTTTAGCTGAAGAGTTTCTTTATTAGAAACCTTCTCTTTGAGAGTAGCTGTACCGACAATAAGAGCCTCGGCTTCTTTTTCGATTAGATCTTTAGCGGTAGCTTTAAGCTCATCAGTCGCAGTAACTAAATCAACACTGAGTTGATCCATGTTTTTGACTTTGTCATCACTATCAACATCAAGAACGATGTACTTGGAGAAATAGATGATGGAGTTAATATTTCTAGGAGAAATATCTAAAAGTAGTGATAATTTCGAAGGGGCACCTTTGAAAAACCAAATATGAGCCACTGGAGCGGCCAAGGTAATGTGACCCATGCGCTCACGGCGAACTTTTGACTGGGTGACTTCAACACCACATTTATCACAGATGATACCTCTATAGCGGATGCGCTTGTACTTTCCGCAGTAGCACTCGTAATCCTTCATAGGCCCGAAGATCTTCTCATCGAAAAGACCATCTTTTTCGGCTTTAAGGGAACGATAGTTAATTGTTTCTGGTTTGCGAACCTCTCCAAAAGACCAAGATTTAATCACTTCTGGAGAAGCGATTCTGATTTCAAGTGCGGTAAAGTCAATAATGTTTTTCATAGTTGTGCCTCAATTAGTTAATCTTCGGTCTCCTGACTATCTTCTGATACCGCCTCATCTTCTTCGCTGTCTTCGACATCTTCTGTCAAATTTGGCTCTTCCACTTCTTCGTCGTCTGCGCCATCAGCGTCATCAGTGGAATCAGTTGTGTCATCTTCATTTGGTTCATCATCGAGCTCGTCGTCGTCATCTCCAGCGCTAGTTTTTCCTGTTGCTGAAAATAAAGTTTCTTCCTCGATAACTTCTGCGCCATGTGGAACAACGTCTACTCCGAGAGAATTCAACTCTCTCATGAGCACTCTGAAGGATTCTGGCACTGTTGGGGCTGGAATTTCTTCGCCCTTAACAATAGCTTCGAATGCTTTGGCTCGACCAATTACATCATCTGATTTAATGGTAAGCATTTCTTGGAGTGTATGAGCTGCGCGATGCGCTTCCAGGGCCCAGACTTCCATTTCTCCAAGTCTCTGACCTCCCATTTGGGCTTTACCACCGAGTGGTTGCTGAGTAACTAACGAGTATGGACCAGTGGATCGAGCGTGCATCTTGTCCTCAACCATGTGGGTGAGTTTCAAGATGTAACCAATACCGACAGTAGTTGGCTCACCGTATACTTCTCCAGTTCGTCCATCATAAAGCTGAGCTTTTCCAGAGACAGGCAAACCAGCTCTTTTAAGTTCGTCCCAGATTTTTTGCTCTTCGAATGGTTCAAAGGCTGGAACAGCGACTTTGTAACCGAGTACTTTAGCTGCCCAACCCGCGTGAGCCTCAAGCAATTGACCAAGATTCATACGAGCAAGCACTGAAAGTGGCGAGATAATCACGTCAACAGTAGTGCCATCCTCAAGATGAGGCATGTCTGCTGCTGGAACGATCTTTGAGATGACGCCCTTGTTTCCATGTCGACCGGCGAGCTTGTCACCGACGGTGATCTTTCTCATCTGAGCGACTTTAACAGTGACTTCTTTAATTGTGCCTGGATCTAATTCGTCTCCCAGGGCCGTATCGAGAACTTGAACGTCAATAACTGTTCCGGACTCACCATGTGGCATTCGCTGTGAGGTATCGCGAACTTCTCGAGATTTTTCTCCGAAAATTGCTCGAAGTAAACGTTCTTCAGGTGTAAGCTCTGTTTCTCCCTTTGGAGCAATTTTGCCAACGAGAATATCACCAGCATTAACAATGCTGCCAACTCTAATAATTCCCTCTTCAGTTAGATTGCCAAGGAAAATCTCAGAAACGTTTGGAATATCATTGGTCAATTCTTCCGGTCCGAGTTTGGTATCCATGACCTTTGATTTATACTCACTGATCTGGATCGAAGTTAGAACATCTTCCCTGACGAGTCGATCGGAGATAACGATAGCATCTTCGTAACCTAGACCGTCAAAGGAACTATAAGCGATGACAACATTGCTACCAAGAGCTAGCTCACCTTGATCGGAAGATGGACCATCAATGATAACTTCACCTTTTTTAATCTTTTGTCCAAGAGCCACGATTGGGCGTTGTGAGTAGCAAGTACTTTGTGAAGTACGAACAAATTTTGCAATCTCATAGATTTCTTTGTCACCGAAAATAACGGAAAGTTCGTCCTTGACGGCTTTTTGTGCTTGCTTCAGTTCGGTTGGGCTAATAGTAATTTCAATTTTATTTCCGTCGACGTAAGAAACCGATCCGCCGTGATTAGCAGTTACTGTGTGCCGCATAGCAATAGCGACTTCTCTCTCCATGCCTGTTCCAACAATTGGAGAATCTGGCTTGATCAATGGCACTGCTTGACACTGCATATGGGTACCCATCAAGGCACGATTAGCTTCATCATGAGCGATAAATGGAATCAGCGAAGCAGAGGTACCAATAACTTGGCGAGGAGCAACGTCAATGAACTCAACTTCCTCGACAGGACCTTCAATAAAGCTGTTAGCAAATCGAATTGGAACCCAATCATCCTGAATGATTCCTGTATCACTGATGGCGATACTTCTATGAGTGATCTTTCGATCTTCTTCATCATCGGCGGAAAGATAGACGATCTCGTCAATGACCTTCATTTTTTTACCGGCCTTAACGACTGGTTGATATGGAGCTTCAAGGAAACCGAAATTATTAACTCTCGCGTATAAAGAGAAGTAGGTAACTAGACCAATGTTTGGACCTTCTGGGGAGCGAACTGGGTCAATTCTCGAGTATTGCGAAGCATTGATGTCTCTCATAGAAAATGAGGCGCGCTCTCTAGTAACACCGCCAGTACCCATGACTGACAAGCGACGGAGATTGTCGATCTCAGCAAGTGGATTAGTTTGATCAAGAATTGTTGAAAGTCGATTGCGACGGAAGAATTCTGAAATTGTAGCGATAAGAGGGCGAGCATTTACTAAACTTGCTGGGGTCAAAGTCTCGTCAGTTTTTGTCAAAGACATTTTCTCACGGATAGATCTCTCTAAACGAATTAGGCCGATACGGAAAGCTGATTCTTGGACTAATTCACCGATCTGGCGAACTCGACGATTGCTTAAGTGATCGATGTCGTCAACCTTACCTTTGCCATTTTGGAGCAAAATAAGGTATTTAACTGTATTAGCAACGTCTTCTGGTGTGAGGACGATGGTGTCTTCTGAAACTTTTAGATTAAGTCTTCGATTAAGTTTATATCGACCGACTTTGCCGAGATCATATCGTCTGCGATCAAAGAAAATTTGTTTAACGTATTCTTGGGCGGTATCCAAGACGGCTGGCTCACCAGGTCTCATTTTTTCATAAATTTCGATAAGGGCCTCTGACTGTGAGCGTGTGGAGTCTTTGGAAAAAGTAGTATCAATTAGGTCGAGCTCATCTTGCTCAATAGCATCTTTGAGTAACTCAATAATTTCTTCATTTGAACTATAGCCAATGGCTCTCAAGAGCACGGTGACAGGAATTTTGCGTCTGCGGTCGATCTTGACACTGATGACATTCTTTTTGCCAACTGAAAACTCAAGCCACGACCCACGTTTTGGCCTTAACTCTGCTTGGTAAAGTTGGCGACCTGTGGTGGCGTCGGTATCACCTGAGAAGAACACACCTGGTGATCTGACCAGCTGAGTGACGACTGCGCGCTCGATACCATTGATGATAAAAGTGCCAATTGGCGTCATTTTAGGAATATCACCCAAAAACACGTCTTGAACATTTACATCGCCAGTTTTTTTGTTGCTGAGTTTTGCCTCTGCATAAAGTGGCATGTCATATGACAAACCCTTCTGTTTGGCTTCTTTAATCGTAAACTTTGGTTGACCAAAGTGATGTTTGTTGAATGAAAGTGACCAGTTTTTACCAGTGTAGTCCTCTACTCCTGCCCCACCATAGATTTCTTGGATACTGTCACGAATACCTTCGTCGAGAAACTGTTGGTAACTTGCGACTTGGAGTCCTACCAAGTCGAGCTCAGGCAAAGTGCCATGAGAAAGACCCCAGTTTTGACGAAGTGAATGTGACATAAGCATCTCCCTATCGCACTAATGCGCTTTATTTTTTATATAGAGCGGGCGGGACACACAAAAAAAACACGACATCTGTTATCTCGTGTTGTTGGCAGTTATTGTGTGACTGTCAGACGTTGTTGTGTTGTCTGCAAAAAAACCCCGCTCCTTGACTGTCTATCGCTGAATCTGGAATTGTAGCATAAAAAAATAGCTATCGCAAGTATTTGCTTATATTCTGGTTGTGCTCTTCGAGCGTTTCGCCAAAATATATTTCTCCTGAGGGAGCATGAAGATAATATAGATCGTCAACTTGCAAAGGATCGTAAGCTGCCTTTAAGGCGTCTAGCCCCGGATTGGCAATCGGATATGGTGGCAAGCCAGGGTTTTCGTAAGTGTTGTATGGTGAAGAAAGTTTTTTATCTTCTGATCTAGGAGGCGACCACCACTTACCATTAACTTCCCCCCGAATGTATTGAAGCGTGGCATCGACTTGTAAGGCCATGCCAATCTCCAATCTATTCTCAAGTATGCCCGCCACATGACGCATTTGGGTGAATCCTCTAGCTTCTCTCTCAACCAGGGAGGCTAAAATAACTAAGCGCTTCAAGTCAGCTTGGTCAAGATCTCCAAACTCAGTAGCAACTTTATTTTCAAAAGTCCTGGTGAATAAGTTGTAAAGAGCTTCAGCGGTTATTTCTCT
>Ga0051987_10000299_pt1 | contig 27766 bp, 21 predicted proteins | sample CryGey08umfilter_2_FD_58083 | JGI IMG/M metagenome (GOLD analysis project Ga0051987, IMG submission 58083) | Groundwater microbial communities from aquifer in Utah, USA - Crystal Geyser 4/10/14 0.8 um filter | ecosystem: Environmental > Aquatic > Deep subsurface > Groundwater | place: USA: Utah... | reverse complement strand
CAGGCAAACTCAATGTCGTCATGAAGAATGGCCGAAGCAGGTTCACTATAAATGACGATAATAATGTTGGCGTAGAGTTGCGCAGCGTAGGATGGATAAGGATCCCATATATTGATTTTTCTAATGACCCATTTAGCAATTTTGATGTCAGGCTAATATTAAATGGAGATAATATTCTACGCCTTGATGGTGGGACAATGTCATTTAATACCCGTTGCGCGAAGACATATGATCCATTGAATCAATCGCCCTACTATCGTACAAACAGATACGACTCCAAATACGACCATAACGGGAGCAAAGTATTCTCTGAGATCAGCTATCCATAATAAAAACTAACAAGATAAGTGAGGTTTTTATGAAACACAGTATTGAAGTCTGCAAACTTGATAAAGAAAACAAATTCGCGAAAATAAAGCTTAGTTCCGCGGTATATGATCTACCAACTATTTATGCTGCCAGCTATGTTTTTCTTGATAAGGCTTACATCCTTTTAGACAAAGACAAAAACAACAATATTGAAGTTCATCTATATTCCAAGGATTGCTCAGATCTGGAACAACTGGCAAAAGAGTTTTGCAACGAACTTATCAATTACGCGCATTATTTTTCACGCGTAGAAAATAATTCCGGGATAATAAAAACGATCATGCAGAGGGTGCTTTTTTCTGTTAACCCAAAATTTGCCGAGGAAGCCGAAGAACAAGAAATACAGGATTTACTCAAGGAACTGGAAAAAGATACGCCTACAAAAGTGAATAGGACAAATAAAAAAAATGCCTCCACCTCTTCAAAAAAATAGAAACAACATACGCCTGTTACTTAACACGGCTTTATATCTTCCAGAGCATATAGCAATATCACTGAAAGAATATTCTATTTCACGCAAAAAAGTCAAGACAACAAAAAAATATACTTCTATTGAATTTGCAAAAACCGATCTCTCGCGCATATTGGAGTTCGGGAATCATCTCTTATCACTACACCGTTAAATAAATGGCCTTTCCGCAAACAAAACAAGATTGGGCTGTAATGCCGTATAACACGGTAAAGATCCGCGACCGGTATCTTGCGACGACTCATTGGGGTGGCTGGACATCCTTAGACACCGATGAATTCCGTAAGCTAAACAGCCTACTATTGGAACCAGGGACTCCGCTATTTGACCGTTTAAAGAAAAACCGGCTTATTATCAACAAGCGCGACATCGACAAGCTAAGCGACCAATATAGAAAGCTTCACGCAAATTTTTTTCATGATGCCGGACTGCATATCGCAGTGGTAACGAATAGATGCAATTTTGCCTGCTCTTACTGCCAAGGCCGCAATAGCGCCGGAAATAAATACATGGACATTAAGGTCGCCACAAAAGTCCTGGGTTGTTTATTTTCAGTTTCCAATCCTAGCGTTCGCTTAGAATTTCAGGGAGGCGAACCTTTGCTAAATTGGCCTGCCGTAGAATTTTTGACCAAACATGCGCGTAAACAGAATAAGATGGAAAAAAAGAACCTGGCTATCAGCCTTGTCACTAATCTTTCACTTTTGGATAATAAAAAACGCAATTTTTTGATCAATCATGATGTAGAATTCTGTATGTCGCTTGACGGCCCGCAGTATATCCATGATCAAAACCGAAAATTTATAAATGGTAGCGCGACTCATAAAGTAATATGTGAGCATATAGGATCATTGCGGGATACATACCGTAAAAAAAAGATCTCAAGAAAAATAGGCGCGTTGCCGACTATCACGCGCCAGGCTTTAGAAAACCCGCGAGCCATCATAGATGAGTACTTAAGGCTGGGTTTTAACAGCATACATTTACGCGAAATAAGCAAGCTTGGACAGGCAGAAAAAAATTGGCATATCATAGGTTATACCCCTGACGAATTCAACGCGTTTTGGAAAGAGGCCATGGACATCATTCTTGATAAGAACAGAAAAGGTATTTTTATAAAAGAAGAGATGTCGTCTCATATGTTGCGAAAGATCCTCAAGAAAAGCGATCCTTTTTATGTTGATCTGGAGAGCCCTTGCGGTGCCGGCCGCTCACAACTAGCCTATGCTACCAACGGAGATGTCTACACATGCGATGAGGCCAGGATGTTGGGATGTGAAATGTTTAAACTAGGAAACGTTCTTCACGATCCTTATCAAAAACTTATGAAAAACGGAAATCTTTTTTATACCGCGCAGTCATCGCTTTTGAATCTGTGGGATTATAACTCCGCTTTTTCCTCCTGGTCAGGAACCTGCCCTGTTATGAACTTTTATCATCAAAACAATCCAATCGTTAAAATTACTGAATCCCCGCGCCAAAAAATATTAAACTTTAAATTTAACTATCTTTTTGATAAAATAATGTTTGAGCCCAGTGCTTTAAGGACTTTTAATCGCTGGCTGGCAAACCCGGAGAAAATAAAATGAAAAATAAAGATGTAAAAAAGCATATCATAAAAAAATCATTTAAAAGTTTTATGAAAGATGAAAGTGGAGCCATGACAAAAGAAAACGTCCTTAAGATTGGCATGGGCACTATGGCGGCTTTGAGCATATTTTCCGGGATAGCAAAAGCTGCGCCTCCGGATTGCGAAGGCCAATATACGCATACCAGCGATAATACCCTGCAATGGAAAGGAACTGATGCCGGGCCAAAAACCTTAGTTCCCAGCCACACGCATCATACGGCTCATTGTTCTTATTAAATAGGAGGCGCCAGACAATGCATAAACAGCTAACTTTGATAATATTACTACTTATGTTTTGTTTTATTATAACGCCGGTTTATTCTCAAAGATCAAACGATGACTACGCGCTTACACCGCAGGTGATCTTAAAAGCGCAAAAAGATGAAACACTATATTCTGAAAAAAAGAAAAATGAGAATATCAGGGCAAGCTACAATTTTCATGAGATCTATGCTGCCCAAGCCATTAAAAATGAAGCTATGTCGATCTGCGAACAGGTAGGTAATAAAGCAACTGTTCAAAACTGTATGGAACATGCAAATTTTATTTTTACCGTTACTAATCTTGCTGCAGGCAATTGCGACCTTTTGCAAGAACCATTTAAAAATCTTTGCAATGGCCTCTCGAACGGATGTAACACCATTAAAAGCAACAGGAATATGTGCGAAGCTTTTAAGAACAATGACATTAACGGCATAACAAGAGCATCAAATGCGCCTACATGGGCCTTTGCCCCAGGTGCAGGTATAATTAACCCTGATAATGCCCGTCATACACTGGCTATCTACTATGGCTCAAAAAATAATTCGGCTGATGTATGCGAAAAATACGTCAGTAATAATCCAGTTAGGCGCGCAGCGTGCAGAATACTTTTTTCAAATGGAATGTCGCTTGCCGATTTTAACAGGATCGTAGACAACTTGATCAATCAGTATAAAACTTCAGAAGGCTCCAAAAAATAGATAAGATGCCTTACGCCTCATGGTTTCAACCAAAAATGTTAAGCCGCACGAGATCGTTATAGAATTAACCAATCAATGTAATAAAACCTGCCCTTTTTGCTATCAGGCTGACAGTACAAATAATAGGCGCAGTTATTTTTTACCGACTGAGTCTGTTTTTTCCATCCTTGCCGATATTAAAAAAACAGGCGTCCCCGCGGTTCGGCTAACCGGTGGCGAACCCTTCCTGCACCCTGCATTGAGGCCGATCGTTGAAAAAGCAAAAGAATTTGGCCTCTACACCATTGTTAATACGAATGGCACGCTCATCAATAAAAGTTCCCTATCCATATTAAGATCTGTAGACCTGCTGCTTATTTCTTTTCACACGCCTACCGATCTTAACGCGCTGAAAAGAAGGCTAAAATATTTTAGCGCTCATAGCCCAAAGATCATCCTGGCTACAATTTTAACGGCTGAAAATATCAATGGCCTTGAGCGATTTTATAGATGTTTCTCACACATTAGGCCCGGGTTTATCAGCGACTGGTTTTTTTTAAGGCCAATACCTGCCAAATTTAAAAAAAAACCGATCTCTTTTGACCAATTAAAAAAAGCATACAAAACCATAACATACTTAAACATAAAATATAAAAAAAACATAAAGATAGCGAACGCGTTGCCATTTTGCGCTTTAAAGGAAGATTTACCCTCAATATGCAAGGGGGGAAAGTTTGATTCCGGCCACACCAGGGTCTTTATAGATTCTAATGGAAACTACAAACCTGATTATAGTTATCCTAAGGCCTTGGGCAACATCAGCCGGTTAAAAATATCAGACATATGGAATTCATCTTTCATGAAGGGTGTCCGCGCCTACAAAAAAACAAGTGCTGCTTGTTTAAAATGTACATACCTTAACAGATGCAAGGGAGGGTTGTTAAACGGTGAATACCTTAAAAAATATGCCAACATCCGCCAGCTTGTCACTACAAAGCATATTCTGCCTGTTTACAAATGCCTTTCATTCGATAAACGAGTATCTATATTGAAGAAATTGGCTAAAAGCCCATGCAGGATCATTAGTTTAGTCAGTGTTAACAACGAGCAAAAACCTGATATGCTTAGAAAAAATATACTGCTACATCAGGAATTTGATATAGTTTGGAAAAAAGGAAGATCTTACCACACCTTTCGCCTAAGCGGACAAAATAAAACAAGGCACATTATAAAAAGCGGCGATTATTTCATGCATTCAGTGAAAAATGGCTCATTACTGCTTAAAGAGGTATCTCGATATTTTAATGGCCCGGCAGGTACATTTTCTATCCGCAAAGAGGCCCTAAACAGCGTACTGACGTATATAAAATGTTAAATAAAATACGGATTGCCGTGCTCAGGGAAACACTGGATACGACGAGCGAGACCTTTCTTTTTCAGGAACTCGGATGGCTAAAACACTACTTGCCTTTTTTTATTTATAAGAATGAGGCCCGCAAAAGCCCAGAGATAGACGCTTTCAAAATAGACTCCTCAAAGAAAAGGCTCTTTAATGATGCTTCTTCCTATGAAAAATTCAAGGCGATACTGGATAAGCATGAAGCAAACCTTATAGAAAAAATAATAAATATAAGAAAACCTAAATTGATCCAGTGCCCTTTTTTAACAGATGCCGCGGCTTTTATTGGATTTATAAAAAAGACAAACCTCCCGGTGTTTGTGGCCGTGAGGGGCTTTGATCTTTACAAAGGAAATAACTCAAACTTAGTGCGCGAACTATTGCCGTATGTCTCTAAATTTATTGCGAAATCAAGGTCTATTTCAAACACCCTTGTTTCACTTGGATGCCCGCCTGAAAAAATTGAGGTCATACACAGCGGCGTTGACCTGACTGAACTGGCATTTAAGCCAAGGGCCTTGGATAAAAAAAAGCTTAAGATATTATCATGCGGGAGATTCGTTGAAAAAAAAGGATTTGAGGCGACTTTATTATTTTTTAAAAAGTTTCTGATCCAATACCCCAGGGCTACTTTAACTTTAATTGGGGAGGGCCCGCTTGAGCTAAAAATACGCCGCTTAGTAAATAGATATCACCTTGGAAAAAGCATCAACATCAAAAGTGTTCTTCCGCACCGTTTATATATCAACGAGCTATACAAACACGATATTTTTGTTTTACCATCGCAGATCGCTAAAGATGGGGATAGGGAGGGGATACCCAATGTTTTAAAAGAAGCCATGGCTTCGGGCATGCCTGTCATATCTACAAACCATTCGGGCATCCCGGAACTGATCCAAGATCGAATAAACGGACATTTGGTGAACGAGGGTGATTATTCTGCCATTGCCGCCATAGCCGATAGCCTGATAAAAGACAGCTGCAAAACAGGTGAACTCTGCTGGCGCGCCAGGTTCACGATCGAAAAGTATTTTGATCTGGCTGATACAGCAGGCCAATTGGAGTCCCAATATGACAGAATATTGATGCCTGATTTTGCCCGCTCAATAAGAGATATGATAGACGGCAAAAAACCCTTAAAATTCCGCGCTGACCTCCACCTGACCGCTGGATGCAACAATAAATGCATTATGTGTGACAATTGGAAGAACCCTGTCGCAGCCCCGATGGCAAAGAAAGAGGTATTAAAACTGCTCAAAGACCTCAAATCCTTTGGGGTAAATTACATAAGGTTCCATGGCCAAGAACCATTGTTGAGGAAAGATATTTTTTCAATAATGGAGATTGCAAAAAAATTAGGGTTCTTTATTGGGATCAAAACTAATGCCTTGCTTATTGATAAAATAAATATTCGCAGGCTCTGCGCTTTAATTGACAATTTATACCTATCATTGGACTCCCATGATAAGGCTGTGCATAATTATTTAAGGGGGAATACAGCGTCATTTGATAAAAATATCGGCCTGGTAAAGGAGATCAAAGCCAAATACCCGGATATAAAGGTCTTTTTAAACTCTGTGGTTACCGGAAAAAACTTAATAGATCTTGATCGCATGCTTGATCTAGCAAAAGAGCTTGATGTTGACCGCGTCAGTTTCGTTCATTTAAACAGGAATAATAAAGATGATCTTTCTAATGTTGCATTAAAACACAGTCAAATGGAACATTTCTATCTGAATGTTTACCCAAAAATACTTTTAAAAAGCATCAAATACAATATCCCGGTCCAGGTAGATCCCATCCTGCCAAGGCTGGCAGCACTTGAGAATAAAGAGCAGCTAGCAAGCCTTCTAGGCCAAAAGCGCAATTTTGCTTCTGAAATAAAGAAGTTTGCAGCTGGTTCTTACGGAGAAGATTTTTACAAGGAAAACATTTGTTACGGCGTATTTGATCATGTCACTATAGATTGGGAAGGCAATGTTTATCCATGCTGCGCAATGCCAAGGAAAAAAGAAACTGCCATTGGCAACATAAGGCGAGACCCATTCTTAACTATTTGGGAAAGCGAGCGCTATGTTAATTATAGAGCAAATATCCTGGAAGGCAGATGTGCCTATAAAAATAACTGCTCAAGGAACTTTAAAGAAACGGCCATAGCAAATGATTGCCTTCGGCGCCCAAATGACCGGGCAAACGGCATCTTCACCCATTACACCAACCAATTTATACCTGGGCATATTAAACAAGCCGAAAAATTCAAACGCATTTTGGCATACTCATTTCTTTATTCAAAATTCTACAAAAATAAATTGCTTCACCTTCCTGGCATACTTAATGACCAGAAGAATAAGATCGATTTCTTTGTTGGCAAAAATGAGCTAAAGCACAGTTTTAGTTCTGGAGAAAATACCCCAAACTATTTTAATGAAGATTACTGTGTTTATAGGACGTCTACGTGCGGAGAGAATGCTTTTCTTTATGCGCGGCCTCATAGATCCGAACCTTTTGACAGGATGGCTGTATCGTTTCTGGCCACAGGAAAATGGAAATACTGCCAGCCCTGGATCAAGCTGACATCAGAGAACTGTATTGAGGCATCATACCCTGTATGGGGCAAAGTATCAGATGAAAAATACAAAAATATTGATGTTTTGGTAATACCTGCCTATGAAGATTTCCTCAAAGTTGGATCCGATGAAATAAAACGGATCTACCACATGATCCTGGATTCAAAGGCAAACTTTATTCACGCCAACCCAACATATTTAAAACTGCTGCTTTATAGATTTTCTTTAGATGGTATCTTTTTGCCGAAAGGAAGATTTTCCGTTCATTCAACCTACGAGAATTTTCTACCATCAACTATCAACTTCATCAGAAGGTATCTTTCGTGCGAATGTTTCGACCAATATGGTTGTTCCGAGGTAGGCCCGATCAGTTTTACCTGCTCAAAAGGTAACCGCCATATTTTCAGCGATTCTGTCAAGGTAGATGTTGAACGCGCAGATAGCCTTAAAAGAAAAGATGCAGGCCGCGTCATCATTACCAGCCTTGAAAATACTGTCATGCCGATCGTCAGGTATTTTAACGGCGATTATGCTTTGCGCCTTAATAAGGCCAGATGTAATTGCGGTTTGAAAACCCCTATTATGGGACAGATCCTAGGCAGAGAATCAGAGATCATCGAACATCGCGGCAATGCTATTTTTCCCTTGGATATTGATAATGCTTTTATAAAAGAACCTAATTTGCTTCTTTACCAGGCAATTTACGGTGATGCAGGGCTGCGTGTTAAATATATCCCGGCCATCAGGAATAGACATATCGATATTATCGCCATAAAGAAGAGTTTGATAAATATTTTTAAAGACGATAAATTGCCCGTTGATTTTGAAGTAACGGGCGCTATACTACCGTCTCACAGAGGTAAATTTAAAACCGTTGTTATAAATAAACCATGATGAACAGAATATTGTTTTATTACCATCATTTCGGAGGGTTAGGCCACGGCATGAGGGTCTATTCTCTTTGCAAAGCCATAAAGTCAATTGACCCAAGGGCTACGATACTTGTCATAAATAGCGGCTTGCCTCAGCCGGAACTTGAAATAAAAAAATACGCCAGTGTCATCGATCTTCCTGACTTAAGCACTAAAAACTCTTTTTTCGCCAGAAAAGCTTTGCTGGAACACGTCGCCGCATCATATAAACCGGATGCGGCAGTATTTGAACATTTCCCATTTGGAAGGCAGCTTCTAGCCCCTGAGATCATACCTTTTATCGGGCTTTTAAAACAGAACGGCGCGCGCATATATTCTTCTGCCAGGGATATCATCGCCCAAGACGTTGACTTAAAAATACTCTTAAGGCAGGCCGGTCTATTTAGCGCCATCTTTATACATGCTGATACAAATAGCGATTTCCTTACTTCGTTCAAACAACCAATTAAATTACTTAATAAGATAGTCTTTACCGGCAGGGTATGCTGCCTGATGAAAAATGAGCTAAAAACAAAGAATATATTACGAAAAAGCATAGGCATAGGAAAGAGGCGCCTCATTCTTATTAATAATGGAGGGGGTAGGGACGGATTTGATATGCTTAAAAATGTCATTGCCGCGAAACCCATGCTAACCGATGACATCCTTTACTTAATAGCCGCAGGGCCTTCTATCGCAGACGATAACTATAAGTATTTGAAAAAGATAGCACAACAGGAAAAAAACATAATACTGAGAAAATTCGTACACGATTTTACTGATCATGTCAATGCCGCAGATCTTTATATAACGATGGGCGGGTATAATTCTATCAACAACATCCTGTTGACCGGGACCAGTTCTATTGTCTTTCCCAGAAGAACAGATAAAGAGCAGGTATTGAGGGCTGCCAAATATAGGGCTCTTTTCCAAATAGCAGACTCCGACTCTAAAGCGAAATACCTGGCTGATAAGATCCGATCAGGCTTAAGATCAAAACAAAGGTCTTTATTTCATAAGCAATATTTTTTTGACGGCGCCAAAAAAACTGCCGCTTTTCTGAATAGCGCCTTATCAATAAATACCCTAAAGATCCGTCTTCATACTTATTGCAATGCGGATTGCGGCATGTGCAGTTGGAAAGAGAAAATAGAAAGGCTACCTTACAAAAATGTACTAAAAATACTGGATCAGGCGTCATTACTCGGCATAAAAAATATAAACTTCACTGGAGGCGAGCCATCCATTTACCCGGAAATAATACAGGCCTTAAAATATGCTAAGGATAAGGGATTCTACGTCTCTATTTCAAGCAACGGCATCTGGCCTAAGCGTATACGCGGAACAATAGCTAATACTATAGACTCCGCTGACTTATCCATAGACGCCGGCAACAAAGAAGACAATGACCTGATCCGCGGAAAGAGCGGATATTTTAAGTCCGCGCTTAGGACTTTAGCCTACCTCTTGGAAAAGAATAAACCTGTCCATGTTAATGTTACGGTGAGGCCGGACAATGCAGGGTCTTTAAGCTCAATTATCGACATGTTGCCTCGACGAGTCAGCAGTGTATCCTTCACGTTAGTTGACAATACCTTAAAAAAAGACCCAAGGTTACTTTTTAGCCATGAAAAGCTTCTTGAATACTTTTTTAAAGAGGTGCCTCTTATCATGAAACGTGCAGCCGATAAGGGTATACGCGTATCGTTTGGCCCTTCAAAAAAACCGCGAAAAAACGGTAAGTGCCCCAGGCAAAAGGATGTCTTAAGGATCAATTCTGACGGCGCGATAAGCTTTTGTTGTTTTTTGGACGATAGCGCAAAAGACATAGGTAATATCATGAAAGAAGGCCTGATAGACATTATTACTTCTGACAAGTTCCTTGATCTTAGAAAAAATCAGATACCAGGCAAAGGCATTTGTAAAAATTGCAAGGGATCATCATGAACACCATTAAGTCTCTCAATTGGATAATAACTAATAGATGTAATAGCCGCTGCTTACACTGCGCCATTTGGAAAGAAAAAAAACTTAACGAAATTTCTTTAAACGATGCCAGGTGCATCCTGTCTGACCCATTGATAAACAAAAGTTATTTTGCTAAGCATGGCCTGGATATCGCATTAGGAGGAGGAGAGACATTTCTTCATCCGGATCTACCAAAAATAATACGAGAGATCAAAAAAACTTATCCTGGTGCCCTGAAAACCATCTCAACTAACGGCCTCTTAACAGATGAGATCTGTGATTTTGTCAAAAATAACTTAAACGAAAATATTAAGCTCAATATAAGTATAGACGGTCTAAAAGATATACACGATAGGATAAGAGGTATAAAAGGAGGATTTGACGCAACCCTAAAGACGATCGTCAAGGTCCGCGCTATCAGCCTGCGCCAGAAGATAGAGATCAAACTGACGATCCTGCCTGAAAATCATGGCCAGATCACAAAAGTTTTCGCGCTGGCGGAAAGATTGAAATGTAATTTTTCTTTCAAACCCGCGGAAAACATGAGGCAATATACAAATAAAGGCCGCGACCTCGATATAAATTTTGATCCGAGCCAGTTATGTTCTATCAGAAACCAGGCCTTTATTATTTCAGATTCTATGAGAAATAAGTCTGAGTATAAGAAAGCTGAGTTTTTTAAAGATATACCTTTTTATCTTTTTTCAAGATCAAGGGCTACCTTTTGCTCAGTGCTAAAAGAACATCTAACAGTGATGCCTGACGGCCTGGTCTTTGATTGCATAAAAGGCCTGCCGCTCGGCAATATTCATTCTGCTGACCTTAAGCGCCTTGTCCATAATTCAATAACGCCTGCAGATTGCGACTCTTGCATGCTGATGTGCGGAGCGTTTAAAGGCTACGAAGAACATCTTAATACATCCAAAACAGCTAATATTGAGATCACGAACCGATGCAATTTATCCTGCAGCATGTGCACACAGAAAGAGCTTAGGTCAAACGATCACAGTGACCTGACGCTTGAACAATTTGTTTGCCTTATACAAACGTATAAGGATATTGGCCATGTCTCTTTCGTAGGAGGAGAGTCGTTCCTGAATAAAGACTTCTTTGGCATGATGGAATACCTTGATGGAAAGAAAATAACTTATGAGTTGACCACCAATGGGACCATTATTACAGATAGCACGATACATCGCTTAAAAAGAATGGCTGGATTGAAAAATATCTCTTTTTCTCTTGATGGCATGGAAAAATACCATGACAAAGAAAGAGGAAAAGGCGTTTACTCAAAATGCTTGATGAACCTTAAAAAATGCGCTTCAAGTTTCGCTGTCAGCGTTTCTTCAATAGTTAAAAGCGACAACATTGAAGAATTGGCTAAATTAACTGTCACTCTTAAAAAGATACGCCTTCAAAGGCATAAACTTATCTTAGGCATAGATATTAGCGGCCGCCAAAAATATTCATCCCTCGTCAAAATTCCGACATTAATGATACAGGGCCCGGTTTTAAAAAACTACTTAAAAGATATTGATCTTTTTATTGACCTCTATATCAGGCTTTCTAAACTGCATGGCAACGCTGTGGATATTAAAACAGAACCATTGATGCACGATAACAGAGCTGAATGCAAACAACTAAAACAATACCGTTTTGACCCTTCCGGGAAACGTATTTTCTGCGAATTTATCCGTAACGACGTAAGCGATAAAACGATCCCGGTTTCATATCTGAAAAGGGCTGCTTTAGCTATTTGCGAAAGATGCTGTAAACGCCAATGATGAACTTAAACAACAAACAACGACTTAGCTTAGGCATACTTCCGCGGTCTATTAGCCTAAAAATATCGCTGGATATAGGATGTAACGCAAAATGCGTGATGTGCGACGACCACTACTACAAAAAAAACAACTTTAATTATAGGGAACTTGACAGGTTGATCGGCTTTCTTGACGCAACGATGATCAAGAAGATAGACCTGATCGGAGGGGAACCACTGGTTGACAAGGATAATTTGTTGAAGATCATAAAAAAGATCAGAAAGAAAGGCATCGATACGACTTTTACGACCAATGGTGTATTATTGAATAAAAAGACGCTGGATAAAATGACCTCATATGGCATAAATGAGATCACGATCTCACTGGACGCGGCCGGCAAAAAACATGATATGCTCAGAGGAATTCCAGGACTATTTAATAAGATCAACTCTATCGCTGATCATTGCAATCAAAACCACCGCAACTTTAAGATCAATTTAAATACTATAATTATGAAAAATAATATTGATTCGATCCCGCGCCTTGTGCTATGGGCGCAAAAAATGAACATTAATTCTATCTCTTTATTACGGCTTGTCCGATATAATAATGCGTATGAATCTTTGCGTGTGAACAATCGCGATATCATAGGATTACTATTTAAGCTTATCAAGCTCAGGTCTTGTTTTATCTTCAAAAAACCTTTAGCAATGAAAAATGACGGCATAAAAGGCTGCTCATACCTTACGCATAGGCTAATCGTCAACGATAAGGGACAGGTCACCCCTTGCTGGAAAAAAGAAGATCGCGGTTTTTTTATTGATAGGCCATTAAAAAAACTTTACTTAGATAAAAACTTCAGGAATTACTTGCTTGATAAGATAAATAATTGCGGTGACAATTGCCCTAACTGTTTGATCGTTTCACTTATAAGGCCTTTAAATTACGTTAAATGAATAAGAAAAAGATCGTCATATATTTCACTCATAAAGAAAGCCTTGGCCACACGATGCGCGTGCTGACCATTATAAAGGCATTGAAGGCAAAGTTCGGAAATAACGCGGATATTACTATTTTTCACGCGGGTAAACAACAGGATTTTTTTACGCCACCCGAAAACACAACCTGGATCGACCTTCCTTATCCATACCACAGCAAATTAGACTTTAAAAGAAGCCGCCAATTTTCTTTTACAACCCCTATATACGCTAAACTTAGAAGCGAACTTATGCTTAAAAGGTTAAAAAAGATCAAGCCCGATATCTTCATGACCGAATTTTTTCCGTTCGGCAGGGAAGAATGCCGTTTTGAGTTATTGCCTATCTTGGGCTATTTAACGCGTAGCGGAACAAAGATCTACGCTAGCATCGGCTATCCCTACATCGTCCGGACGAATATCAATATTCTACTGAGTCATTGTGATTATTATGAAAAATTCTTTATACATACCCCTGAGCGCCTTGAATATGAATTTCTGTCTAAAGACATTACGAGCCCGGTCTATAAAGCTATGCATGAAAGGACGTTTAAGCATATAGATGAAAAGATACGATACACCGGATACATCATGCCCTTTAATTCATCATCCATTAAAGACCCTCAAACGATCAGAGACTCATTTAAAACGCAAGGCAGAAAATTGGTAGTCGTCACCCGGGGAGGCGGGCCCCGCTGTCCAAGGGTCGTAGTAGGTTCCATCCTGTCAGCAAAATTCTTGCCTAAAGACAAGTTTGTTTTTATCATTGCCGCCGGCCCATCAACATCTGACAGGGAGATGTCCTTATTCAAAAAACTGCAGCGGTCAATAAAAAACAATAAAATATATATCTTCAAATATCTACCTGACTTGCCTAGCTACTTGAATGCCTGCGATGTATCTGTAGGTATGGCAGGCTACAACACTTCGGTCCCGCTGTTATATTTCAGGAAACCCTCTATTTTTATACCTGCAAAAGAAGACCCGGAGACGGCCCTGGGATATTGTTCCGAGCAGATCAGCCGCGCTAAGTTAATGAATAAATATTTGGGGAGTTTTATCCTTGATTACCATGAATTCGAGCCCCAAGGCCTTGCAAAAAAAATATTACAGACCCTAAACAATAGTCTGACACCTTTTGCGTCGCGTATTAAGAACGGATGGTTTAACGGCGCGGATAACACAGCTGACCTCATCATGCATGAATAATAACCTGACTATAGATATAATGATAGAGCCGACAAACCGCTGCAATTTCAGGTGCCCGACATGCTTTTCACATCAGGACGATAGGCCTAAAACAGATCTTAAATTTGGTGTTTTCAAAAAATTTATCGATATTAACAAGCATTACATTGGAAGTTTAAGCCTTTTTAATTACGGCGAGCCATTGCTTAACAAAGATATCTTCAGGATGATCGCCTACGCAAAAGAAAATGGCATATCATACACAAAGGTCGCGACAAATGGTTTTTTTCTTACCCAAAAAGCATCCAAGATGCTTTTGCTCTCCGGCCTAGACCATTTAAGCGTTTCATTAGATGGGGCAAGCGAGGATACATATAAAGTGTTCAGAAAAGGAGGATGTTTTCACCGCGTCCTTTCAAATATAAGATCATGCGTTTATCAAAAAAAAGAACTTATGAGCAAAATGAAGATCGAGGCCCAATTCATAATTATGAAACATAATGAATCTGAACTTAAGCACGCCGTAAAACTATCAAAAAGATTGGGCGTAGATATCATAAGGCTTAAGACATTATTGGTCAAAAAAAAGGCCTGGGCAAAATTCCTTCCTGTGTCAGAAAAATATAGCAGATATTCAAAAAAACCCCATTTTTTAGGCTGCAGAAAACCATTATCGGAATTAGTCATCAATTCTGACGGAACGGTCCTACCTTGTTGCTATATTGTCGGGCTTAGGCCAATAAAGAAATATTCACTGGGAAATATACGCAAATCGAGCCTGGTTGACATACTAAAAACAAAAAAGTATTCTGGTTTTGTAAGACAATGCGCTCTTTATAAAGATGCCATTTCCTGTTGCAGGGATTGCCAAGAGGGTAATTCTAAACTAGACCACAAGATCATAAAATTCAATGCAAGGCCATAAGATCACAAAAATAAATATCGCGGTTACGAACAGGTGCAACCTTAAATGTAGGCATTGCGGCATCTGGCGCCAAAGATCCAAGATGGAGATGCCCACTGATCTTTTAAAACGGATCCTAGGATCAAATGCCCTTGCTGCTTTTCCGGATATCACATTAACAGGAGGCGAACCTTTTCTTCACCCCAAATTAGCTAAGATATCAGAAATTATATTAACTAAGAAAAAAAACTCCCTTAAAACTATTGTTACGAACGGTGTCCTTATAGATGATATCTGCGGCTTCCTAACGGAATTTTCAAGCCGCCTTGTTGACGGATTTAGCCTTCATATAAGTTTTGACGGCTTAAGCTGCAACCAGGAACAAAGAGGGATCTCTAATAGCCTTATGTTAAAGAACTTAGCCATTATAAAACACTCATTCCCGAAACTTGAGATCGTCCTTAAATTCACTGTATCTATACTAAACTACCACGACATTATGCCTACATACCGCTTCGCTTGCTCAAAAGGCTTTAAGATAAAGTTCAAACTTATAGAAAACTGCCAGAGTTACACGAAAGGATCAAAATTTATAAAAAAAGAGTTCTGCGCTGCGGAAAAAAAATCTATAGTCACAAGTCTTCAATGGGTCTTAAAACAAGAACACCGCAAACATCCTGAAAACGCCATGTTCATAACAAGGCAGATATATTCTCTGTTAGGCGAAAAAGATAGCCTTTCCTGCAAGACACCTTTTGAGCGTATTTTTGTTTTACCTGATGGGTCTGTTTATTCCTGCCTTTATAGTAAAAAGATAGGGAGCCTAAAAAATACAACATTAGATAAGATCTGGCTATCGAAGAGCGCTAAGGATATAAGGCAGGAAGTTATCAGCGAAGGATGTTGTGGTTGCACAGGATATCACGGCTTTGCGCCTGCTTATTGAAGCTATGCTGATACCAACTAGCAAGGTTCAATATTAACCAAGTCTTCATACCTACCCGATAGTGATCACTTTTTTTAATAGTTTTTATCAGGGCCATCAAATATTCCCTAGGTATACCCATATCCTCAGCTATCATGAACTTTCTTGAAACAAAATGCATATTTCGAACATACCACTCATTAAAAGGCGGCGAAAAACCACGTTTTGTCATTTTAAGGACAAAATCTGGCAACTTTCGTTCAAATGCAGACCGTAATATCGACTTCCTGCACTTTCCCTTGATAAGGTATCTTGAAGGTATTTTCAAGCCAAAATTCACAACTCGTCTATCTAAATATGGCAAACAGGCCTTGGCCTTCCAGATCGCGGCCGGATAAAGTATATGATCTATCCTATTCCTAACCAAAAAATTAAGGTCAAAAATGATCGTATCTTTCAATCTGTCACAGCCTTTAGGTTTCGACATAGCCTGCCTGGCAGGCAGTTTGAGGTCTATCTTCGGGAAATTATGGCTAAAATACATATTTAGATCATCGACGCTAAGAAAAAACTCGCTATTCTCATGAGGCCCTAACCCGCCCAGAAGGCAATCAGCTCCATCCCCGGTAAAAATGGATCTTGCGTATTCTTTCATTTTAAACGTTAGAAAATAATTTGTTAAAAGGCCGTTATCGCCTATTGGCTGAGGTATATTATGCTCATAAAAACTATCAAGCGCCAAAAGCAGGGTAGGAGGTAAAAAAATATTATGGTGGACCGTTGAATAATATTTGGCGAGTCTTTCACAAACACCTATGTGACCGGAATCATGCCTAAAAGAAGCTGTAAATGTATGGATCTTGCTGCCGCAAACTTCCCGCAATAAATGAAGGACAGCCGCAGAATCAATACCTCCTGATAAAAATAAACCTATTGGCTCATTTTTAGGCGCTAAGGCCCCTACAGACCTCTTTAATTCATGATAGAACTCATCGGCTATTATCTTTTCAGGCTTTTGGAAAAGCCCTATTTTTTTGAAAGGGCCAGGACAGTGGCTCTGGAAGGTATCCGGATTAAGCCTTCCTGGTGAAATAGAAAACGGTTTTGGGACAAATTGATATCCTAGAAAATAAAGGACACCTGACCTACATAGTTTATTCTTTTTGAGTTGTTTTCGAGCTAAAAGATCCAGGCTGACGATCCTAACGCCATTTTGCCGTTTCAATAGTGTGATCAAAGACCTTAATTTTCTAAAATCCCACCGCTTAAAATGCCTGTGGTGAAGCTCTATACCGATATAGCGATCTTGGGAAAGAAGTATCTGCCTCATCATTAAGCTTAGATCCTCAGAATACCAATTGCCTTGAGGCCCTTTTTTATTGAAGAACAGCTCGGTAAAAATATATTCGATGCCGGAGAGCGGCATAATGGCATATTTCAGGTCAATACTGACGGACTTAAACTTAGCAGCTTTTAAAGCTTTAGCGGTATTCTCATCAAAACTATTCCAAGGCGGCACAAAAACACAAGGAACGACGCCAAGCTCGTCTTTGATGATATTCTTACCCATGGATATGTCGGAAAACTGTTCCTGAAAAGTGCGTGAATAACCGAACTCATGATAAGGGGCATGCGAACAATGGGCCCGGTGCGCCCATCCATGCTGGGCTATGCTAAGCCTTTTACCTGCTTTCGCGGCAATTTCCCTCACGCGTTGCTTGAATGGCCCTGTCATAAGAGACGGGACTACGGAAAGGGCAAGAGGGGCATCTAATTCTTCAAATAGATCCAATAACCTTGAAAATCTACGATTAAGACCAAAAACATCATCATCCCTGAAGAAAATAAACTTAGTATTTTTTCTCATATGTTAAAATATAATTATCTTTATCAGTAAAACCCCTCTTAAAACGATAAATAGGGTCGTATGGCTCATGACCGGTGCCGAGGACCAATTTTTGCATACCATCCTTTTTTAGGTCGAACATAAGCTGATATATCATCAAATGTTTAGCAAATTTTTCATAGCCGGCCTTACTCATACCGCCATAAGCAAGAAAAGCCGATTTATTATTTTTCAATAACATTGAAACAGCTACCGTAGCACCATTATCTTTGACGATCACAAAGGTCATGTCATCCTTAAGGCAGAGATAGAACCTGCGAAAATGATCAATATCAGTATTTTTGCCTGTTTTTTTCATAATAAGCCTTGAATAAAACTCTAAAAAGATCTTTAAGTAAGCGCCTTTGGCTGAATATTGCACTGTAAGGCCAGACTGTGCTGCCTTTTTTATGCAAGTCAAATGGCCGTGCGAAATACCTTTTTTTATTGTCCTGGGGCCCTGTTCCAGGTCAATATAAACGAACGGCTCTTTTTTTACCATTTTTCCCGCGGCATAAACAGGCATGAACGGATGTACTCTTATGATAACACGGCGTAAGCTGCTGCTTTTGCAGAGTTCTTTTAATTGGCCATTGATGGCCTCTTGCGCGCCAGGGTATTGCCGATCGGTCAATATTCCGCCATAACGGAAGCTATGTATCGCTCCATCTTGAGACAAAAAAGGGAATATGCCAACACCCTCATCAGGAAGGCTTATCAAAAAAAGACTTGAACCCGGAAATACCCCGGCAAAACGCTGCGAAAAGAAAAGATCAGCATTTTTTACCTTGTGTAAAATATTTTCCCAATGAGCGTTTTTACAAAAAAGTATGGTCATTTCAGAAAATAAGTCCTGTAAGTCTCATGGAGCATAAAATTATAAATATTAAGGTAATTATATACACATTCCATATCAAGAAGATCCTTTGCTTTAAAATCAAAAAATGCGCATATCTTTTTGCAAGTGATGTTAGGAAATCTATGCCTGCATTCTATATTTGATGTATCGCATATGTGAAGATGCTCCAATTTTTCCATCTTATCCAGGTCTATTTTTTTATATATGTTGCCTAAATAAAACCGTTTTCTTAGATCTTCATTGCAGAGGTGGCTTGCAAGCGTGCATGCATACGCGTCTCCATTGGGAGAAAAAACTATTTCGTGCCCCAGGCCGCAACAATCGCTTTCTATTTTGTCCCACCAACCCATCTTGATATACTCGCGGTATTTATCAATAGGGTTTATGGATATTTTTTGGCCCGAGGCAAGGCAAGTTGAATAAATTCTAATGATCTTTTTAAAACTTTTATAGAAATCTTCCGCATCCTCTTTATGCCATGGAAACCCGACCACAGGCTCAAGCGTAAGCCTGGTGAAGCCATTATGTATAAGCCGTTCTATTTCACATGCAAGGCCATTAGCTTTTCCAGGGTAAACCGACATTTTGATAAGAGGCGTTCCAAACATACTTTTGTATGCGGAAATATTGGACAATACCCTCTTAAAGGCATTAACATTGGCAAACCGATGGCTATTGGCGGCGTAAGAATATCCGTCCAGGCTGAACGCAAGCCTCATTCCGGATGACCTGAGAAAATCGAGTATACCCTCATCCAACAAAATACCGTTGGTCGGTATTTCTTTCAGGCGTATTTTCTTTTCAATAGATAGGAGCGCGGATAATTCAACCAGCAAGGAAAGAGAAAGAAGCGGCTCACCCCCAACCAGGTTTAAAAGCGGGCCGTCTACTTTTTTAAAATATGGAAGAAGCCATTTCCATATTCGCTTCAAGGTTGACGATGACATCATGCAAGGGTCTTGTTTGACAAAACAATAACGGCAATGAAGGTTACACTTATAAGATAGGTATAGAAGAGCGCTTTTAAGCATGACGCACCAAGTTAGAGAAATAAATACGCGGGTCTTGATCTATCAAGCCAAGCGATTTAACTTTCAGTTTCAATATATTACTGATATATTCCTGCTGACTCTTCTTAAGCTGCCATGGAAGGCCGTTCTTTTCTGAAAAAGGCATACCATCAGTTGATCCTGAATCAAGGGTATGGTCTATGGAAATACCGAATTTACCGGGATACGCGTAGATTGGGCTATTACGCCTTAGCTTAAACTGATAAACATTGACGCAACTTATATTCTTGCGGTTATTTGTTATAAAATCTATGGCCAGATCAAGGTCTTTTGAGCATTCATAAGGAAAACCAACAATAACAGATATCTGATTATCTATGCCGTGCCTGTTGGCAGCGAATAAGATCTTTGCTATTTCCTGCGTATTTAAGCCCTTATCAATGGCTCTCTGCTTGTAAGGATCAAGAGTTTCGATCCCCCATCTGATGTGCCGGCAACCGGCATAAGCCATTTTTTTAAGGAGCGCTTCGGAAACATCTTTCGCGATCATATAACAAGACCATGAGAGTCTTGGCTTAATACCTGCCATTATATCAAGCAACGCGCCTAACCGGCCATTATCCATGTTTAAAGCGTCGTCATGAAAATAGACGTTTGGCTCAATCGCTAGCTTTGCCAGTGCCCTGAGATCCTTAGAAACAAGAAAAATATCCTTAAACCACAGAGCCTTTCCTGACAGCGAAGAACAGTAAAAACAATTATGCTTACATCCGCAACTAGTCTCATAATCAAATAAAACAGGAGGGGTAAGGCCATGCTTAGCGAGGAAATCGATATGCATGGAATAATCCATCAAACCAGGGGCAGCAGGGACAGTAGCCTTTTTTTCTAAGAGTTCTAATATTGTTTCAGGGGCGTCTGTTCTTAGGACTTTATCAATAAAAGCATACTTCCTGGATATCTCTTTTGAGTAAAAATTGCAATGAGGCCCCCAAAAAATTATCTTTGAAGAAGGGTGTGCCTTTTTAAGATACCTTGCCAAAGCCAGGGCAGTCCGAAGGTTCCTGTCCCACCATGAGATGTAAAAAAAATAAAAACTGCTCTTTTTGACTAATGGTGCCATTAATTCAACAAGTATACGCTCCTTACCCTCCGGTGTCCGGAACGGATGACGTAAAAAATAGCCTTGTATTTTGGCATGTTCACCAAACAAAAGTAAAAAATTAAGATATTCTATACCAGCGATATTTCTGGCCTTCAATAAAGAGATAGCTTTAAAAATCGACAGAAGAGACCTTCCATCGTCATCAACAGTGCCGCCGCCTGGAAAAGAATCCTGCGGCGAAATGATAAAAGCCGCTCTGTGAGGAGCTGTTAACACTTCAATGATATCTTCTGAAGGAATGTTTAACTTTTTTAGGATAGAGGCATATTGCTCTGCTTTTTTCTTATCTGATTCAATAGCTGGTCTGCCACATAGCAACGCTTCTAAATAAGCAAGGCTAAAATGGCCCAATTCCCCCCATACGCATTCTTTAACAGAATCAATATAAGGATGCATGCGGGCCAAAAATTTATTAGTCTTATCAATGTCTGCCTTAGCTTCTTGTTTGAGCCCGGACAAAAGCGTGACATAATTATAAATACCCAGTTCATGGGCATTTTTAATAGCATCTATTATGGAATCCAAAGTAGTCTTTTTACTGATGAGCTTGAGCATTTTAGGTGAGGCATATTCAACACCCCACCTTAACTGCCTGCACCCGCCGGCCTTCATGCTTATTAAAAGGCGTTTTGAAATATTCGGTATTGCCAAAGCGCTCCAGTTGATCTTGGGGACTCTTGCGCGCAATGCCGGGCATAGCCGGTTCAAATATGCCTCGTCCGAATTAATGGCCGCGTCCATGAAATGAAAATAGTTAGTTTTATATTTTTTCGACAAAAAAGCCAGATCATCAGTTACTTTGCCGATATCTTTATGCGCGAGCTTACCCTTATGGATGTAATAGCAGAAAAAACATTTATTCGCGCATCCTCTGCTTATTTCATATGGAAGCACGACTTTACCCGAAGATGAATAACGCCTAAGGTCAAAAAGACCGAAATAAGGCCGTGGCATCTTATTCAGGCCCAGAACGCGGCGCTCATCGGTATATGTGAGGCCTTTATCGGCCCTGAAGATAACGCCTTTTACTGGGCTATTATCGCGCCCCCTGCCTAAATAATCCAAAAGGGAGAACTCGTTGCCATCCTCAAGGAACGCATCTACAAAAGAGAAGACAGCCATTAACTTTCTGGCATGTTTTTTAGGACAATTACCGAAAAAAACGATCTTTGCGCAAGGTTGAGACACTTTCAGGGCCTTAGCCAAACACAGTGAAACTATCAAGTACTGGAGAGAAAATTGTTCAAGCACAGATATGGAAAAAATAAAAAAATCAGCCTTTGGAGAACCTGCATTTACTATGACATTCTTTGTAAAGGCATTAAGGGCATGGTCCGGACATTTCAATAAATGATCAAAACACCTGGAGAATTGGTTGAGAAGGAATAGACCAGAAGCCCAATTTGAAGATGCCGCGCTTGCGTTAATAACATCTACCCTCTGATCGATCAAGCCTAAACGGTATCTTCCTGTTTGCCTTATGAGAGCTGCAAGATTGGCAACATCCAATGCCGGAGATTTGATCATTCCGGGGCCCATAGGAGAGGGTGGCAGCCAAATTATAATATGGGGGCTTTTAGGCATGTAAAGACACGAATTTTCTTAGAGTACAGCAGATTCTGTCGATTTCTTCACCAGAAAGGAATAAGGGGATAGGCAAAGCCAGGGCTGCCTCAGAAACCTCATCCGTTACAGGAAGCCTGGCTGCGGGGTTTACAAAACCGCGAAAATAAGGCATCTTATGAAGAGGTGATCTATACCTGGATTTAGCAATTATGCCTTTTTTTCGCAAGAAAACTTCCAATCGAACGCGATCTTTGGTTAGAATAACAAAATCCCTATACACATTTTTAGCATTTTTTTCAGACTTTTGGACATTAAAAAAAGCGCTAATCTTCTTTTTATAGAGAGAGGCTAAATATACCATCTTTTCATTGATCTCACCTAAAAATGGCAATTTTGCGTTGAGAAAAGCTGCCTCAAAAAGGCCCATGCGGCAAGGCGTCCTGTGAGAAAGAGGGCCAGCAGGGTCATTACTTACTTTTATTAAACCAAGGATTGCCTTGTAAAGAAGTTTATTATTGACCGTGATCAGGCCGGCATTCCCAAAGCAGCCAAAATTTTTATTTGTGTAACAACTGAAACATCCCACGCCAAAATTCCCAACTTTTATACCGTCATATTCGGCCCCGTGGGCATGGCTGGCGTCTTCAATAACAGGCAACCTGTGTTTTCGCGATATCTCCATGATATCTTTCATGGCACATGGATTTCCATGAATATGGACAGCGATAATGGCCCTGGTCTTACTTGTGATATTCTTTCGGATAGATCCGGGCGAAATGGTCCAGGTATCCTTATCAATATCTGCGAAAACCGGTATAGCGTTAAGATTCATGACAGAAAGGCCGGTGGCAATATATGTATAAGACGGAAGGATGACCTCGTCGCCTTTTTTTACCCCTAAGGCGTTAAGCGACAATTCAAGGGCCGTTGTGCCAGAATTAACAGCTATAGCATATTCGGAAAAATTGAATTTTGCGAAACGGGCCTCAAAGCCATTCAAGAACCTTTCCTGGTCATCATCATTGCTCAATCCAAAGACTTCCCGGAATTGTTTTATGGCCACAGGCAAAAGGAACTTATTTTCACGGCTGTAATCTTCGAAGGGTATATCCATACTACCTCATAATAGTTGAAAAAAATTGAATTGCTATTTTTACAAGATCTGTATTGGCCACAAGAGTGCCGACCATCATAAAAGGAGCGAACGGTATTATTTCGCCCGTTTCAGAAACCTTAGGGATGCCATGGGATCTACTTTTTAACAACTCAGACTGGGTCAATATATTCAAAAAATAAAAAAAGAGGGTGAATTTCAAAATACGTAAAAAATATGCCAAAAAAGAACTAATATGGAAAATATTGGACTGAAAAATGACCCTTGCTACGATACCGATCGCGACAGCCGACAGAATAATATGCTTTTTTTTTTGAAACCGGTCCATGAAACGTTCTACGGTGCCATAAAATATAAAAAGGATGATTATTTTAGCGTATACATCATACTTGAATTTTAATATATCCATAAAGGGCCAGATAAGCCAGGGAGTGACAAAAGAAATGTGCATCCTTTCCGTAAGAAAAATTTTAAATATCTTGTTCATATGGAGGCCTTTTAACAAGGCTGACTTATCTTTATAGTAAAAAAACCGCAATATCGTGACTATCAGGATAGCTAGCATGCTTAACAGGAAGATCGACAGAAAAATCGGCATGCAGGGAAAAGGGAAAATAGCAATATAACGGTCGACCGGCATTAAAAACGCGTATGTCGCAAAAAGCTTGCCATCTCCTGCGCCCCAGAGATTTGCCCAATAAAAAGCAAAACCTGTCGCGGACGCGAACAATATGTTCGCTGCAAAAAGATATGGGCCTATTATAAGCCCTTTGCCAAGGAACATCTGTAACGCGTAAACACAGATACCTGCCAGAATAGCGAAAAAAAGATACCTGTTCATTATGAGATGCGATCTCACGTCTGAAAAAGTAGTCAAGACCCCCAACAAAACAATGATCGGGTAAAAATAGTAGATTTCTGCGATCTGCATAGTCTTATTATATTTGTGATACGACAATTAGCAAGAAAAATTCACGGCGAAACTCCATTCCTTGAAATATTCGCTTATGGGTATATAATATCCCTACTAAAATGAGAATAGTTTGCCCTCTGCCAAGCGATTACAATGTGACACAACTTCTAGACCTGGGAGTAAGAGATTATTACTTTGGTTACATCCCGGCCTTTTGGAGCAAAAACCATTCTTTGATAAATTCGATAAACAGGAGATGCACGCCTGAGTCGCAATCTTGCGAAAAACGCGTAAAAAGCTTCTTAAAGAATAGCGGCAATAAAGGCCTTAACCTATACGCAACTTTTAACGCGCCCTTATATACAACAGAGCAGATCACAAAAATACTTTCAGCGCTTGACGGCCTGTTAAAGATCGGACTTAGAGGGGCCATCGCGACTGACCTAGGCCTTATCATAACTGCCAGAGATTATTTTCCTAAACTAGAGATACATGCCAGCTGCGGAACAGTATGCCTGAACTCAGGAACTATGTATTTCCTATCAAAATTAGGCGTACAGCGCATAATACTATCCCGTTCTCTTGCGCTTAAAGAGATCAGGGAGTTATGCGCCGATGCTCGCGGCATGGAGCTTGAGATCATCCATCAGGATGCGCCCGGCTATTGCATAAATATTGACGGCTTATGCACGCACCACCATACAAATGTCAGGCCCTGCGACGAGCAGAAGCTTTTTGCCAAAGGAATGCCTATGACTATCCCAGTGGCATCGTATTCAAAGCTCTACTGGCTATACAAATACGGCGTCAGTCATATAAAATTACTGGAAAGAGGCATGACGTCCGCCCAATTATTAAAAAAACACAAATTTTTAATAACACTTATAAATAACCTAGAGGCGCTAAAACCAAAATCGTTAAACGCATGGAAAAAGTCGTTTTACTGAACAACTGGAAGCACATCAAAGATAAGTTGTCCGGAATGGGCCGCATTTACTTTGGCAGCGAATTCTGCGACTATATTCTCCCTTCGCCAAAAGACGTTGATAGGCTCATTAAAATGAGAAAAGATACAAACATCGCTTTTAGCATTGTCACGCCATATCTGAACCAACGCAGGCTTACGCAACTCACAAAGCTTTTAATTTTTATCAATGTGCATACACCTGAAATTGAGGTCATCGTAAATGACTGGGGAGTGCTTCATATGCTATATACGCGTTTTCCACGATTGCAAGCCGTTCTTGGGCGAGTATTGAGCCGCCAGAAACGCGGCCCCTTCGTCAAGGTACGTTCTGAGTTCGTTCAGATAGAAAAATTGGGCCTTAAAAAAACGGACCAAATATACTTGAAGTCTTCTATCCTCCAAAATGATCATATTGTCAGACTGGCTAAAGAATATAAGATCAAACGAATAGGGCTTGATAATACCCGACAAGGAATTATTTTTGAAAATAAAGGATTTTCAATAGATCTTTATTATCCTTATATCTATATCACTACGTCAAATTATTGCATGACCGAAATGATAGAAAGAAAAAGGGAACTTTTTGTAAAAACTGACGCTTGTCGGCGCTTTTGCTTCAATTCGGGCCTTAATAAGATCAAAATAGGAGAGGAGTGGGTATATCTTTTTGGGAACACCCAATTTTACCCAAACGATACCACTTCTATGCGCGGTATTCCCAAATATGTAAACCGTCTGATAAAAGTCTCTTTTTAATAAAATGGCCAACTTTAAACAAACGACCTATTGCCCTAACCTCTGGAAAGAAGCCTACATAGATGACAAAGGGGACGTTTACGGCTGCTGCGTAAAAAAACCACATGTATTGGGGAATATATACAAAGAAAAGCTGGAAGATATCTGGAACAACAAAACCTTATATTTATTCCGAAAAAAGTCCCTTGCCGGACAATTGTCATGTTTTAGCAGGTGTACCCTTACCAGGAGCAAAACAGAACATCCGTATAACTCGCCGACCGCGCCTTTCAGCAGTTTAGAAAATCTAAGCATCCGCTTCGGACAAGCCTGTCAGCTTCAATGCATAATGTGCTCTCTGGACCACAAGGACAAAGGATCTCTGGACCTCAAAAAGATCCTTCCTAATCTTGACCTGACGCATATCAAACTTATCTGTATGCAGGGAGGAGAACCTCTTTTGATCAAGGCGGCAAAAGATTTTTTTGATCATGCCTATTCTCTTGAAAAAAAAGTTTCATTTCTTACGAACGGGCTATTGATCAATGATGAATGGGCTAAAAAAATATCCATCTGTTCCCCTTTTGTGTATTTTTCAATTAACGCAGCGACAAAAAAAACGCACGAGTTAATAAATAAAGGATCAAAATGGGAAGTCGTCCTAAAGAACATACAAAGAGTCAGGAGCGCTAGAAAAAAATACTATTCCAAGATCAGGATATTCGGCCACATAACCATTGTGATAGAAAACCTGCCGGAGATCCCGCTTTTTATAGAAAAATTCAAACGATTAGGTTTTGATATGATCAACTTCGGATTTGATTCATCAGTGCCGTTATACCTTGCATCGCATCTTAAAGAGATGTTATATTTAAGGATAAAGATCCGCAAAGCTTTAGAAGACTCCTGCGATTGCGACAAGATTGACCTGCATCAGTTAAGCATTCTGGGCCTTGCTTAATTCGCTATTTACAAACATATAAGTTTTGTTATAATAAGGCAATATTTTTGAATAAACAAAGGAGCACAATGGAAAAGAAAAGCATAAAAGACATACCTATAAAAGACAAAAAAGTGATCATGCGCGTGGATTTTAACGTTCCCCAGGACAAAAAAACAGGGGTTATTACAGACGACACGCGCATAAAAGCGGCCCTGCCTACCATAGAATATATACTAAAAAACGACCCTAAGAAACTCATTCTTATGACCCATCTGGGAAGACCAGACGGACAAGTCAAGGGAGAGCTTAGGCTTGACCCAGTGGCTAATAGGCTCTCTGAGCTCCTTAAAACACCCGTAAAAAAACTTAATGACTGCGTAGGCGCAGAAGTGGCCAAGGCTATTGATGGAGCAAAAGAAAAGGTCATTTTGCTTGAAAATCTTAGATTCCACCCCGAAGAAGAGCAAAATGATGCCAATTTTGCGAAACAGTTAGCTTCGCTTGCTGATATTTACGTCAATGATGCCTTTGGAACAGCGCACAGGGCGCATGCCTCCACAGAAGGAATCGCGCACGACCTGCCTGCAGTAGCCGGTTTT
>Ga0051987_10000287_pt1 | contig 28365 bp, 27 predicted proteins | sample CryGey08umfilter_2_FD_58083 | JGI IMG/M metagenome (GOLD analysis project Ga0051987, IMG submission 58083) | Groundwater microbial communities from aquifer in Utah, USA - Crystal Geyser 4/10/14 0.8 um filter | ecosystem: Environmental > Aquatic > Deep subsurface > Groundwater | place: USA: Utah... | reverse complement strand
AAGAAAGGATAAAATGGTACCACTCGATCAGAAAAGAAGGGGCGAATTTTTTGATAAGAGATTTGAAGCTGTTCATATTCTATATCTTAATGCAAATTCAAAGATTATGGAAACAGGATTCTAAATAGCTATTCGCGATTCCTGATTCGTGATTCCTTGTTCTGTGACTAAAATTTGCGATTCGCGAATCAGGAATCGCGAATCACGATAAAAAAATCCGCCAAACGCATTGCTGCGAATGGCGGGATATAACGTTCGATTAATTCCTGTTCTTAAGGCAGGGCTTTAGACAGTGCGGTAATCCGGCATCACTCCGCCCTTTAGGTAAGTTAGATCAAATCCGATTTGGGCAAGATGATGGGATTGACGCTCCAGCTTTGTTCCCATTTTGGAAACATGGCGGAGATAGAGCTCAGGACTCTTGATGGGATCCGGAACCACGTAACGTTGCACCCCTTCGCCTTGCGGCATAATTGGCGCAATACATGGTCCATAAGTCTCGGCAAGGCGAGCCAGGGGAATTACTTCCTCCACGCCGGCAATTTGGTAAAAAACTTCGCCTTTGTCTGGATGCCAACCGCGCACATATTCAGCAATACGGTCGTCAGCAATCGGTTTGGCAGCACGCAGATCGAATCCGCCCACGGTAAGCAAGGAGAGGTTATGCCACATGGCGAAAGTGTTTGCGATCCGACCTTCAAGAATGGACTGGGTCAATTCGTTAATCGCCACACCAACGGCCAGGGCACCTTTTGTCGCGGCAAATACCATTTGATCCGTAGTTTCGGTGTTCAGGTAGCTGAACGCTTCGGGTGAGACAATCATACTGTAGTCTATGCCCCGGCGCGACTGCAAACCAATGCCATGGTTTAGAATGCCACAGAACAAATCTCCGTGGCGAACTTCACTGATCGGTACCAGTACACCGTTTACTTTCTTGGGCACTGCTTTGCGCAAAGCCGACGTGGTTTTTCCACAATCTGACTCGTAGCGGTTGTCCGCCCAGACCAGCACGTCAATTGCTTTCAGAAAGCGATGACCAAACACCGATACACCGGCTGCCCGTTCCACTAATTCGCGAACCATTTCAATCCGATTGGAAATGTCGGCCTCCTTCTGGGCAAATACCCTTAAGATAAGACCGAAGCTGGTTCGTGACAGGAACGCTTCCATGCTCATGTTTTGTTGACTCATTCTTCCTCCATTCATTGCCTGCCAGCGGCGCACGGCGGCTGGCGGGGTTTCAGGTGGTTGATTGTAACTGTTTGGTACTGCGGTTTTTCTATATATTCATATAAAAAAGAACGGGAATAAAAGAACTGGTTATGGTAGTATATTTTTTGTTTATTGTCAATGGTTCGGCAGAGCCTCTGAATTCAAGCCATAATACACTGTGCAGAGGGGGTGTGGAATGAGTAATGAGTTTAAGGAGTGAGGCATGGGGAGTAAGGTTTTAATACACGCTCCTTTATCCGCACTCCGAAACGCACTTCACGTTCCCCATTCCCTATTCCCCAAATAATAAAACGCCATTGGTTAGGCGCTATACATTACAAGAAAAAAATTATTCCGTTGTTCTTAGAATTTTTCTGGTTTTTTGACAATCGTCTTTAATTGTTTTGATTAATTCTTTTTTTGATTGATCGGTTTTTAATGGCCTGATTTTCTTTATTAAAATAACGGAAAACCATTTTCCATAAATAATTTTATTAAAATCCAGAATGTGGATTTCTAATTTTGGTTTTCCGTCAGCAACAGAAGGAATGCCCAGCACGGCCACTCCCTGATAATTTTTTTTAAGCACCCGCACTCGGGCGGCGAATACCCCTCTGGGAATCTTTCTATTTTTCGGCCGGTTTAAATTAGCGGTGGGGTATCCCAACTTGCGCCCCAGGCCATCACCACGAATTACTTTGCCTTGGAATTTGGTATGCATGGAATAGGAAATTAGGAGATTAGCTTGTAGCCTGTAGGAAGTAGCTTCTTAGAATTTTCTAAAAAGCTACCAGCTAATAAGCTAAGAAGCTAATTTTAATCCATCACTCCGGCCGCAACATTGATCCCGCCGGTAAAGGTTTCGGCTAAGCCGTAAAATTCTTCTAATATCGTCGAGCCGGTGGGATTAAACACCCGAATTAGCGGGCTGCTTTGAGAGCCGATGCTGGTGATTATTTCATCTTTGCCGTCTTGATTGGTGTCACTGCTGGCAATAAATATTCCGCCGTGAAAACTAGAATCAAAGGCAAAGAAGCCGTTAGTCACTCGGGGAATGCCAAAACGATCAAACGCTCTCACTTGGGGTCCGCCGCCAGTACCAGGCGAGGTGATAATTTCATCTTTGCCGTTGCCGTCTAAATCGCCAATGCCTACCCTGACTCCTCCTCGAAAAGCCGAGTCATAAGGAAAGAAGCCGGGAGTAAAGATTGGTTGTCCCAAGTAATTGAAAGTTCGAACGTGGGGGCCGCTGCCTGGCCCGGTGCCGGTGATTATTTCATCTTTTCCGTCTCGGTTTAAATCGCCGGCCGCCACATAAACTCCGTTGCGAACGTGCTCAGCGTAGGCAAAGAAACCCGGGGAAAACACCGGCGTACCAAAACGATTAAAGGTTCGCACGTGGGGGCCTGATCCCGCGCCGGTTCCTGTAATGATTTCGCCATAACCATCGCCGTTCAAATCACCGACTGCCACATAAACTCCGTTGCGGACATATTCCGCGTAGGCAAAGAAACCGCTGGTGAATTTAGGATTACCATTCAGGTCAAATATTCTTACTTGGGGTCCGCCGCCGGGGCCGGTACCGGTGACAATTTCATTTTCCCCGTCATTATCTAAATCACCGACAGCCACGTTTATCCCGCCTCGGAATGTTTCGGAATAAGCAAAGAATTGAGAAACTAGTGTCCCGTCCGGGTTAAATATCCGCACCTGGGGACCGCCACCGGGGCCGGCTCCGACAATAATATCTGCTTCCGGATAATAAGTTACCGTTAAAACATCCGAGAAATCGCTTTCGTTGCCTAAATCATCCACTGTTTTAACTTTGTAGTAGTAAGTTACCTTTTGCGTATTGTAAACGGAACTGTCCGCATCTAAATATTCGGTATCAGCTATATCAGAAGAATTTAATTTAATATAGTCGCCCGCGGCTTCGGTAGACCAATAAACATCATAGTGATCGGAATAAGCATCGCTATTATCCCAAGCAACCGTCACTCCGCCCGGTTCAAGGGAAGCGGCAAGGTTATCCGGAGCTTCCGCTTCTAGGTCAATAATATAAGTGAAAATTTCCGAAGTATTAGTGACGTTTCCGGCAAAATCTCGGGTTTTTACTTTAAAATAGTAGCTTTGATTATCTCCCGAAAGACCGCTCGCAGAAAAGTTGGTACCGGTCTGAAAATCTCCGGCCGTTACCGGATTGGCGTTAGAGGTGGTTCCAAAGTAAACGTAATAACCCTCCACGCCAACATTATCATCGGCGCCGCTCCACTCGAAATAGACGCTGGTATCATCATAGCGCGTTGATTCATCATATTCCGTGTTCTTGGTACTGCTGGAATAAGCTTTGATGGTTGGATTGGTCGGATCAACCACGTCGTCACCCAAAGAAGCGAAGGCGGCTTGAATATCCAAACGGCCATAGCCATAAGTGGTGTCATAACCGTTTGATCCCAAATCAGTGGCGGAATCCTGAAGCGTATCTTGAATACTGTCAGCGGCCACTCCGTAAGCTAAAAGCAAAGCCACTGCGGCGGAAACGTGCGGAGTCGCCATGGAGGTTCCTTCAAACCCGTAATAATCAAAGGAGTTGCAATCAGGCGCGTTATCGCAGGTCTGCTGGATTATCAGATCAACGCCTTCTCCGCCGGGAGCTACCAGGTCAATGCCCGTTCCCGTATTGGAATAAGCGGTGATTGAATCGCTGGAATTGGATGCCCCGACCCCAATCACGTCGCTATGCCTGGCGGGATAAGCAATGGAGTTTTCTCCATCGTTGCCGGTGGCCGCCACTAAAATCAAACCGGCGTCCCGAGCGTCTTCGCAAGCTTGGTCTAAAGCATCCACTTGAGCGCTGGAAGAAAGGCTCATGCTAATTACATCAGCGCCATTATCAACGGCAAATTCTATTCCTAAAATAATATCCGAAACCCAGCCCGAACCATTTTCGTCTAATACTTTGATGGGCATAATAGTGGAATTATAAGCGATACCGGCCACTCCAATACTGTTGTTGGTGCTTTGAGCAATGGTGCCGGTCACGTGAGTACCATGGCCATTATCGTCATTGGCATGGGAATCGAGATTGACATAATCATAACCGTCCACGAAATTAGTTTCTTCCAAATCGGGGGCTTGAATGTAAGAACCATAAGTCTCGTAAGCCACTCCGGTATCAACAACCGCTACCACTATATCTGGATCGCCGCCATACTTAGGAGTAGTATCATCATAATCCCAAGCGCCTTCGACATTAATGGTGTCAAAATCCCACTGTTCCGAGTAAAGAAGATCATTCGGCGACCATTCCGCTTTTGCCCGGTAATCCGGTTCGACGGTTAATACTACCGGGTTGTTCTGATAATCGGCCATTATCTTTTCCAGCTGTTCCGAAGAATTAAAGGTCATGCGGTAAGTGGTTCCCCGAGCGCTTAAAGCGTGCCGGGCGCCGGGGAAAAGCGGATCGATTTTGTTTAACTGATATTTGTTGTTCAAATATTCCACTGAGGGCAAATTAATTTTAGCGCTTTCGACATTGACTGATTTTTTTATTTCCGGGCGGAATTTAACTAACAGCGTTTGGGGCCGATATTCCCCCTGGATCGGATTAGGTGAAGCGGCGGCTGGCCGGGCGGCCGAATCAAAATAAAAAAATAGCGTCAAGAAACTGACGGCTAAAATTGTTGAGTATAAATAGATTCTCTTAGGCATGTTTTTTAATTAAAAATTATGTTTTTATTATAGCAGAATCTCTGTATTAAGCGTAGGCGAGAATAGGCAATTCTAAAATCTCTAGCTCAATAGGAATGATTATTTAGTAACTTGGTGCGAATTTATTAGACCTCCCCTAACCCCTCCTTAGTAAGGAGGGGAAATATAAGGTTTCCTCCCCTTGCCAAGGGGAGGAGAGGAGGGGTCGGTAATATTGACCGATTCGAATTTTGCGTTAGAGAGTTGGATCCAGCATACATATTCTCGCCTACTGTTTTTGACCCGCTTTATTTGCTGTTTTCTTTCAACCACTCTAAATAATTTTTCTCAACCTGATTAATCCGCCACGAACAGATGCAGGGCACTTCATAGCTGTGCATTTTTTTCACTAAAGATTTTACCTTGGGAAAATTTTCTTTCCGAGTCTTTAGAATCAGGGCGTATTCTTTATCCAGCACCAATTTTTTCTGCCACCAATAGATCGATTCCATGGGAGAATAGTTGGCGCAAGCCGCTAAATGCTTTTTTACGCAGGCCATTCCGATTTTTTTGGCTTCCTGCCGAGTGGAACAAGCGATATAGACAAAAATCATAGTTGGTCTAAATCAAAATATTGCTTAAGTTCCCTGATGATTAAAGTTATTCTACGGCAGTGCTGTTCTAAAACGGCAATTTTTTCCGCTGATCCGATTCTTTCTTCCCTGAAGTTTTGAAGAGTAATAATGGTGTTCTCGGCATGGATTTGAGCCAAGTCAAACTGTCGGCTGGCCATCCAGGGCTGGTTGAACTGAAGGATAATTCCTTCCGCTATCTTCAAACCAATTTTATAACTGTCGTAGCGGAATTCTTCGATTTTGATTTTGGCAACGCCTCTCTGCTCCAGCTCGGTATTAAATTCCGTAACCAGGTTATTCGTTTTTAAAATTTGTTCCAAAAGATAAGGGGGAATTTCTAAATCACCCTGTTCCCCTTCCGGAGAGTTCGTGCGCCAATGACCATCGCCAGCCGGCCAATTCGGATAGCTTTTTCTGATCGGGTCGGGGCGGGATAAAAGATTATTTTTGGTGTTGTCTTGCCATTCATCCCTTAAAAAAATTCCCCTGGCCGTATCTAAAAAAAGCTTGGGTAAGTTCCCCAGAACCCGCCGCGGAGTTTCATCGATTCGGATGTATTTGGTTAGTCGCATTTTTAGCTTATTAAGTTCGATTGTTCTGCTGTTTTATGGTTTTTTTACTGGTATTATTATATTGCTGTATTGTTATATTGTTTTATTGTTTTTTAAGAATTAACAATTCAGCAATAAAACAATATAACAATCAAACTAACAATCGAGCGATCGAACAATTGAGCAATAATCTAAAGTCTAAAAAGCTAATTCCTAAAAAGTTATTCTTCAAACTTCTTCTTAATAATTTCCACCTTGTTTTCTACTTCTTTTAATCTGGCCTTAAGCTCACTGGCTAGTTCCAGCCCCCGCTCGAACTTTTTCAGACCGGATTCTAAATCAACGGTTTCATTCTCGAATTCCTCGGTGATTTTTTCCAGTTCCGCAAAGGCTTCGGCAAAGTTCAGCTTCGATTTTAAGACAGTTTTTTTCTTCATGGTTTTAGTTATAATTAGTTAACCCCGTTACTTGACCGTAAGGTATTATACCCCGTGGTAAGTACGGACGACTACTGCGGCAACCCCGCGACTAAGGACTGTCGGGTATTCAAGTAACGGGGTTAACCTTTGAGTTGATGTTTCCTTTCGCCAAGCGAGTGGTGATACTGTCGCCGGATCGAACTTCTTGGCTATCCTTAATAATTTTCTGCTTATCCTTAAGATATGTCAAACTATAGCCCCGCTCCAAAGTAGCCTGCGGAGAAAGCGTGGCAATCAAGCGTTCTTGAACGGCCAGACGTTCTTTAATAGTTTCCAGAACGGAAGAAAATTTTCCACTGATTCTTCCCAAGTGACTCTGCAGTCTTTCTTGCTGCCATAGGAAATTCTGAACAAAGGAACGCCAATTCTGGCCCAGCTTTTCGTAAAGATAAACAAATCTGTCTCTTTGATCCTGGATTCCTTTTTCCAACAGAAAAACTTTTTCGGTTATTGCTTCACCGGTTTTTTCTAACAGGGAAGAAAAATTGCTTTCTATTTTGCCGGTTTCCCAATCTATGGTATTAATAATTTCTCTTTTATCGGGAACCGCAATTTCAGCGGCATTAGAAGGAGTAGAAGCCCGTTGATCGGCTGCTAAATCCGCCAGAGTAATATCCCTTTCGTGACCAACGCCGCAAACCACCGGAATGCGGGAAGCAAAGATCGCCCGAACTACCTCTTCGGAATTAAAAGACTGTAGATCTTCCAAAGAGCCGCCGCCTCTGGTTAAAATGATTATTTCGCTATCCTGTTCTCGATTAAGATATTCCAAAGCCTTAACGATTTGGGCAATCGAGCCGATCCCCTGGACCGCCACGGGAAAGAATTTAATGATCAGCCCGGACCAGCGATTTTTAAGAATTCTCAGCACGTCGGTATAAGCGGCGGCATCTGGAGAGGTAACTAAACCGATGCGGGAAGGGAAAGGAGGAAGAGTTCTTTTTCTTTCCGGGGCGAACAATCCTTCTTGCTCCATTTTTGTTCTCAATGCTTCCAAGGCCCGCCTTAACGCCCCCTCGCCCACTAATTCGATTTCTTGCACTCTGATATGAAAGCCGCCCGAGCCTTTGAATAAAGAAGGGGTCCCTAAAACCCTGATTTCCGCTCCATCTTCCATCGGAACTTTCAGTTCCCAGAAAAGCATAAAACACAAGATTCGGGATTCTTTATCCTTTAGTTCAAAATAAACCAGATTGCCTTTGGGCTGGCGAAAGTTGGTTACTTCGCCCTGGATTACAACGGGCCCGATTGTTTCGCTTAAATAATCCCTGATTGTTTGGACAAATTCGGAGACGGAGTAGATTTTCATTTAAGATATTGTTATATTGTTTTATTGTTAAAATTGTTGCTGACAAACAAATAAGTCTAAAAACAATAAAGCAATTTAACAATAAAACAATTAATTCTGAGGATAATTCTTCGATTTTTTAACCACTAAATAGATTGTCTGAAAAGTCGTGATAATGGAAAGAATGGCCGTAAAAATAAACAGATAGGCGGCGGTCGTTAAACTGAAAGCGGCGGCCAATAGAGCGATTAAAAATAAGGGGTACATTTCCGAGCGGTGTAAAATGCGCCAGATGACTTTTTCGGTAGGATCGGGCACCGCCTTACGATGGTTGGCATAAGCCACGGTAAAAGTGGGCATTAAGGCGAAGTAAGCGCCAATCACCACCCACCAGGAAAAAGAAAACAAGATATCAGGCATTGCTAAAAAAAGAAAACTGAAAATCAGAAGAAAATCGACAAAACGATCGACCGTACCGTCAATAAAAGCTCCTAAATAAGTGCTTTTGTCCTGACAGCGGGCGACCGCTCCGTCAATGGAATCCAGAAATCCGGATAATAAGAAACAAACTACGCTCCAGATAATACTATGCCGCCAAACCAAATAGAAACCCGCTATCGCCGGGATAACAGAAATAATTGTCCAAACATTCGGCCGGGAAGAAACTTTCGCCAGCACCCTTCCCATTCTCAATGTTACTCGATCGGGATTTAAAAATTCTTTGATCATGGGTTAATTATAAATAGTTATTGGCTTTAATACAACAAAGGCCCGGTCAAACGCCGAGCCCATACCCGCGGAATTTGATGAATCTTAACTTGCCAGCGGACAGCCAGGATTGCGCATCATCCAGGACCAGTCAAAAAGATTATAATACGGATCACCAGGAAAACTAGATTGATATTCGCAAGCTTCAAATATTCCACAAAAATAATCACTGCATGTCAGGTAAGTTGGACGGCTAAATTCATCCGCAAGCCGAGGCGGCAAACCAGTATAATCCGTACTCCCATTCTTCCAAATGTTATTTATTATAACGGCGTATTGACCGTCATTAAAACCGAGAGGTGGACCTATGGTTACAAACTCATAAAACTTGTCTGCATGATAGGGCGAAACGGAAAGGCGGTCACTGACAAGCAAACCCCAAGATAAACTTGTTAACCAATCCGGTATTCGCTGCAATATTCCATTTTGATCGACATAAAACCATTCGTGGCGGGAAGTACTTACTGTCTGTCCTTTAAAATGAGTACTTCCGAGATTTGCGTACCAACCGTATGCGACATTATCAAGCCAGTTGTTTAATACGCTAATAGGCGTATTGTGATCGACATGAAATTGGATTTCATCGCACCTGGCATTTCTGCTCCAACGCATAACGTAAGATTGATTAATCGCTCTTGTATTGTCGGGATTTAAAGTATACACATGATTAGCATCTTTTTCCGCTACCGTATTAACTAAAATGCAGTCGCCGGCTTCTAAGAATTCAGTGCCTAAACCTTGAGGCGGTATCCATGGGGAGGCATTGCTTTGTTTTACTGAAACCAAAAATAAAACAAATAAAATTGACGTTACTGAAATGATTTTTTTCATAATGAATTGATATTAATAAACCTAACTTGCCAGCGGACAGTCGTGGTTACGCAGCATCCAGGACCAGTCCAGAAGATTTTCGTAAACGCGACTTTCCAAATTCCAACCATCTAACTGACAATTATCAAAAACACCATTATAGCCAAAAGGATGGCCTATATAATGATAAGCATCTAAGTAATTAAGATTTGTTATAAGGGTAGCGGGCAAACCAGAGTCAGTTATAGAAGCGTTATTTTTCCAAATATTATTAATCTGAGTTTTGTACTGACCATTATTGAAATTTAATGGAGTGCCAATAGTCACATTATTGTAAAAAGCGTCAGTAAGTGAAGGATTTACGGAAAAACGATCGTCCAATAATAGACCAAATGACCAAGCCGTTAATATATCAGGTATTCTGTGTACTCCGTTTTCGTCAATGTAAAACCATTCATGCCTTGAAGTGCTAATTGTCTGATGATTAAGGTGGGTGGCACTAATATTTTTGTACCAGCTAACAGCTATTTGACCAAGCCAATTATTCAAAGTAGTAAGAGATGTATTGTGATCAACGTGAAACTGCAATTCGTCGCAACGGGCATTACGATTCCAATAATTAATATATGCAGAATTTAACTGAACGGTAAAACCAGGATTAAGCGTGTAAATATGCGTGGCGTCTTTTTCCGCTATGGTATTTATCAATGTGCAATTACCTATTTTTAAATCATCAGTATACGGATAGTTTGGCGATTTCCAAGTAGAGGCAAGAGTCATTGAAGCAAATAAAAAAACTCCTATTCCAATTAGGAGGCTATAACGATATCTAAACATATTATTTCCATTTAAGAATAAAGTAGTTTAGAGAACGCCTAAATTCAACTTACAATAGGTTTAAATATGTGTCAAATCAGAGATTCAAAACGGCAATCCGATCAACGTTTTCGGTAAAGCCTTGTTGCGTGCCAATCAAAACCAGCCGCCGGATTCCTTGCGGCGCTCCACGGTATAAGTGGCATCTTGGTTGCGGATAATGGTGTAGTTTTTCTTTTTATCATCTTCGAACTGGGCCGCGCCGTTCCTTTTGGCTTGATCGAAAAAAACTTCCGCCTCTTGGTAGTCCAGGTGATGATCCAGATAGTTAATGCCGTTCAAGGCATCGTCTTCACCGGAAACGGTATGGCCATGCACGTCTCTTTTATGCTCGCTCATTGGATTATTCTTAATTATTAACCAGGGTTTTGATAATACTCAGAGCTTCGCCCAAAGTGCTGGCTTCGTAATCTTTTTGCCGGCAAACTTCGTTGACATAGAAAGAATCCGCTCTTCTTAACCAGATTGCTTTTAGGTTGGGCAGCTGCTGTTTGATTTCGTCTATTTCTTTGCCTCGGTCATTGATTACCACCATATTGGAATCCTGATCCATCTTTAATAAATCCGCTTTGGATTCTTTGGTATCAATTATCTTATTAAAGTATTCTTTGATCCAGCTGGCTTCGATCTTGGATTGCTGGAGTTCATCTTGACCGAAGGTTAACAGATAAACAGAAATATTCGGAATATTCTTTATGGTTTTTAGAAAAAACAAACTGTCCGGATAAAGGAAATCTTTGGCGGAATCGACTATTTCTTGAAAACTCAAAATCAAATCATTTTCATCGATCCTGCTATTTTGAGCTAAGATTTTTAGATGCTCGTGATAATTATAATAACCCAGCTGCTGCTTGATGGCAAAATAAGTGTCATCGAATTGCTGAGCGGTAATTCCAAACAAGGCGAAGCGATCTCTTAACGCTTGCTTGAAATCTTGCGCATTAAATAAAGTATGATCAAAGTCTAAAATTATTTTCATTGCTTTGTTTTGGAAACAACCCGCATAATCATCTTAGCAAGCTTTTTAGGGTCGTGTCTAATAGCGGTCCGCTTTAATAAAACATCGCCTTTTTTCTGCCGATAGCCTGTTTTTGCCAAAAGAGGAGCGCCGATTGTTTTATAAGATAACCTGGATAGGTTTTCTTTATCTGTTTTTAAGGGAGATTCATCTTTTAATTGATATTTCTTCAGCAAACTCGGCGGAAAGCTAGACGTATTATAAATTACGTAATCAATGGCCCTTGGGCCGGCGTACTGTTCATAAAAAGCGACTAGTTCAAAAAGGGTTAAATTATCGGTCTGCCCTTTTTTATTCATTAAATTGGCAATCAGAATTACCGACGCTTTGGAATTTTTTACCGCTTGTTTTATTCCTTCAATCAAAAAGTTGGGCAGGACGCTTCGCAAAGGATTACCGGGACAAATGATAATTACTTGCGCTTCTTTTATTGCCTTTAGCGCTTGGGGATTGGCTTTGGCTTTGCGAGTCAATCCTAATTTTTTAAAGTGGTATCCTTTTTTCTCAAGCAGTCCCAATTGGTCTTCTTTTACCAATTTCCGGCCGTTCTTTAAATAAGCCACTAAGTCAGTAAAATCTAGAGTGACCGGAATAACGTTTCCTTCTACGGAAAATAGTTTTTTAATTATTTGAATGGATTTTTCGAAATCGCCAGTCGCTTTTTCTAAAGCGGCTAAAAACAGGTTTCCTAAACTGTGCCCTTTTAAACCGCTGCCGGCGAAGCGGAAGTTAAAAAATTCTCGATCGGCCGGTTCAGCGTTAGAGAGCGCCAGCAGCGCTTGCCGAACATCTCCCATGGGGTGGACTTTGTATTTTGCAGTCAGTTTGCCCGTCGATCCGCCGCTATCAGTCATGGTTACGATAGCGGAAAGCTGAACGGGATATTTTTTTAATCCCAAAAGGACCTGGGAACTGCCCGTCCCCCCGCCGATAGTGACAATTTTGATTCCCGTCTTTTTCATAGAAACAGTTTCGTAACCATTTCCTAGAACTATTTGAAATGCTGGCTCAGAAAATTGCTTACCGAAATGATATCTTCCGGCCTGGTGAATTCCAGCCAATAATCCTTAATTTTTTTTATCTTTACCTTATTTTCTTTTGCTAATAAGGAAATGGCGTCGGTTATTTCGTATTCGCCCCGAGAAGAAAGGGAGATTTTTTTCACAACTTGGAATATCTCCGGCGTGAATTTATACATTCCTGTGTTAACTAAATTTCCCATAGACTCATTTGACTTCTCCACTATTTTTTCCAGTAAATCCTCACGCTCAAGTCTTGAGTGCGAGGATAAATCTTTTTCCTTAGCGACTAAAACCCCGTGAGTTTCGGGATGCTCATCCACTATTCCCGCAATATAGTTATAATGGTCATCAATCATCAGTTGCTTTATGTCAGCCACGGAATATAAATTATCCCCGCAGACTGACAAAAAATTTTTGTTCTTAATAAGATGCTCCGCGCATTTAATGGGGCAAGCGGTGCCGTATTCTTCTCCGACAAAATCGGATTGATTCAAAATGGTGATATTGGGATCGTATTTTTTGATAAATTTTTCCAGAACTTCTTTTTTGTACCCGATCACGATGATAATTTCTTTTAACCCGGCTTCCTTCAAATTTTCCAAAAGATAGTAAAGAAAAGGATGTCCCCTCACTTCGATCAAGTGCTTGGGCTTGTCTTTGGTAAGATGTCTCATCCGTTTGCCTTGTCCGGCAGCTGATATTATGACTTTTTTAATCATTGCAGTTATTACTTATAAAAAAGTTACCTTTTTGGGGTAACGCATTTATAATAGAAGATAGAGCTGTTTTTGGCAAGATGAACGCATTATCCCGAAGACGGGCAAACGTTTGTCCGCCCTCGGGTTGAAATTATTATTTCTTGAACCGTCTGCCAATTTGATACAGCTTGTACCAAAAAGGTTTAATTACCATATCAAGAGCGCCCGGACTATTAACCTGAAAACCGCCGAAACTCCGCTTGAACCGAGAGATTCCCGCCCATTTGTGATTGGATTCATTTTCAGGAGCAACGCCGCCGAAATCATAATATTTTTTTCCTTCTTTTTTGGCATCTAAAATGGCCTGCCAATGCAAAAGGTAAGGAGCCATGACATTGCGGTATTCATTGGACGATCCGCCATGGAGATAAGTTGCCGTATCACCAAAGGAAAGCATTAAATTTACGGCGAGGATTTTTTGATTGTATTCTGCCTGATACAATTTTGCCATTTTTTGTCGTGCTAACATTTCAATCATCTTCAGATAATAGGATTTCGGATGGGTTTTAATATCATTCCTTTCCGCCGTCTCTTGGGCCAGCGCAAAAAGTCGATCAATCTGTTTTGAATCATCACTGACTTTAATTTTCACTCCTTTTTTTTGCGCCAGCCGGATATTATAGCGGGTCTTCTGCTTCATTCTTGCTAAAATCCCTTCTTCGGTGCCGTCAAGATCAAGGAGCCAATTGTTTTGGGGCTGAACTGCTTTTGCTTCTTTTAATGCCAAGTTCTCTTTCAATTCTTCGAACTCCTTTTTACTGACCGGCGGCTCGAATTTTATGAAAATTACCTTTTCGTTTTTACTAATCTCCTTCAATTTTCCAAACAATAAATTAAACATTTCGACTCGACCCTCGACTCTCGACTCTCGACCCTCCAAAATAGGCCCTTTCGGGCAATAAAAATAGCTTTTTCCCAAAGGCAGCGGATATTTAATTACCAGCGCCACCGCCTTTAATTCCGCTTGGTCAAATATTCCCAGGCGCCATATTTTGTATCCGTAATGCTTCTGAAACTCCCCCCATTCATAGGATTGTAAAAAAGACCCACTTTTTATCCGCTGGGCTTTTATGAATTCATCTATTTGGTTTTGGTCTTCTAGGATTTTTACTTCCATCTATAGCGATATATTGCTATATTGTTAAATTGTTCAACTTTGTAAACAGTAAGCAAAACAATATAGCAATTTAACAATTCAATTAGGATTTCATATTTCAGCTAATAATTCTATTAGCCATCAAAGATAATATTTAGCGAATTTATTTTTTTCCTAGTAACTTAAGAGCGGCCCTGACTTTTTGCTCAATGGCAGTGGCTTCTTCGGGGATCAGCTTTAATGCTTCGCGCGCTTCGCTAAGCGAATACCCCAAACTGACCAGGGCGTCGATGGTCTCGACATCATCCTTAATTCCTCCTTTTAGAAATTCCTTGGCTTCTTTATCGGAAACATCAATTTTATTTTTTAATTCCAGAATAATCCTTTCGGCGGTTTTCTTTCCGATCCCTGAAACCTTGGTTAGTAGCGAGGAATCACCGTGGATTACCGCCCGCTTAACTTCGTCCACTTTGGCCTGAGTTAGAATCCCTAAAGCGGATTTGGGCCCGATCCCGGAAATGTGGATTAATTGCTCGAAGAATTCCAATTCGTCAATCTGTTCAAAGCCGTAAAGCTCCGTTTTATCTTCTCCCACATGCTGGAAAGTGTACAATTCAACCGCCTGATCTTCTTTAATTTTGTCTTGGAATTGAGGTGCCACAAACACCCGGTACCCCACATCATGAACGTCAATCACAATGTAGGTTTTGTTCTTATATTTTACCTTTCCTTTAAGATAGGTGATCATGTCTTTAGCTTGTAGAAGATTAGCTTGTAGCTTGTAGCTTTTTAGCTTCTTAGACTTCTTGTAGATAGCTTAACTAAAAAGCTAATAAGCTACCAACCTAAGAAGCTAATTAGATTATGGCAGAGGAAATTAAGATAAGCAAGCAAAAAAGAAAAGGGGGCGCAACTTTCGCTACGCCCCGTGGGTTAAGGTTCAATGTTTGAAACTACTGATTCATTGTTCAGGATTCAGGCGACAGTTTGCCTTCACCCTCGTCGCGCCGGACCGAACGCGGCACCCGGTCTAAAGCGGGTAGTATGCCAAATGCCTCAGTATTCGGAAGCCAGAGACTACCCTCTGCCGCTGGGTCGCTTAACGAACCGCCATTCGCCCATTTGAGAAATACATTGGGATCATCGGCTTGAATGACGAAGTCAACACCAGGGTCGGATACTCTCTTCACCTCTAAACACCCATTCTGGATGGATAAGGTGAATTCTCCTCCACCTACCCAAACGCCGATCCGACGGGTACCAACCGCTTTCAGGTTTTCTACCGCTCGTGGGCTCCTTACTGCCTTGACGGCTAAATCTCGCACCGCGGTAAAAACTTCTTCAAATGGTCGCTTAATCACGGGCGGTTTAGGATCTTCAAACTGAAGCTGAGAAGCCAGAAGAGGTTCGATATCTCTTAAGCCCTCTGGAATCTCGTCCCAAGGCACCCAGAAGATGTCGGTGATGCGTCCCTCCCGTTCATCTTTGAAAACCAGCTTCAGCTTGACCCCTTTCACGAAGATGCCCGGACGCGGCAGCCCGGTGGTAGTAATTAGCCGCGCCGGCAGGAACGATGCTTTGGCGACGTCCACCGCCACATCCACATAGCCCCTCGCATAAGGCGCATTGCCGTGCTGACCGGCGGGCGGAAAGATAGTGATGGGAGCGGTTGCCGCCAGCAGGCCATGATGAGGCAGGACAACTTCTTCCATATCTGTGAAACCGCAATCCGGGCAGTTCCAGGTCATGGGCGGCACCAGCACCATTTGGCACTGGGGGCATTTGGCGCCGATCAGCCGACCTTCAATTAGCGCCTGGAAAAACCGCGACTGTTCGCCATAGGTCTGCCAGTAAAGAGTGGTCATTTGAGTGGCCAGCTCCAGGCAAGGAATGCCGTCTAGACCGGTAACCGGCCTGACTCCCGCGGGCAAATTGAATTCCTGCGGGATAACGGTTTGATTCTGGCTCATGCTCTCACCTCCTCTCCCAACTCTAGGATCATGGCTCCGCCATAGGCGGCGTTGATTGCGCCGGTGCCGTGCACCAGCGACAGGGGAACCTGACGACGGCGCATTTCGCGGATAGCGGACCAAGTGGAAAACATATTACTGCCTCCCACAAAGTGCCCGCCGAAAATCAGCCCGCCGGACGGATTGATCAAAACCTGCCCTGGTTCGGGCCGGCCTTCATCGCCGAGCTTTTGAATATCCGCCATAACGCCATCGTCAATCAGAGCGCGCGTTTTGCCCATTAGCACGAATCCCAGCTCTCCCATGGTAATCATGAGCTGAGCCACAAAGGCATCGTGCACTTCCACGATCTGAATGTCGGAAGGCTGAACACCCGCCATTTCGTACGCCCGATAAGCGGCCAGATGGTCGCTTTTGATTCGGGGAAGTTCCATTAGGTTATCGCTGCCGCGACCGACCGCGTACGGTTCGTTAGCGGCACCCACTCCTTTGACCCAAATCGGCTGGCGTCCGGTGCGCTGGCAGATTTCCAGCGTCTTCTGCTCGTTGGCGAAAATCAGGGCGCCGGCGCCTTCGGTGTACATGCATGCTTCCAGCAAGCGCAAAAACGGCGCGATGATCCAACGGGAAGCCAATACCTGCTCAGCGGTAACCGTTTCCTTGCGGCGCTGACCGAAAGGATTCCGATTACCCTGACGACACAGCATCTCAATCATCTGCGCCCTTACCAGCCCGTCGCCGATGTCGCCAGGATACGCGTCATTGTAGGCCATGCATTTTCCCATGTACGAATCGGAAGCGGTGGCACCCAGCGGATACTCGTAAAACGGATCCCAGCTCTGGGCAATAACTCCTACCACCGCCGGCGTGGGGGTACCACTTTGAGGATCAAAGCAATCCGTCGCTTTTTCGCCTCCGACGCACAGCACGATATCGGAAAGGCCGCTGGCCACTTCCATGTAAGCAGCGCGCATGGCGTAAAAGCCGGTGGCGCCGCCGTTGGTTACTCGTACTCCGGGTTTGAGCCCCATGCTAATCCAGCCGGTTAAGGCCGATTCCGGAATAGCCATGTGTTCAAACATGTCGTTGTAGATGCCGTAAACTACCGCGTCTAATTCCGCGGCGGTCATTTTGGCATCCTCTAATGCTGCCCGCACAGCCATTTGGAACAGCTTCCAATAGGTAGCTTCTACCCATCGGGAGCGGCATTCCGTTATGCCTGCACCGACAATTCCCACTCTGTTCATCCACTACTCCATTTCTCCCTTAACAAAGGGGATTTTGATAATTAAGGACTAATTCAGAATTTTTATTCTAAACCGCCCTCTCAGCCATGTACCGGACGGTGCATGGCTCCGCCTACGAAATCTGGTTGTTAAAGACCATGGTGACATTTTACTAATAAAGACCGGTTTGTCAACCTAATTAATAAGGATTCCCAGCTCAGGAATTCCTCGTTTAGTATTTAAAGAAAAAGGGGTAGCCTGTTGTCAGGAACCCCTTGAGCAAAGAGCGTAAGTAAAGAACGAGGAAGCTATTCTAGAACTGTTACGCCTGGCTGTTTCCGGAGATACGGTTCTCCAGCGCCTTCTTTGGTTCCGACAAGCATGAGCCAATTGTCACCGGTGCCAAATGGATTGCTAGCGCGATGTACTGCATAGCCTTCGGGGCCGCTGGGCGCCAAGGTGGTTCTGACGAAATTACAACCAGCGTCAGAGACTGGAACCGGATGCTGATTAACTAATCGCATAGTCGCTTCCTTTGGAAAATTAGGACAAGGTGCTGGATTTAGTAATTTGATGATAATAAAAAATATCCTATTCGGGGAACTTTGTCAAGATGTTTAATGGGTAGGCGGAAGCCCTCGCCCCCCCCCCTTACTTTCACATGCGGCAAGCGAGGGCTTACGATATGTCGCGCATCGGTTGTTGAAATAACACCTTTAATTAACTTCCTTGCACGGCAACGACCCTGAAGGCGGACAAACGTTTGTCCGCCTTCAGGGCACGATTTACCAAATTCCAAAAATGTTATATAATCCCCTTTACTCATGAATAAATTCAAACTCCAATCAAAGTTTAGGCCGAAAGGCGATCAACCAAGGGCAATTGATCAACTGGTAAAAGGACTGGCTAAAAAGTATCGCGACCAGACGCTTTTAGGCGTAACCGGCTCGGGAAAAACTTTTACCATGGCCAATATTATTACCCAGGTCCAAAAGCCCACTTTAGTCATTTCTCATAATAAAACCTTGGCTGCCCAACTCGCTTCCGAGTTTCGGGACTTTTTCCCCAAAAACGAGGTGCATTATTTTGTCTCATACTACGACTACTACCAGCCCGAGGCTTACCTGCCTACCACCGACACCTATATCGAAAAAGAGACGGATATTAACGAAGAAATTGACCGTTTGCGGCACGCTTCCACTCAGTCTTTAATTTCGCGCAAAGACGTGATTATCGTGGCATCGGTTTCCTGCATTTATGGTTTGGGCGCTCCGGAAGAATATCAGAAAGAAGGAATTTTTGTTTCGGTCGGGGCAAAAATCAACCGTAAGCGCTTACTAGAAAACTTAGTTAAGATCCAGTATCAGAGGAACAATCATTATTTGGATCGAGGAAAGTTTAGAATTAAAGGAGAGGTAATTGAGATATTTCCCATTTACTCGGAACAAAATGCCTATCAAATTCAAATGTGGGGCGATAAGATTGAACAAATCAAAGAGATTGATTCACTCACCGGAGAAACGGTCCAAAATCTGAAAGAAGTGATGATCTTTCCCACCACTCATTATTTAGTCCCTTTTGACAAACAAGAGCTGGCTTTTAAAAACATTAAAGCGGACCTAAAAGAACAAGTGGGTTTTTTTGAAAAACAAAACAAGCTGATTGAGGCTCAAAGAATAGAGCAGCGCACCCGCTATGACCTGGAAATGATCAAAGAAACCGGTTACTGCAACGGAATCGAAAATTATTCCCGCTATTTTGACGGCCGGAAGCCCGGCCAGCCTCCTTATACGCTTTTAGATTATTTTCCTAAGGATTTTTTGATGTTTATTGATGAATCCCACATGACCGTTCCTCAAATCAGGGGCATGTACGAAGGCGACCGCGCCCGCAAAAATATTTTGGTGGAATACGGGTTCCGGCTTCCGGCCGCACGGGACAACCGCCCGCTTACTTTTGCCGAATTCGACCAGAAAATCAATCAAGTAATTTACGTTTCCGCCACTCCGATGGAATACGAAAAGAAAAAAAGCAAGCAAATAGCGGAACAATTAATCCGCCCCACCGGGCTTTTGGATCCGACCATTGAATTAAAGCCGACCCAGCATCAGATCGATGACTTACTGGATAAAATCCAGCAAAGAGTGAAACGGCATCAGCGCGTGCTGGTCACCGTTCTTACCAAAAGGATGGCGGAAGAGCTCTCGGAATATTTGAAAGAAGTGGGGATTGCGGTTCATTATCTTCATTCCGAAATAGACACTTTTGAACGTTTGGAAATTTTGCGGGATTTGCGCCTGGGCACCTACGATGTGGTGGTCGGAATCAATCTTTTGCGGGAAGGGCTGGATCTGCCTGAAGTTTCGCTCATCGCCATTCTAGATGCGGATAAAGAAGGATTCTTAAGAAGCGATACGGCCCTGATTCAAACCATGGGGCGCGCGGCCCGGCATCAGGAAGGGCATATAATAATGTATGCCGATAAAATCACTGATTCCATGAAAAGAGCGATTGCCGAAACCAAAAGAAGAAGAAAGTCTCAAGAAATTTACAATCAAAAACACCATATCACCCCCCAGTCGATTCAAAAAGCAATTAAGGAGGAAAGGCTGGCCGGCGCTAAATTGGCGGAAAAAGAGGTATTAAAATTGGATGTTAAACTGGTTCCTCCCGATGAAATTAATCATTTGATTAAAGATTTGAAAAATCAGATGGAATTAGCCGCCAAAAATTTGGAATTCGAAAAAGCGGCCATTATCAGAGACCAAATTAAGGAATTGAAAAAATCATGATTGTTTTATTGTTATATTGTTTTATTGCTGGAATTTTGACCCAAATAAATAAACAATATAACAATGCAACAATATAACAATAAAAAAATCGTTCTCGCTTTTGGAACCTTTGACATTCTTCATCCTGGGCATGAAAGCTATTTAGCGCAAGCAAAGTCTCTGGGAGATCTTTTAGTAGTGGCCGTTGCCCGAGATAAAAATGTTCAAAAGACAAAAGGCGCCCTCCCTCAAAATAATGAAAACCAAAGATTACAAAGAATTAAAGAATTAAAAATAGTGGATCGAGCCTTATTGGGATTTTTAGACGATCCTTATCAAATAATTGAGCGAGTAAAACCAGACGTAATCGCTTTAGGATACGACCAGACAACTTATACCGACATTTTGGTGCAGGAGTTAAAAAGCAGAAAAATCAACTGCCAAATTGTCCGGCTTAAACCATACCATCCGGAAAAATACAAAAGTTCGCTGTTGAAACGAAAATAATGCTATGGACCATTCAATAAGCTGCAGATAATTATACTCAAAGACCCTTCGACTCCTCACCCTTTTATGTAAGATTTATATTTAAGGAAGGGCTCGTCGCTCAGGGTCAATTCGCACTGTGATTTATATTCACCCTGTTACAAAAAATGTCTGTGATTAAGTAACGGGTTTTATGGAGTCTGCTCTAATGGGAATAAAGATTCTATAAATCACGTGCTCATTGAAAAAAACCGGTGAGTAAGGTTACTCACCGGGGTTGTTGAAATTCAAGGATCAACTTATTAGTAATGGATTGGAAACTCTCCGTTCCAGCAAGCATAGCAATAATGCTTAGCTGACGCACCGTTAGCTGCCTGAAGCATTTCCAGGGAAAGATGTGCCAAGCTGTCCAATTTTAGCATATTCCCTACTTCTTTCATGGACATGCTTGCCGCAGGCAACTGGCCCTTAGAAGACATATCAATCCCATAAGGGCATGGGCATTTGACCGGAGGGCAACTTATACGACCATGCACTTCTTGAGCGCCCGCTATTCTCAGTTTGCGTGCTAACCGTTGAAGGGTAGTCGCAAAGATTACAGAATCGTCCACTACCACGATTCTTTTTGCTCGAACGTAAAGACCCCTCATTGGTTGATACTTGAGTCTGGCGAGCCTCTGCCGATTTTCTCTGCCAGGAGAGGTGAATGTTCTGGTGTAATAAGGATTGCGAACCAGTCCGATTTGGAATTCGGTACCGGTTTTGTGAGCGTACCCTAATGCGGCAAAGTCACCCGACATAGGAACTGAAATTACGCAATCCGCTTGTTCTACCGGACTCTCTACGCCCAAATTCTCTCCCAACCGGTAACGGAAGCTGCCTACCTCTTCCACGGAATCATCCAGCACTTGAATCACGTAATCGTCTTCGCCTTCTGGCAAAACCAACACTTTGTAGCAGAGTCGACCCTGCTTCAAAGAACCAAATACTCTGCTGTCCGGTCGGGCGAAGTAGACTTTCTCGAAGGTGCACTGGGCCAGGATGGCTTTAGGATCTGCTCCTTTCAGGTAATTCACTGGTCCGTGCAGATTGACTTCAATTATCTCTCCGGGAAGGACCTGGTTGATTTCGACTGTACCGTCTTCGTAGCCGGCTTCCGCTCGCTCTTCTAAAACTGCAAGCAGGGCGCAATCTTCCGACGCGAAGATGAAGTAACCGCCTACCTGCATATAATACAGGGGGCGATTGCCGTAAGGATCACGCGCCAGATACACGCGTTTTTCGGTAGCGAGCCAGAAAGAGAAGGTAGCGGGCATGTTCCCCATGAGATTTTGAATCCCCTTAGGGATATTATCTGGGTCATCCCCGGAATTGAGCAGTATGTGATGCAGCAATATCTCGCTGTCATTCTGACTTTGGAAATCACATCCGCTTTTTTCTAAACGTTCTCTTTCCTTGGTATAATCGAAAACGTCTCCGTTGCTACCTAGAGCAATCGCTCCTTGCCTTAAACGCAGGAACTGGGGTTGCGCGTTAATGGATGTACTTGGTCCTGTGGTAGAAAAGCGGGTTTGAAACATAATCATTTGAGGCTGATTTTCCTTAATTAGCCTTACCAGCTCTCTGTCGTCTGGTGATGATATGATCAACCCGGAACGCCTTTCAATCCACAAGAACTTCCCATTGGAAAATGCCAGACCATACCATTCATGGCCACGGTGTTGCAGAAAATTGGCACCAATCATGGTATATGTCTGAACTTCAAGGGGATCTTTAACTTCTAAGGGAATCGCTCCGAAGATTGAACACATAGCAACTAACCTCGCTTTCTTTAGCGTGTATTTGAAGGGACTTTTTTTGATTATCTTTGTTTTGGGAATCTTCACCTTATCATTTTATAAACCCGGCGTCAAAACTTGTTAAAAAGTAACTCTTTTGCTAAAATAAAGACTAACTTTTATCATAATTATTAATAGAACAAGATGCCTACTCAAAAAGCCGCCTTTAAATCACTAAGGCAATCTAAAAAACGCCGCTCTCGGAATCTTAAAGTGATTAACAACTTAAAATCACTGAAGAAAAAAACGCGGAAAGCAATCGAAGCGAATCAGAAAGACAGCGCCAAAGAACTTTTAGCTAAAACCATTAAAGCTCTAGATAAGGCTGCCCAGAATAAAAAAATGAAAAAGAATACCGTAGCCCGGTTGAAATCCCGCCTGACGAAAAAGTATAATACTCTAAAATAGATTCCTAAAGTAAGAAGGCGCGACATCGATGTCGCGCCTTCAACTGTTTTGGTTTTCTAAATTCAATCACAAACCTTTATTATCAGTAAGTCAAATAAAAGCGCCGGAGCGGCATTGCTGTTTTTTAATTTGAAATCAATCTCTGAAAGATTCGCGTAAATTTCCTTTAATTTTTCTTCGGAAAAGCGGTTTGCTTGAGGAATAGTTTTTTGCACCACGAAAGGATGCAACTTCAGTTCTTGGGTAATTTCCGCTGGGGTTTTTTTTAGTCTGATCATTTCATTGACTTGAATCAGATTCCTAAACTGCCAGATGAATTTAGATAAAAGCACCAGCGGTTCAGTTCCATTGGCCAGCTGGTCGTGAACCAGTTTAAGCGCCTGCTTTTTTTGTCGTTGCCCCAAGGCATCGGTAAGGTGAAAAATGTTTTCATCGAATTTTGATTGCACAAAAACGGCAACATCTTGCTGGGTGATTGGACGGCCTGAGCAGTAATTAACCAGCTTCTCGATCTCATTGCTCATTTGCCATAAATCTTGCCCCACTTTGGCCACTAATTCTTCCAGCGCATCGCTTTCTATCTTTCCTTCTCTTTTTTTAATCTCATTCAACGTCCACTTTTTCAATTCATTGGCCGAGAGCGGTTCAAACCTTTCGGCTTTTTCTTTAGCCAGCATTTTAAGTAGCGCACTTTTCAGATTGGTTTCTCCTTTTTTGGGTTTTTCTTCTGTCAGACTTCCCTCCCAAAAAATCAGAATGTTGTCTGGAGGGAATTTCTTGTTCTTAATCAGTTCTAGTATCCCCTGCAGCAACTCTTTATTACTGCTTTGAGCAACCACGTTTTTGATTATGATTAATCGTTTCTTTTCCAGCAATCCGGCGGAAAAACATTTGCTTCGAAAATCAGCCAGGGTTAAATCTTCCCCGTCTAGGGTAACAACATTAAGTCCGGAGTGGCTGTATTTTTTAATAAAAGCCTCCTTCAGCTGAATCACTCTCTGTTGAGCGCGGTAGGTATCTTCGCCGTGAATGAAAATAATCATTGTTTATGGTAGTGAAGGCGCGATTCGCAAATCGCGCCTTCTGCGTTAAAATTTAATTGGCGTCAACTCTCCCCAATTCTTGCCCGCTTTCGCTTCCGCTTCAATGGGAACTTTAAGCTGGTAAACGGTTTCCATTATTTCTTTAATTTTCCGAGCCAATAATTTTACCTGATCGCTTTGTACTTCAAACACCAATTCATCATGCACCTGCAGAATCATTTTGGCAATCTTTCCCGTTTCGTTCCCTTTTAATTGCGCCAGTTCTTTTTGAACGGAAATCATGGCCAGCTTCATCAAATCCGCGGCCGTCCCCTGAATCGGCATGTTGACGGCCATTCTTTCCGCCGCGTTTCTAATTTGTACTACTCCGGAATTGATTTCCGGCAGATAGCGCCGGCGGCCAAAAAGAGTCTCCACATAACCCATTGATTGGGCCAGTGCTTTGGTTTGATCAACATATTCCTTTACTCCTTTAAAAGCGGAGAAATATTTATCAATAAACTCTTTGGCTTTTCCTCGGTCTATTTGGGTGCGCCAGGCCAAACCGTATACGCCCATTCCGTAAAGGACTCCAAAATTAACTTCCTTGGCCGCGTAGCGCATTTCTTTGGTTACTTTATCCAGGGAAACTTCGTTGATTTCCGCGGCCGTGCTTTTATGAATATCTTCGCCGGCCTTAAAAATGCTGATCATCTTCTGATCGTTAGCCAAAGAGGCCACGATTCTCAATTCGATTTGGGAATAGTCAATGGATAGCAAATCGTAGCCTTTTTCCGCCACAAATGCTTTGCGGATCTCCCGGCCGACTGCCGTTCGAATCGGAATATTTTGCAAATTAGGGTCAGAGGAAGAAAGCCGGCCAGTGGCGGCAATGGTCTGGTTAAAGTTGGTATGGACCCGGCCGGTACGGGGATTGATTAATTTAGGAAGCGCGTCTAAATAAGTTGATTTGAGTTTAGTATATTCCCGATATTGTGAAATCAAATCGATAATCGGATGTTTGCCGCGCATTTTTTCCAATTCTCCGGCTGCGGTGGAAAAACCGGTTTTTATTTTTTTAATGTCATCCGTTGATATCTTTAATTTTTCGAAAAGGATTTCCTTTAATTGAAGGGGGGAGCTGATATTGAATTCTTTTCCGGCTAATTGGTAGATCTTTTTTTCAATACTGCTAATTTCTTTAGCAAAATTTCGGGATTTATTGTTTAAAAATTCAGGATCAATTTTTACCCCATTCGTTTCCATTTCGGCAAGCACCGGAATCAGGGGAACTTCGATTTTTTCCAAAAGTCCCAAGTTAACTTTAGCTTCCAGCTGTTCGGTAAGCGGCTTTACTAAACGGTTGGTGTAATCGGCATCTTCACAGGAATAATAGGATACTTTATCAATCGGAACTTGATCCATGGATATCTGTTTTTTTCCTTTTTCACCGATCAACTCCTCAATGGGGATCATTTCGTGCCCCAGTTCGGAAAAGACCACGCTATCTAAATTATGCTGCCGGGAACCGGGATTCAATAAATAAGAAGCGATCATGGTATCAAAAGTGATTCCTTGGAGGTTAATTTTCTTTTTCCGAAGCACTTCTAAATCATATTTAATGTTATGCCCGTATTTGGCAATCTTTTTGTCTTCTAAAATTGGTTTCAATTCTTTCAAAAAACCTTCTTTAGCCACAACAAAAAAAGCCTTTCCTTTTTCCCAGGCAAAACTGATTCCAATTAGCTCCGCTAAAATAGGATCAAGGCTGTTGGTTTCGGTATCTATGGCAAAGGCGGATTCTTTTTTAAGCTTGGCAATAAAGTGGGAGAATTTATTAGGATCATCTATTAATTGATAATCGTGTTGTTCTTCACCGGGCTTGTTTTTTTTGTCTTTGGTCGGAGCTTGAAATAAATCGATTCTCCCTTGAGTGGAATTTTCGGGCAATTTATTCAAGAGGCTTTTGAATTCGAGTGATTGAAGAATTGCTACCACTTTTTGCCGGTCATAATCGCCTAATTGGCATTTTTCCAAATCAAATTTTATCGGCACATCATTCACAATTGTCGCCAGCCTCTTGCTTAATAGGGCGTCTTTTTTGTATTCGATTAATAGTTTTTTATTCCGCTCCGATATTTTTTGGCTGAGTTTATCTTTCTTGTTTAAGGACTGGAAAATTTTATCCAGCGTACCAAAAGTCTTTAATAAACCGACTGCTCCTTTTTCTCCAATTCCTTTCACCCCGGGAATGTTGTCGGATGCGTCTCCTTTTAATGCTTTTAAATCAATCATCTGCTCCGGGCCCAAACCATCGTATTTTTCTTTGACCGCTTTTTCATCGTAAACAATCGTGTCGGCGATTCCCCGCTTCATCGTATAAATCTCGGTATTGTCATCTACTAATTGCAGCGCGTCTAAATCGCCGGTAACGATTATCGTTTTCAAATCCTGCAGCTCTTTTTGATGGCTAATCGTTCCGATTAAATCATCCGCTTCAAAGCCGTCTTTTTCAAAAATGGGCACCCGAAACGCTTCCACTAAATCTTTGATGATGGGAATCTGCTCATACAGTTCGTCCGGCTGCTTTATTCGGGTGGCTTTATATTCTTTGTACTCCTCGTGCCGGAAAGTGGGCGCTTTTTTATCGAAAGTGACCGCCACGTATTCCGGCTTGAGCTCTTTGAGCACTCTTAAAAAAATAGTGGTAAAACCGTAAACGGCATTAACTAATTTACCGTCTTTGGTTGTAAGCGGCGGCAAGGCATGAAAAGCCCTATGAATCAGGGCGTTACCGTCAATAATTACAAATTTTCTTTGCTTCACTACCATATACTAAATCTACTGGAAATTAGGCAAAAAGGGAAATTATTTTTTTGTTAAAACCAACGGCTCACCACCCGAATCTTCTATCGCCTCAATTACCAAATCCTGACCATACTTCCAATCTTCTCCCCGCTTGGTGCCAGGATCATTGGTGATAAATTGATCGCCTTCGTAGCCGATGACCAACAGCATGTGATAATCCTGGTAATGGTACCAGGGGTTATTAAGAATTTTGGCCGTGGCCGGGATTACTACCGGATTACCCCTATTGATTTCCTGTTTGATTTTCAGAACTGAGGTATCGGAAATAAATCTGGCCGTATAACCGGACCAATAACTTTCAATGAATGTTTTCAGCTGATTCGGAAAAAGATCAGTGGTCACTTCATAACCAAGCTGATCGACCTGAAAGTCAATCATCCGGCGCAGTTCTGTTTGGGCATCGGCTGGCGGAATTATTCCTTGGGGATATTGATTGCCTTTTAAATATTCATAAGCCATCAAAAGCGCCGCCTCTTCGCAAGCCTCTTCGTCATAAACATCCCATTTGGCATAAGGAGCTTGAACGGTATAGGGAACGTCCAGAAGGTGAATTTGGCCGAATTCACCTTCTTCAGCCGGCAAGAGCGGTTGCTCCGTTTGATTAGTATTAGTAACCGATTCCTCATCAGTAATACGCGGCGCAAAAACCCGAGCTTGCGTTTCCACGCCTTCGGGCCCCCGCCATAATTGGTTTAAAACAAAAACAATAGCTGAACCGCCAAAAATAATGACTAATAATAACCTTTTGAAATACATAAATCACATTTAAATTATCACTAATCTAATTAAAAAACAATTAGCTTTTTACATTTGGCTACGGACCTAAAGGTCCTACCTACGAAGATCCTGCCTTCAAGCTTTGCTCCACTACCGTGGCTCGAATGGTGATGACTTGCTGCTATTTAAAAATCATCACTCCAATCTTTCCAGTTGGGGTTATTTTGATTTATTAATTTTTCCTTCCTCCACCTTGGCCCGGCTTTCAGTTGTCTTTCTCTTTCCAACGCTTCTATCCGTGTAGAGTACTCTTCCAAGTAGACCAGTTTATCTACATTGTATCGAGCGGAAAAAGACTTTTTTACCGCCTTACTTTTATGTTCTTCCATGCGCCGGATAATATTATTAGTCATACCGACGTATAAAACCGTATGCCGACAATTGGTGGTGATGTAGGTGTAATACCGCCTGTTTTTCATAGCAGTGTGCTTGCTAAAAGTAACGGGTTCGCCACGCTCCCCCCGGTCGCTCGCGAAATGTTTCTTTAGCAATCCATTACGAGGAGTCCCGCTTACTGCGGGGCGACGAAGTAATCCCGTTACTTTTAGTAATCTTCTTCCTCCACCTCTCCCACAGCCTGTACTTTTTTACCAGCAGGCCGGCGCTGACGATAATTATTCCTGCCGACAATACTATTGCGTATTGCCAAAACTGCCTGGATTCAGAAATTGGGGGAACCGTGGTAACTTGCTGCTCTGATTCTTCTGAAACCCCTTGGACCTGAGGCAAAACAATATCGGACTGGTAACGGGGAAGGATTTGATACTCGTCTCCGGACTGGCTGACAATGCCG